>ENA-ORDA01001309-ORDA01001309.1-marine-metagenome-genome-assembly--contig:-NODE-1309-length-21610-cov-2.954953_pt1 | contig 21610 bp, 17 predicted proteins | sample MGYA00237778_ERZ508506 | MGnify/ENA primary metagenome ERZ508506 (study PRJEB26177, sample SAMN06267891) | marine metagenome | isolation source: Monterey Bay, California, USA | place: Pacific... | reverse complement strand
GCGCTCACTGGCTGCAGAGCGCTGTGAAAAATACCTGCGCAAGTTAGACCTCTGGGATAAGCGTAACGACCGCTCAAGGACCCTATCCGGCGGTATGAAACGGCGCCTGATGATTGCGCGCGCCCTCGTTCACGAGCCCAAACTTCTTATCCTAGACGAGCCTACCGCAGGTGTAGATATCGAGCTTCGGCGCTCGATGTGGGAGTTTTTAACTGAGTTAAACGAATCGGGTACTACTATTATTCTTACGACTCATTATCTCGAAGAAGCCGAGCAGCTTTGCCGCAATATCGCTATTATCGACCACGGGCGCATTGTAGAAAACACGAGTATGCGTGCTTTGCTCAAGGCTTTAGATAAACAAACTTACATCGTCGAACTTGCAACGCCAATCGAGTCTTTGCCGAATTGGGGTGACGCGCCGGTGAGTGCAACGCTAATTGATGCGCACTCATTCGAAATCACAGTGGCGGCGACACTAACCATGAGCGGATTGTTCAAGCTCTTTCTGGATCGTAGCATCGAAGTCAGTGCGCTACGCAGCAAAAGCAATCGCTTAGAGCAGTTGTTTTTGAGTCGATTGGACAATGCCCGAGGAGAGTCGGCAGATGTTTAAGAATCACAAATACATTGCGTTCGAAACCATTGTCATTAAAGAAGTACGAAGATTTACACGGATCTGGCTACAAACTTTAGTGCCGCCCGCAATTACTATCTCGCTCTACTTCGTAATTTTCGGCAATTTGGTCGGTAGCCGCATTGGAGATATGGGCGGCTTCGATTACATGGAATACATTATCCCAGGCCTGATCATGATGGCGGTAATTCAGAACTCCTATTCAAATGTTGTCTCCTCATTCTTTAGTCACAAATTTCAGCGCAGCGTCGAAGAGGTGCTCGTCTCGCCGGTACCCAATTCGATCATTCTTTGCGGTTTTATCGTGGGAGGTATGGTGCGAGGATTGTTAGTTGGCGCTATCGTCACTGGTATGGCGCTGTTTTTTGTTGACCTCCAGATTCAGCATCCGCTGATTACAATTACGGTGATCTTGCTGACGGCCACTGTGTTTTCACTTGCAGGCTTTATTAACGCGCTTTTTGCGAACAGCTTCGATGACATCTCGATTATCCCAACCTTTGTACTTACGCCATTAATTTATCTGGGCGGTGTATTTTATTCATCGGCTTTATTGCCTCCATTCTGGCAATCGGTGTCTGCGTTGAATCCTATTTTTTACATGGTGAACACTTTTCGCTATGGATTTTTAGGCGTCTCAGATGTGCCTATTGGGGCAGCGTTTTTTATTCTAATTCTCTTTAGTGTGATGTTGTTTGGCAGCTGTCTTTGGCTGCTAAACCGCGGCACTGGGTTAAGGAGCTAGAATTATGGCGCATGATTCTAAGTCGGCTACCAACCCGCTTGGCGAAACGCTGGCGAGCCCCGCAGCGTATGCGCCTGAAATTTTGTTTCCGATACCTCGAGCACCTGCTCGGGAAGCCATTGGGTTTCCGCCACAGCTAGCCATGTTCGGCTTCGATCACTGGCAGGCTTTCGAATTATCCTGGCTAGATTCGAGTGGAAAACCCAGTGTCGCTGTCGCTGAATTGTTTTTTGATTGCCGTTCTCCTGCCATAGTTGAGTCGAAATCTCTTAAGCTTTATCTGAATTCGTTTAATCACGAGAGAATGGCGTCGACTGAGTTGCTAGCCTCTACGATCAAAGCGGATCTCGAACAGGCGAGCGGTAACGTTGTGAATGTGCTTGTACACTCGCTCGGCGAGTATCGTGCACTGATGGCGAAAAATTTCGCACCCCGGCTGCAGGACAATAGGACAGTGGTCGCTTTAGATCGGTTGCCCATAATTGATAATGTCGCGCCGCTCGACGCATCTGTCATTGAATTTATTCGCCTCGATAAGGCGCTAAACGCGTTCCCTGCTATTAAGGAGACGCGTTACACCAGCGATCTCTTTCGCTCCAACTGCCCAGTCACCAATCAACCTGATTGGGCGAGTCTTGAGATTAAAGTCACTGGCATCGAGATCGAAGGCGCGAGCCTGCTGAGCTACCTTTGCTCGTTCCGGGAGCACCAGGGATACCATGAAGAATGCGCTGAGCGAATATTCGTTGCTTTGAGCAATCACTGTCGCCCTGACTCGCTGCAAGTTTCGATGAATTATCTGCGACGTGGCGGTTTAGACATCAACGTCTATCGCGCAAGCGAAGCAATTACGCACGCCGATAGGCTCGCGCGTGATGTCAGGCAATAAAACATAAGCGCGCGATGGATGTGCCGCCTTGTAATCTAGGTGGCCCTAAGCTAGAGTGCGCGCCGTAAGTTTTACCCCGGTGAGGTGTCCGAGTGGCTGAAGGAGCACGCCTGGAAAGTGTGTAAGTCGAAAGGCTTCGAGGGTTCGAATCCCTCTCTCACCGCCAAATTTTAATGCCCCTGAAACAAACTGAAAAGTTAGATTTTCCGGCTTCATTCCCCCCAATGGATTCCTAAGGTAGTATCGAGGTAGTTTTTCTCGACACACCAAGGACAATCCATGAAAACCCCATTACTGCTAGCCCCTTTAGTTGTTTGCCTCGGTGCTAGCGTCGCTGGCAGCGCCTTTTCTGCCGATTGGCCGAGCTATGGCGGTGACAACGGATCACAAAAATACTCGACACTAGATCAGGTTAACGCCTCAAACGTCGCCGACTTGGTTACGGCATGGTCTTGGGAGAGCCCAGATAATGCCACTGTTGCCGATAATATTGCGCAACAAAACTACAGGGCAGTGCCGGCAGGCTTTAAGGCAACACCTATTGTGATAGAGGGTGTCATGTATGTGCCTAGCTCATTCGGACGAGTCGTCGCGCTTGATGCGGCGTCGGGCGAGGAAAAATGGGTTTTTGACACTGAGGCTTGGTCTAGTGGTAGGCCAGCAAATCTTGGTTACAACTCGCGCGGAGTCGGTTACTGGTCAAGCGAAGACAAACAGCGCATCTTCTTCGCAACCAACGATGCTAATCTGTGGTCTATCGACGCCTTGACAGGCTTGCCCGACAGCAGTTTCGGCGACGGGGGCAAGATTGATTTGTCCTTGGGTCTTGGGCGTGAAATAGATAAGCGCCAATATGGCGTCGTCTCGCCGCCACTCGTGACCAACGATATCGTTGTTGTTAATTCCATAATCAATGACGGACCAACCACAAAGGAAATGCCGCCTGGCAACGTGAGAGGGTTTGATCCTCGCACAGGTGACATTGTGTGGATGTTCGAGACGATTCCTCAGGCAGGTGCGTTTGGCAACGAGACTTGGAAAAACGGATCATGGGAATACACCGGTAATACCAATTCCTGGACCATTATGAGCGCCGACGACGAACTCGGCATTGTGTATCTGCCCATTGGCACCCCGACGAATGACTGGTACGGCGGTTTGCGCCATGGCGATAACCTATTTGCAGAAAGCTTAGTCGCTGTGGAGGCCAAAACTGGCAAGCGCTTGTGGCATTTCCAGATGGTGCACCATGGCGTCTGGGATTACGATCTCCCTGCTGCGCCAACGCTTGTCGACCTGACCGTAGAAGGTAAGAAAATCAAAGCGGTTGCTCAAATCTCAAAGCAGGGGTTCACCTATGTATTCGATCGCGTCACTGGCGACCCTGTGTGGCCTATTATCGAAACCCCTGTGCCGCAGAGCAGCGTGCCTGGTGAAAAGCTTTCTTTAACTCAGCCCATCCCAACTAAACCGCCAGCGTTTGAACTACAGGGGCTCTCTGATGACACACTCGTCAACTTTACCCCTGAGTTACGTCGCGAAGCAGAACAACTCATAGAGCAATTCGACTCAGGGCCACTGTTCACGCCGCCGTCGCTGAGGGGGACTATTAATATACCAGGCTGGGGTGGTGGCGGCTGGTGGACCGGCGCCGCATTCGACCCCGATAGTGGGCTTTTCTACATACCTAGCGCCACAATACCGATTGTCGTCCAGCTGCAAGAAGCAGATCCTGAAAAATCAAATCTGCGCTACGTTCGTGGCGGAGCAATGAATGTTGGCGGTCCGCAGGGCCTTCCGCTTACAAAACCACCCTATGGCCGTATTGTCGCTACAAACCTTAATAGCGGTGAGCAAGAATGGATGATCCCGCATGGCGAGGGTATTCGGCAAAAGATTATAGACATGGGTATTTTGGATCCCGGGCCGGTCGGTGGCCCCAGCAGGACTGGTCCGCTCCTCACGAAAACGCTGCTTTTTGTGGCGCAAGTGGATAACGGCCGCAACCTTCTGCGCGCGTTCGATAAAGCGACGGGCGCGGTAGTTCATGAGATTGAACTCCCGTTGCCGCCGCAAGGGTCGCCGATGACCTACGCGGTCAAGGGTCAGCAATACTTGTCTATCGCCATAGGTGGCGGGCCAGACAGTAGATTATTCACCCTCTCGTTGCCTGAGTAAGAGGGAAGCCGTGGTTTTAGCAAAAGTGGTTGAATTGAGTGGCTTATACTCTCGCTCCAGAAGGCGAGAGCATGTTAAACTTCCCGCTGGTATCTCTTGTCGGTCCCCGCGCAATGATAAGTTATAAACCCCGCCAGGCCCGGAAGGGAGCAACGGTAGTAGCTGACTCATGTGCCGTGGTGTGGCTGGCGAGAGATGCCTCTGAATATTCTCGCTGTAAAGCTAAGCAAACTCAACGTCAGATGGAAGTCGCTCCGTGAGCTATCAAGTTCTTGCTCGTAAGTATCGACCCGCTGTGTTCGCTGAGGTCGCAGGACAAGCCCATGTCCTCAAATCTCTAATCAATGCGCTCGACAATCAACGACTTCATCATGCTTATCTGCTCACCGGAACACGCGGTGTCGGCAAGACTACCTTGGCGCGCATATTGGCGCGCTGCCTAAACTGTGAAGTCGGTGTTAGCTCTGAGCCTTGCGGCGAATGTGATGCCTGTAGAGAGATCGCCGAAGGGCGCTTTATAGATCTTATCGAAGTTGATGCGGCCTCACGCACAAAGGTCGAAGACACGCGTGAATTACTCGAAAACGTACAATACTTGCCAAGCCGCGGGCGCTATAAGGTTTACCTTATCGATGAAGTGCATATGTTATCGACACACAGCTTCAATGCGTTACTCAAGACGCTTGAAGAGCCTCCCGAACACGTAAAGTTTTTACTTGCCACGACAGATCCTCAAAAGCTACCGATTACTGTTCTTTCGCGCTGTCTCCAATTTAATCTAAAGAATCTCGCACCGGCACTTATCGCCGAATTTGTTGCCGATATTCTGGTTAAAGAAAATGTACCTTCCGAAAGCGACGCCTTATGGCAGATTGCCATGGCTGCCTCAGGCAGCATGCGAGATGCGCTGACCCTAACCGATCAAGCCATCTCTTACTGCGAGGGAAGCGTTCTCACAGCCGGCGTGACCGAAATGCTCGGCGTACCTCCCCAGCACCAGATCACTCGTCTCTTGGAGGCAATGGCCTCTCGCGACGTTAGTCTCATTGTCGAGTTGGTGCAGCTTATCGGCGAGCAAACTCCGGATTACCAACACACACTCGATGCGCTTTTATCCATGCTGCATCGCATCGCGCTGGCTCAGATTGCACCCGACGCAGTCGACAACAGCGTAGGAGATCTCGAAAAAGTCGTCGAACTTGCGTCGCAGTTAACGGCCGAAGACGTGCAGCTCTATTATCAAATTGGCACCAAAGGCCGTGAGGACCTCAAGCTCGCTGTCGAAATGCGGAGCGCGTTCGAAATGGTCCTGCTGCGTATGCTGGTTTTTTCCCCGAATTACACAGCACCCAAGCCTGCTATCGCCGCTGTAAAGAGTAGCGATTCTGAGGCTAACGAAAAAAAAAAGTCTCCGCTAGCGAGCGCGCTACAGACTAACCCTGCCTCCGAGGTTCAGGTGCCTCCTCGCGACATTACACATCACGCAGGCAGTGTCCCAGAACAAGACCAAGAATCTCAGCACGAAGCGGTGGCCTATTCGGCAGAGGGCAACGATCAGATGACCCCATCTAACTGGGTCAATGTTTACCCAAAACTCCAGCTCACCGGAATTTCCGCTAACATTATGGCGAACTGTGAGTTAGTGAGTGCAACGGATGACGCCATTGAGTTTCTCTTAGGCGAGGCGCACAGCGCTGTATTTAACGATGACGCACCTGCGAAGGTTGAGCCGGCTTTCGAAAAGCTCCTTGGTAAGAAGGTCGCTATTCGAATCTCAATAGGCACCACGCGTAGCGAGACCCCTGCAGCTCGAAAGATCCGTATTAATCAAGAGCTGCAAGCCAAACGAGTTAGCGATTTTGAAAACGATTCGATGGTTCTCGAACTCCAAAAGAAATTTGGCGGCAAAGTAGTTGTCGAAAGCATCGTTGAAAACAACGTTGTAAGTAGAGTCGAGAGCGCTGCTGAAAGCGGGCACGGTCAGGTTTAACGACCTGCTATCTGGCGCCAGTGCCATTTGCGCCGCCACTAAATTAGGATATAAAAGATGACCGATCTCAACGAGTTGATGAAGCAAGCGAAACAGATGCAAGAGAAGTTTCAAACCGCTCAGGAAACTGCAGCGAAGGCGGTGGTCGAAGGCGTCGCTGGCGCGGGACTCGTCCGTGTCGAAATGACTGGCAGGTATCAAGTCAATAACGTCAAAATCGATGAGACACTCTTGTCAGAAGAAATTAGTGTGATCGAGGATCTGCTCGCCGCTGCTGTAAATTCTGCCGTAGCGAAAGTAGCAGAAGCGAGCAAAGGCTCGCTAAGTGATCTGGCGGGTGGAATCACATTGCCCGACGGCTTCAAAATGCCTTTCTAGCAAAGAATAGCGCCTGTGTATGGCTATACTTGTTTCCGTATTGCTCCACACACAAGTAGTAACGAGTTTGGCAACTAATAATTAGGAATACGCGGTGAACCTCAGCCCACTTATCGATGAATTAATTGATGCGTTTCGCTGCTTGCCCGGAGTCGGACCAAAATCTGCTCAGCGAATGGCCTTGCAACTTCTCGAGAGAAATCGAGTCGGCGGCGCGCGGTTAGCGAGTGCGCTGACGGCTGCGCTCGATGTTGTTGGAAATTGTGCCGAGTGTCGGACGCTTACCGAAGAGACTGTCTGCAGGCTTTGCGCAAGCGATAAACGTGATCAGTCGCTCTGCTGTGTCGTTGAATCCCCTGGAGACGTATTCGCAATTGAGCAAGCGGGTAGTTACAACGGGCGCTACTTTGTCTTGATGGGGCATTTGTCCCCGATCGACGGTATTGGTCCCGAACAGCTCGGGCTAGAACAGCTTTTTTCGACGGTTGAGTCCGGCAAAATAAAAGAACTAATTATCGCTTGTAACCCCACTGTTGAAGGTGACGCCACCGCGTATTTTATTGCAGAGAGCCTAAAGGCGCAGAAAATACGTGTTTCTCGAATAGCACATGGCGTCCCTGTTGGCGGCGAATTAGAGTATGTCGACGGCGGCACTCTTACGCATGCTTTTGCTGGTCGCAAAACTCTTTCGGATGGATTTTATGGGTGAAGTGCGCGAATACACTGAGTCGCCTCAAATGGTTTATGTCGCTGATTCACACTCGCTAGCGGCACTGTGCGAGAGCTGGTCTCAGCTAGACGCGCTCGCTGTCGATACCGAGTTCATGAGGACAAACACGTTCTACGCGAAGTTGGGCCTTTTACAGATCGGCGATGGACATTGTAGTTATCTGCTAGACCCCTTAGAGATCGACGATTGGGCGCCGTTCGAGGCGCTGTGCCGTGCAGGGATCGTAGAATTTATATTCCATTCTTGCAGTGAAGACCTCAGTGTATTCCTGTCGCATTTCGGTTTCGTTCCCGAACGACTTTTCGATACACAGCTCGCCGCTTCGTTCCTTGGTTTAGGGCCAAGCCTTAGCTACGCAGCGCTTGTCTTGCTGCGTTTGGATGCGGTTATTGAGAAAAATGTGACCCGATCGGATTGGTTGCAACGCCCTCTGACCGACGCACAGCTGCGCTATGCCGCGATCGATGTCGTACACCTCATTGATTTGAGAAACCAGCTTCTTAGCGAGCTTCGCGAACGAAACATGTCCGACTGGTTTGCTACCGAGTGTCAAAATCTAATCCAGACAGCGCTTAACAATGAGGCTGAATCTAGTTGGTCAACGCTCTATCAATCGCTAAGCAATGCATGGCGCCTCAGCTCTGATGGGCTGGTGCTGCTCAGAGAGCTAAGTGTCTGGCGTGAGAAAGAGGCGCGGCGTCGTGACAAACCCAAAAGCTGGATCTTAAAAGACAATGATTTGGTGGAGATCGCTGGGGTACTGTCGGGCACCAATACCTCGGGGGAACAAGTCTCCAGTGCGCGTTTATCAATAGACAAGGGAAGTTTGAGCCGAGTAGAGCCCTCTGTTGTAAAGCGTTACGGATCAGTGTTTGCCGAGTTAGCCGATGGCTGTGATTACACGCAGAAGATAGATAACGCTGAGTTATCGGCACCCCTAACGCCCGATATGCGCAAACGGCTGAAACGATTACAAGCGGTCGTCGCGTCTGCTGCAGAGGCTCACGGCCTTGCGCCCGAAGTATTAGCCCGCAAGCGGCAACTGCTCGCCTATATGCATCTGATGGAATCCGAGCCTGAGAAGGGCGCGTGGCCATCCGAGTTGTCACTGTGGAAAAAGGAACTTTTGCAAGCTGGTTTCGAAGGCGTACTTGATTCATGAAAGACACTAAGTCAGCCGCAATAGAGTTTTGGCATAAACCCCTTGGAGAACTTAGTGAGACGGAGTGGGAACGTCTTTGCGACGGCTGCGGGCGTTGCTGCTTGAAAAAGCTAATGGATGATGAAACCGAAGAGATTGTCCATACGCGCGTTGTCTGCAAACACCATGATCAGGATACTGGGGGCTGTGGCTGCTATCAAACCAGGACCGACTTGGTGCCTGACTGCCTCGATGTAAAGGCAATGGATATCGCCTCTGCAACATGGATGCCCGCAACCTGTGCCTATCGTCTGCGTCATGAGGGCAAGCCTCTATTCGATTGGCATCCACTATTAACAGGGTCGCGCGATGCGATGATAAGCGCAGGGATTTCGCTATCTGGTAGGGCAATTAGTGAAGAATATGTCCACCCTGACGGCTATGACGAGCATATCGTCCGCTGGGTGGAGTAGAGAGCAGGCCAAGCTAAAGACACTGGCGCGGACGTGAAAAGAAGGGACAAGGGAGGATAGATGGCAAATTACGGATTATTTTGGCTTGTGTACCTGCTCGCGTCGTCGCTATTCCTTGCTATTATTTGGCATCTCATTGTATTCAGACGCGCTGTTTTGCTGACCTATGGCATAAGAGCCATAGCTATCGCGATGCTTGCTACGCCATGGCCGAGTCACGTTGATGGCCCTCATCTCGCCCCTGCACTGATGGTACTCGCGCTCGATGGCATCACACTCGGCTCAGACGCTGCGTTACGCGCGTTCGTACCACTTTTCTTGAGCGTAGTGCTTGGTCTCGTCGTGGCGGCTATTGTGTGGCTACGCGAGAGGAAGCGGCGGGGCTTTGCTGCGAAATAACGCAGCCGATGGCCAGAGGCCAAACAACCTAGACTCAAGCGCCTAGTCTGGGTCATTAGTTCACGCGTACTGTATTTAGTGGCTCAGCCATTTTACAATGGCGTTTACGGTCGTTCAGGCCGAGACTTCCTTTTGAACAGCAGAGTAGAAGAGAGATACGCGAATGAATTTTACAGGTACAGACAAATACGTCGCGACAAGCGAATTACAGTTAGCAGTCAATGCGGCAATTGCGCTCGAAAAACCACTACTCATCAAAGGTGAGCCCGGTACTGGCAAAACAATGTTAGCGGAGCAGATTTCAGAAGCGCTAGGCATGCCCCTTATCCAATGGCATGTAAAGTCAACAACAAAAGCGCAGCAAGGGCTCTATGAATACGACGCTGTATCTCGATTACGCGATTCTCAACTCGGTGATGAGAAGGTCAAAGACATCTCTAATTACATCGTAAAGGGTAAAATGTGGGAAGCGTTCGAGGCAGAACAGCAATCAGTTCTCTTAATCGACGAGATCGACAAAGCTGATATCGAATTCCCAAATGACCTGTTACTTGAGCTCGATAAAATGGAGTTTTTCGTTTACGAAACTCAAAAGCTCGTGAAGGCGACCACAAGACCGATAGTAATTATAACCAGTAATAATGAAAAAGAACTTCCCGATGCTTTTCTGCGCCGATGCTTTTTCCACTATATCGAGTTTCCAAACTCACAGACAATGGAAAAAATCGTCGATGTTCACTATCCAGAAATAAAGAAAGACCTTGTGCGACAAGCGATGGATGTTTTCTTTGATGTGCGCAAGATTCCTGGCCTGAAGAAAAAGCCGTCCACGTCTGAGCTGATCGATTGGCTCAAGTTGCTGATGGCCGATGATATTCCAGAAGATATTTTAAAGAACCGGGATGCGAAGAATTCGATACCACCTCTTTACGGAGCGCTCTTGAAGAACGAGCAAGATGTTCACCTCCTTGAGAAACTCGCGTTTATGCATCGAGCAAAAAGCTAATGCTTATCGACTTCTTTATGATGCTTCGCAAAGAGCGCCTGCCGGTCTCATTCACCGAGCTGTTCACGTTACTCGAGTGTCTCAAACGGAATATCATTTTCGGCAATATCGATGACTTTTATCTTCTTTCGCGCATGTGTTTTGTGAAAGACGAGAAAAACTTCGATAAGTTTGATCGCGCATTCTCTAAATATTTTGAAAAAATCGAAGCGCTTGACGACTTGACTATGGTTGAAATTCCGAGCGAGTGGCTGCGCAAAGAACTCGAATCGATGCTCAGCGATGAAGAAAAGGCGAAAATCGAAGCGCTGGGTGGACTCGAGAAATTAATGGAGGAGTTTAAGAAGCGCCTTCAGGAGCAAGAAAAACGCCATCAGGGCGGCAATAAGTGGATCGGAACCGGCGGTACTTCCCCCTTTGGTGCTAACGGATATAACCCCGAAGGAATCAGAGTCGGTCAGGACGGCGGCCGTAATTCACGCGCAGTGAAGGTGTGGGATAAACGCAATTATCGAGACTTAGACGATTCGGTAGAGATTGGCACTCGTAATATAAAGATGGCGCTCAGGCGGCTGCGCAAATTTGCACGAACCGGTGCAGCTGAAGAGTTAGATATCTCGGACACAATCGCTTCCACGGCCAAAAATGCCGGCATGCTAGATATTAAAATGGTTCCCGAGCGACATAATTCTGTCAAAGTCCTCATATTTTTCGATGTCGGCGGTTCTATGGATCCCCATGTGAAACTCTGTGAGGAGCTTTTTTCTGCGGCGAGGACTGAATTCAAGCATCTTAAATATTACTATTTTCATAACTTCGTTTATGAGTCCGTATGGACTAAGAGTCATCGACGACATGCTGAGACCACCTCGACTTTCGACATAATCAACAAATTTGCAAAAGACTATAAAGTTATTTTTGTAGGCGACGCTACCATGGCGCCCTATGAGATTACCCACGTTGGCGGCAGCATAGAGCATTATAACGAGGAAGCGGGGGCGACTTGGTTTAAGAGATTGAGTGAACACTTTGAGCATTTAGTCTGGATTAACCCAACGCCGAAAGAATATTGGGAGCACAGTTATTCGATCGAAGTAGCTAAAGAGCTTACCGAAAACAAAATGTACCCGCTTTCTGTGAAAGGCTTAGAAGAAGCGATGAAGCTTCTCACGAAGTAGTAAGACAACCGTTGATGCCCAGTGGAGGGCTTGTGCTAGAGAAGCTCACAGACCAATTAGATCCTCAGCAATTTCAGGCGTTACCTGAACTCATAGATTATTGCCTGTCGACTCATGCCGAACTCCCCGGCTTTAGCTGCTTCGGTAAAACGATGAAGTTTGCCGAGGTCGATGAATTGAGTCAGCGCTTTGCGAATTTCCTACAGAATCAAACGGATTTACAGCCAGGCGATCGTATAGCTATTCAGCTACCGAACGTTCTCCAGTTCCCGATTGCACTCTATGGTGCGTTGCGCGCGGGACTTATCGTAGTCAGTACTAATCCGCTTTACACGGAACAGGAACTTGAACATCAATTCAACGACTCAGGCGCCGTTGCGGTAGTTACACTAGAATCATTTGCGTCAAAAATTGAGGCAGTGTTCGCGCGCACACAGCTCAGGACAGTGATCATTTCTTCGTTAGGCGATCTCCAGTCGGCCCCGAAGAAATTCTTACTCAATGCTGCGGCAAAATACGTGAAAAAAATGGTGGCAAGCTACTCGTTACCAAGTGCCGTTCGTTTTACTGATATGCTAAAGCCAACAGAGAGTGCGTTTGCTGCACCGGTGTTCGATCGTAATGATACTGCTGTTCTTCTGTACACCGGAGGCACCACCGGCGTGGCAAAGGGGGCGATGATTACTCACGCAAACCTTATTGCGAACCTAATGCAATTTCGCTCGCGGTCGGTTCTGGCTATGGATGATTGTGTCGAAAGCGTCGCAGCTCCTCTTCCTCTCTACCACAGCTACGCGTTTTTGATGCACTGTTTTGCTATGCCCTACGCGGGCAATCACAGCGTTCTCATAACGAATCCGCGAGAAATTACTAGCCTGATAAAAGCGCTCGCACGCTATAAAGTTAGCGGTTTTGTAGGGATTAATACACTCTACTTGGCGATCATGCGGGATCCTAGTTTCGCCAAGTTGGACAAAAAATACCTTAAATTCTGCGGTGCCGGTGGTATGGCGATGAGTTCATCGGTCGCGGAGGAATGGCTCGAACGAACTGGCTGCGAGATTATGGAAGGCTACGGACTTACCGAGTGCTCGCCTGCGGTGACAGTCAATGTCCCTGGCAAGGTGATCGCCGGTACTGTTGGATTCGCGGTGCCTGATACCGAATTATGCACAGCGAACGAAGCAGGAGAGATCCTGTCCGCCGGTGAGCGCGGCGAACTTTGGATAAAAGGCCCGCAAGTGATGAAGGGTTATTGGGGGCAAGAGCAAGCGACGAAAGATGCGATAACACCTGAGGGCTGGTTCAAAAGCGGCGACTACGCTGAAATCGATTCGGATGGATATGTACGGATAGTTGATAGGAAGAAGGACATGATTCTTGTCTCTGGCTTTAATGTCTTTCCCAATGAAATCGAAGACTGGGTTAACAGGCATTCACGCGTGCTAGAAAGCGCGGCTATTGGGATTCCTAACGAGCGTACGGGCGAGGTAGTTAAACTTTTTGTAGTCGCACACGGTGAGCAACCGAGTGTTGATGACATTATCGCTCACTGCCGTGAGGGCTTAACCACCTATAAAGTACCCAAAGAAGTCGTCTTCGTTAACGATCTGCCGAAGTCGATAATAGGCAAAATCTTGCGCCGAGAATTACACTAAGGGGTTAACACGATTGAACCGCAAGGGCTCCGCTTCGACCACAGCTAAATCCGCGCATCGGGTAGGGGCATCAGATCAAAAGAGAATAAACGAGGTAAATCAAGAAAACTCAGTGCCGAAAGCAGTGGGGCTATTACTTAATACTCTTGAAAAAGCACTGGCCCGTGTGCAGTCAGCCGATTCGTTCCGGTTGCGGCAACGAGTGTCAAAGTTTACGTCGACCCTCAGCGAACTGTCGCGCGACACGCTAGTCACTAGTGAGAGAATGCGCGCTTTCGAACAGCTGCAAGCTGAGCTTAGGAAGTCCGAAAGCAAGTGTGAGTTGCGCGCTCAGCTAATTCCAGAAACCCAGTCGTATCCGCCTCAACTCCCTGTCAGCGCCAAGGCTGGGGAGATTGCCGAGCTTATTCGATCTAACCAAGTAGTCGTTGTTGCTGGTGATACAGGGTCTGGCAAGACTACACAGCTGCCTAAAATCTGCTTGGAGGCGGGCTTAGGGCGTCGGGGTATGATTGGGCATACCCAGCCGCGGCGGCTTGCCGCATTATCAGTAGCGACAAGGATCGCCGAAGAGCTCGGCGAGAGTGCAGGGCGGGGTGTGGGCTCGCAGGTTCGTTTCGATGACAGGACTGGACCCAATACCTTTTTAAAACTAATGACCGACGGGATTCTCTTAGCTGAGATTCAGGCGGACCGATTTCTTAGTAAGTATGAAGTAATTATTATTGATGAGGCTCACGAACGCTCTCTCAATATCGATTTCCTCCTTGGCTTTTTGCGCGATCTTATTCGCAAGAGGACAGACCTTAAGCTGATCATCACTTCGGCGACGATCGATGTTGAGAAATTCTCAAGTCATTTCGGTAACGCCCCTGTCGTTTCGGTTGAGGGTAGAACCTTTCCAGTCGAAGTCCGGTATAAACCCCTTGCAGTTCCTGGTGAGGGCGCGCGCTCCGAAGATGCGCAGACCGAAGCTATTACCACGGCCGTGCGCGAAATATTGCAGCACGACAGAAGTAACAATCAAAGTAGCGGCGACATCCTCGTCTTTCTCCCGAGTGAAAGAGAGATTCGCGACACCGCAACAAGCTTGCGCAAAGCGAAATTAGGCGATATCGACGTATTACCACTTTACGGCCGGTTGCAACACGCGGAACAAGCGAGAATTTTTTCGACCCACCAGACGCGCCGCGTAGTGCTGGCCACTAATGTTGCTGAAACCTCAATCACTGTGCCAGGGATCAACTATGTCGTTGATACGGGCACTGCGCGTATAAGCCGTTATAGTCTTCAGAGCAAGGTGCAGAGACTTCCTATAGAGGCTATTTCACAGGCTAGCGCGAATCAGCGCAAAGGGCGTTGCGGGCGCGTGGCAGACGGTATTTGTATTCGTCTGTATTCGGAGCAAGACTTTGAATCTCGGCCGCTTTACACAGATCCCGAAATTCAGCGCACTAATCTTGCTGCCGTTATTCTTCGAATGCTGCATCTTAAACTGGGCGATGTGGAAGATTTCCCCTTTATCGAGATGCCGGAATCAAAAGCGATCAACGAGGGTCATAAGCTTCTGCTTGAGCTCAATGCGATTACAGCGAGCAAAAATCTGACTTCGATCGGCCGGCAAATGGCGGTTCTCCCGATCGACCCTCGCTATTCAAGAATGCTGTTAGAGGCGCATAAACTTGGCTGCTTAAGGGAAGTTTTAATCATTGTAAGCGGTCTAAGTATTCAAGATCCGCGTGAAAGCAATAGTGAGAACCGGCAAGTGGCTAACGAGAGGCAGGCTGAATACAAACACCCAGATTCGGATTTTATGTCGCTGGTTACTCTCTGGGACACCTATGAAAAGTTAAGGCAGGACTCGCCGCAAGCAGCGCTTCGCAAATACTGTAAAAAACAATTCCTGTCATTTATGAGAATGCGAGAGTGGCGAGAGGTTCACCGGCAACTGTTATTGGCAAGCCAAGGACTAGGCTTTCGTGTGAGCAACGATGATTCAGATTATGCGAGTGTGCATAAAAGTCTCATCGCGGGATCACTTAACCAAGTCGCGCGCAAGTCCGACGATCGAAGTTTCGTTGGCACGCGCAATAAGAAGTTTTCACTGTTCGGCGCGTCAGTACTCGCAAGGTCCAATACGAAATGGATTATGACAGGGGAGCAGATAGAAACCTCGCAAGTCTTTGCGACGCAAGCAGCTAAGATTCAGCCTGAGTGGGTTGAAGAGGTTGCGATGCATCTCGTCAAGCGTGAGTCGTTCGATCCTCACTGGAGCGGCAAACGACAAGAGGTCATGGCATATGAGAAGGTTCATTTATTCGGCCTCACCCTGGTTGAGCGAGCGCTGGTACGTTATGCCCCAGTCGATTCGGTCGCCGCACGGGCAATTTTTATAAGGCATGGGCTTGTTGGGCAGCAGGTATCGAGCGAACTCGGTTTTGTTAGACATAATTTGTCGCTCCTAGAGCGATTGGAGAAACTCGAAGATAAACTCCGGCGCCCCGACATACTCGCGAGCGAATCACAACAAATCGACTTTTTCGAACGAATAATACCTAGCGAGGTGAATTCACTTAAGACATTGAAGAGCTGGCTAGCCTCGATAGACGATCGCAAGGGTGTGTGCCTCCAGCTCAGTGAGAAAGACCTTCTAGCAGACAATGGAGATGGATTCAGCTTCGCTGACTTCCCAGATGCTGCGGCAATACAGAGTAACACTCTTAAAATCGACTATGTTTTTGAACCTGGTAAGGAGCTAGACGGAGCGACAATCGATGTGCCCAAAGCCCTGCTAGCCCAGCTGACTGCCGCGGATATCGATTGGGCAGTACCCGGCATTATTCGTGAAAAATGTGTTGCTCTGATCAAAGGTCTTCCCAAAGCGCAAAGGAAAAACTTTATTCCCGTTAACGCGTTCGTTGACCAGCTAGTCCCTTACCTTATGGGAGGTTCCGTCGATTTGCTCGACTCCTTAAGCGACGCGATTTATGAGCTTCGGAGGATCAGAATCGAGCGGATTCAGTTTGAAGCGATTGAACTGCGAGCTCACTTAAAGATAAAAGTCAGAGTGGTCGATAATAACGGCGCGCAGCTTGGGATCGATAGCTCGCTGCGTGTGCTGCAAGAGAGGTTTTGTAAAGATGAGGTGAGCGGGGCAAAGACACCGGCGACTAAACAGGATATTGGTCATCCGATAGAAACCTCGGGCCTGGTTGTACTGCCCGAAAAAGCACTGCCTCAAAGCCTTGAAGTTGGAGAGGGCAATATCCGACTAATTAGATTTCCGAGTCTGGTGGATGCAGGATCTAGTGTATCGGTATGCCTTTTTGCTGATGAACACCAGGCTGTTTTAGCGCACTCGCGAGGAGTGGTGAAGCTGGTCATGCTTAACAGCCAGCAACAACGCAATATGCTGCGCAAACAGTTCGACCGCTTCGTCAAACAGAATGCGCTTAAGCTGCCCGTAGGGTCTGCAGATTTCGCCGAACAGTGTGTCGAAGCATGTTACGTGGAAGCACTTGGAAGTGTGAAAACGGTACGAAGCCGTGAGACCTTTGAACGGGCGTTAAATGTGGTCAAATCACAGGTGGTCGGTATTGGCGATCGCTTGGTTACGCTCCTCGAGCGGATAATAGTGATTCGGCTCACACTCAAAAAGCGCCTGTCGGCGTTATCCTCAGCACCTGGGTATCTTACGTCCGACGTGGCGAGCCAACTTGAGCGATTGTTTGGGCCCAACTTTGTGGCTGAAAGCGGTGTCGAGAGACTTAAGGATTACCCGAGGTACTTGGATGCGATTGAGCTTCGCTTGGGTAAAGCCCCATTTATGGGTCCCAAAGACAAAATCGATTCAGAACTACTGGCTGGCTACTGGCAAAAATTAGAGACGTTTAACAGCGCACCTCAAACCAGTGGGGCAGAGGGCAATACGACTAAGTTTGAAGAGCTTAGATGGATGTTAGAGGAATATCGCGTCTCGGCGTTTGCGCAAAGCCTCAAAACTAAGATGCCGGTTTCGCCGGCGCGGATAGAAAAGGCCTTAGAGAGATTGAAAGCGAACTCGAGAGGGCAATAGTTACTGACAACTGAGCTGCAGAGCGAAGGGATGTGCATGTTGGTTCGAAAGGTGTTCGTAAAACTGCGTAGACGGAGTCAGCTTAGATCTACCGTAACGACGCTGTTAATCTGCGCCGCGGCGTTATTGGTTTCCTGTTCGTCGATCGCGGCTTCCCACACAAACGATCCTTGGCGAGAGGCAAATGGCTATGTATTTAAGTGGAATGATTATTTCGACCAGCTCGTCGTAAGACCGACTGCTTTCGCGTATACGACTTTCTTGCCGCGGGTTGCGAGGCAGGGGATCGGCAATTTTTTCAGTAATGTCGATGATATTAATGTTCTTGCAAACGATATATTGCAGCTAAAATTGTCTGCAGCTGCAGGCGATGGCAGCCGGTTGCTCCTCAATAGCACTGTTGGTCTAGGTGGTTTTCTCGATGTTGCCAGCAGCCTTGGTCTGCGTAAAAATGAGGAGGATTTTGGCCAAACCCTAGCTACTTGGGGCGTTAGTTCTGGCCCCTATGTAATGCTGCCGGTATTCGGCGCGAGCACGGTGCGCGACTCGTTCGGATTAATTATCGACACTGTGTTTAATCCGCTTCAGCGGGTCGAAGATCCTTCGCTGCGTCTCGGCTTATTTTTACTAGACGAAACTGATTCTAGGTCAGGTGTTCTAGCGCTTGATGAATTAATTACCGGAGATCGTTATCTTTTTATTAGAGAAGCCTATTTGCAGCGCAGAGAATATCTCAATAACGACGGCGTGCTTGATGACCCGTTTGGCGAATTTTAGCGCCTAGACACCGTCTCTTGCGGCGATCTTCATACGTATAAAATCACTGTGAGAGACATAAATTAATTCGCTCACTCTTCGAATTACACCATCTTCATACCGATCTACTTCACCATCGGCAAATGCGATCCGCCACATATTTTTTATGAGCGATAGTTTCGCATCGACAGAAAACTGAGTATTTACCTGCGCCGTAAACTCATAGAGCGACGTCGACTCCTCGGCTTTTTCGTGCGCTAAAGCGCGTAATTCATCGGCCGCTTCCTCGTCGAGTCCAAGTGTTTTAACAAGAATCGCAATAAACTCCTGCTCTTCTCGGGCGTCGAGCCGATGATCGCTGTTCATCACCTCCACCATTAAGGTCGCAGTGATTAAGTTTTCGGATAGCGCATCTAGTTGTCCTGAGTCGGCAGATTCACCAAGCGAACTCTGAAACATTGCCTTTAACTTTGCTAACATAATTCGTTGATTCCCAAGTCTTCAATTTCTTTGTCTTGCTCATGTTTGGCGACAATGTCCATCGCTTGCTCTAACACGTCTACGCCCGAGGTCGGCTTATAGGCATTCTGGCTCAGATGTCTGCGAAAGGCTTTGCCGCCGTAAACGCCTTTAAAGAGCCCTAGTAAATGTCGCGTAATGTGCTGAAGCGGAGTCCCGATTGCCAATTGCTGCTCCACATAAGGCAGGTAGTTTATGAGTGCCTGACTGCGAGTAAGCGTGTTCGGGTTAGCACCAAAAAACAGTTCATCTACCTGAGCCAAAATGAACGGATTTTGATACGCCTCCCGGCCCAGCATAACCCCATCAACATGATTTAGCTGCTCTATCGCCGTCGATAAGTCTGTAATTCCGCCATTGATAATAATAGTCAGCCTATCGAAACTCTTTTTTAGGCGATAGACCCGGTCGTAATCTAGCGGGGGTATTTCTCGATTTTGTTTTGGGCTGAGCCCAGACAGTATTGCCTTACGTGCATGCACAACAAACAACTCACAGCCTGCGTCTGCAACAACGCCGACAAAGTTTTGCAATGCAGCCTCGCTATCTTGATCGTCGATACCTATTCGGCATTTAACGGTTACCGGCACATCAACACACTGTCGCATCGCGTCTATACACTGGGCGACGAGTTCAGGTTCTGCCATTAAACAGGCGCCGAATGAACCGGACTGTACGCGCTCGCTTGGGCATCCAACATTGAGGTTGATCTCGCAGAAACCAGCGTCTTCGCCTAATTTTGCGGCGAGTTGTAACTGTTTCGGATCAGAGCCGCCTAGCTGAAGGGCGACCGGGTATTCTTCTGGGCTGTGCGCTAATAAGTTACGGCGATCGCCATATTCTAAAGCCGCACTCGTAACCATCTCTGTATAGAGCAGGGCGTTCTGGCTCAGTTCTCGAAGGAATCGGCGGTCATGGCGATCGGTCCAATCCATCATTGGCGCCACACAGAACCGATGGGCGTCTACATGGGATAGCTCGTTTCGCTGTGTGTCGATCGCTAAAGTGCTCAATAGATTCTCGCAAGTTACGTTGTAGCGGATGTCGGCGGTGTATTAAATCAGAGACGACTTTCATGTCAAGGTGGGTAAACCCTTTGCGTGAGTCTCTGCACGGCTTCGAGTATAATCGTGTTTTTTACGCCTTCTTCATTTTCGCTGATAGAGACAACGAATGACTCAAGTACGCACTCGCATAGCGCCTTCACCTACTGGTGACCCCCACGTAGGCACCGCCTATATAGCCTTATTTAACAGGTGTTTTGCGCGTCAACACGGCGGCAAGTTTATTTTGAGGATCGAAGACACTGATCAGGTAAGGTCTACGGCTCAGTCCGAGCATGATATTTTGGCTTCGCTCCAATGGCTCGGGTTAGAGTGGGATGAAGGGCCTGGGATAGGTGGCGATTTCGGCCCCTATCGTCAAAGCGAGCGCAGCGACATATACGTCGAGCACATAAAAACCCTTTTAGATTCGGGTCACGCATTTCACTGTTTTTGTACTGCAGAACGGTTGGATGAAGTGAGAAAAGAGCAAATGGCTGCGAAGCAGCAGCCCGGGTACGATGGTCACTGCGCGCATCTTTCGAAAGCCGATGTAGAAGCCAAGCTTGCCGCTAAACAAGACTACGTCATTCGGATGCGTGTACCAGAGTCAGGCAACTGTGAGTTCAACGACATGTTGCGTGGCGAAGTGTCGATCGCTTGGTCGCAGATTGATATGCAAGTGCTCATGAAATCCGATGGCCTGCCTACTTATCATTTCGCCAATGTTGTGGATGATCACTTGATGGAAATCAGCCATGTAGTGCGCGGCGAAGAGTGGATTAATTCAGTGCCTAAGCACGTGTTGCTGTATCAATATTTCAACTGGACGCCGCCTGTCTTTTGCCATATGCCACTCCTGCGCAACCCAGATAAGAGTAAGTTGAGCAAACGGAAAAATCCTACATCGATTAATTACTATCGCGACATGGGTTACCTGCCGGAGGCGTTACTCAATTACTTGGGCATGATGGGTTGGACTATGCCCGACGGTGACGAGGTGTTTACTCTTGCAGCAATGGAGGCGGCATTCGACATCAGCAGAGTGAGTTTAGGCGGGCCGGTATTCGATACAGAAAAGCTCGATTGGCTGAACGGGAAATATTTACGAGAGTCGGGCAGCGATGCAGACTTTCAGGCGCGACTGTTGGCGTGGGCTCAAAATTCAGGTCGCCTTGAGCCTATTATACCGCTGTTGCGACAACGAGTTGAGAAGCTCAGCGATGTTGCACCGCTTATAAGTTACTTTTTTAGTGGCCCTGTGAGTATTACTCCCGAGTCATTTTCGCATTGCAAGTTAGCGCCAGTGGATGCTTGCAGAGCATTGCAGTTTGCGCTGTGGAAACTCGAAGCACTGGGGACATGGAATCGTGACGAGGTTGAGTCTGCACTCATGAGACTAGCTGAGGTATTGGATATCAAAGTGCGTGATTTCTTAGCGCCACTTTTCGTTGCTATTAGCGGCCAGCCAGTGTCACTTTCGGTTATCGATTCGATCGCAGTGATTGGGCTCGATCTTTCGCGCGCCAGATTGCGTATTGCCATCGAAACCTTGGGTGGAATATCGAAGAAACAAGCTAAAAATTTAGAGAAAGAGTTTGCTCAGCTCGGTCAGTAGAGCGTTTGCAGGTGCAGATAGGCAAAACACAAGGCAAGAGGCTGATGCAGATTGACACGCCGAGTTGATCTGCATAGAATGCCCGCTCCTCAGATCCGACATCGGATTGACTGATTTATCGGGGCCTTAGCTCAGCTGGGAGAGCGCAACACTGGCAGTGTTGAGGTCAGCGGTTCGATCCCGCTAGGCTCCACCAA
>ENA-ORDA01001307-ORDA01001307.1-marine-metagenome-genome-assembly--contig:-NODE-1307-length-21622-cov-7.543374_pt1 | contig 21622 bp, 14 predicted proteins | sample MGYA00237778_ERZ508506 | MGnify/ENA primary metagenome ERZ508506 (study PRJEB26177, sample SAMN06267891) | marine metagenome | isolation source: Monterey Bay, California, USA | place: Pacific... | reverse complement strand
ATTCCTTGGTCTTTAATTGCGAATTTTTTAAACTCTTTCCCGTAGTTCATAAATTTGATTATTGTTTATTAAAAAAAAGCGTTGAATTAATATAATTCAACGCTATAAATATAATGATTTTTAGACTTTTTTAAGTAAGACACATACAATCTTCTGATATTGTTCCTTCAACACCATTTGGATTGACACAAGGGTCACCAATATTGGCTTCTATTTCTGGACAAAGTGATTAAAAAACTATTTGTATTAACCAATTAAAATTTAACGTTATTTATTATACAACAACTTTATTTTTGTTTACCCTAAAAAAAAGGTATTGAATTGCAGTTCAACACCTTAATACGCTTCGTATTGTACTAAATTAACTGTAAGCTTCTTTTATGAATTTATCATACGTTATTTTTTTAGCTTTTAATTTTGTCGTTTCCTTGAAAAATTTCAATAGTTTCTGACTGTTTAATTGTTCTGACAATTTCTTTACTTCTTCTTGGTTTGACATGATACGAGCAGCAATTGAGTCCAACTCCTCATCGGAGGGGTTCATTTGTCCATATTGAGCCATTTGCATTTTTATCATATTTTTTGAATAATCTTTTAATTCATCAAAAGAAACTTGTATATCATTATCTTTTCTGATTTTTCCTTCGATTAATTGAAAACGCAATCCTTTTTCACTCTTCTCGTATTCAGCTTTTGCTTCTTCCTCAGTCATCGGTTTTTCTCCTGAAAACTGGATCCATTTAGTTAAAAATTCTCCAGGCAAATCAAATTTTGTGTTCGAAATTAAAAACTCTACAACTTCATCCATCAATTTCTGATCGCTTTGCTGAACAAATTGCTTTTCAGCATCTTCCTTTATTTTAGCTTTTAACTCATCTTCTGATTTAACAACATCTTTACCAAAAATTTTATCAAAAAATTCTTGATTTAGAACCGCCATTTCACGAAGATTAACTTCTTTTAGTTCAAAATTAACTTCAATATCTAACCCCTTAGCATCGTCCTGCGATACGCCAAAATATGTTTGATTTTGATGGTCATTCGCGAAAAGGTTTTTTGTCTTTAGACTCAATGTATCACCAACCTTAGCGCCTATTATTTTTTTTAATTGAGTTTTTCCTTTAATTACATCTAAAGAAAAAGTGGTGTCTTTATTAATTTCTTTTTCTTCGTTAGAAAAAGTACCTGTAATTTCATCCCCTTTTTCAACTTCTTTTTTTGAAATCAATTTTCCATATTGTTTACGGATAGAAGTAACTTGGTCATTTACCATCTTATCATCCGCTTCGATGTTATAATGCGTAATCGCTTTTTTACCCACTACATCTACATCAAATTTGGGAGAGAGCCCCAATTCAAAATCAAATGTAAAATCTTTTGCATCCCAATCTATTTCTGTATCGTTTTTAGGTAAGGGGTTTCCTAAAACATCCAACTTTTCTTCAGTTAGATACTTATGAAGAGCATCTTGGAGGATTTTATTCACTTCCTCTACTAAAACCGCTTTACCATATTGCTTTTTAACCATTCCCATGGGAACATGACCTTTTCTAAAACCCGGTATATTTGCAGTTTTTCTATAATTGTTTAAAATTTTCTGAACTTTATCCGAATAATCTTCAGATTTAACTGCCACAGTAACCACTGCATTTAAACTATCGATGTCTTTTTTTGTAATCTCCATTTTATGTAAAATTTTACCTCTTTATTTTTGGGAGTGCAAAAGTACAAAACGAAAAACCTTGATACAAATATTTTAAGAATAGATTGTCAGCTTTGATTGTCTTCGTTTAAGGCGGAATGCAAGAAAGATTGCAAAAAAGTGAGCATTAGGCTAAATAATAATGCCCACCAAAAAGAAGTTACCGTAAAACCACCTAAGAACTTTGCCGCTATTAAAATGATACAAGCATTAATAACAAACAAAAACAAACCTAAGGTTATAAGTGTTGCGGGTAGCGTTAAGAATATTAATAAAGGCCTTAAAAAAGCATTCAATAAACCAATAACTAATGCTACCCATATAGCATAGGTGTAACTTTTAACATCGACACCTGGCAATATATTTGCTAATAATAAAACTGCCAATGCAGTTAGTAATAGTTTTAAAATCCACTTCATGTCTTGTTTTTTTAAAATCTAAAATTATATGAATTATTGATTTTTTAATTTAAAAAGTTGAAACTTATCTCTTTCTTTTTCAAAATTAAAAATGTTAATATCTTCTGATTGATTTGGACTTCCCCATTGCTTATATATTGTTACTTTAAAAAAGGTAGGTTCCGGTTTTTTATTTCCCAAATAAGTTATATTTATTAGCCACTCTCCTGTACCTAAATCATCAATAAAAAACTCTTTACTTGAATAGCCTATTTTTTTTTCGTTTTCTATTAACTCCTTATTTGAAATTAAATTATGTTCAAATACGAAAGATTGCTTACTTGGGTTTACAAACTCAAGATTAAATTCTGCTTCGGAGGTATTCCATTCAAAAACCAAACGAATGTCTTTTCTAAATTCGCTAATGGTGTTATTTGGTACAAATGATTCTTTAATTTCTGCTTGATTTTTTCGATTATAATAAAGCCATTCCATTTCATTAAAAAGCAATTTATTTATTTTTTGTTCACTTCCCGATTTTTGCTGAAGCATATAACTCATATACATTCTCCAAGCTCTTTTAAATTTATTGTTTTTTATATAAGCATTAGCTAAATCACGATAAGATTGCGCATAATTAGGCCGCAATGTAAAAACCTTTTTATATATATTTTCAGCTTCCAGTTTCGCATTTAATTGATCTATTTGATAAGCAATTGCCTTTACAATTTCTGGATTTTTTTGATACTTAATTAGCAATTCATTTAAGATATTGATTGATATTTCTCGATCGTTGTAGTAACCATTAAATAGTCTAGCAATTTTTATTGATTCACTGTAGCTTTCTGTTTGAAATTTTATATTATTCTCATAATAATCTAATGCTTTTTGTTTATTGTTAAACCGTTTCAAAACAGCATTTTGATTACTATTCCACATTTTTTCTTCAGAAATAACAACAGCATCATTATTATAAATTATTTTATTGGTGTATTGTTCTGCTATGATTTTTTTTTGTTCAATATCATTAGTTAATGCACCATTTTTTGTAGTAATTACAATTACTCCTCCAGCGCCCATGCTTCCATAAAGATTTGTTGCTGCTAATGATTTGAGAATAAATATATTTTCAATAGAGGCAAAATTTATTGGAGGTTCGTCAGTAAAAATAACACCATCAACATCCCATAAAACAGCAGCATCATAAAAAATAGAAGTCTTGGTTCTAATAGCAAGTTTACCAGTACTGGGGTCTAATCTAACACCAGCTACCCTTCCATCGAGTGCCTCGGTTAGTGAAGCGTAAATCAAATCTATTTTATTTCCTCCAACATAAACAACAGAATACCCTGCTGCTTCTTGGTTTACTATACCTTTCGAAGTTGAAAAATTCTGTTTAGATTTATTATATTCACTCTCTTTATTCGTTGATTTAATAACTATTTCATCAAGATCATTAGCTTTAACAACCATTTCAATATTTAAAACACTAGTAATGTCTTCTATTAAAATAGTAATTGTTTCAAAACCAACATAGCTATAGGTTATAATGTCCCCAATATTAGCTTTAATTAGGTAATTTCCTTTTTCATCTGATTCCGTCCCTTGCTCATTATTATTCACAATGATATTAACATTGGGAAGTGCTACGCTTAAATACGTAACTTTTCCAGAAATATTTTTATATTTTTTTTTCTGAGCTGAAAGTGTGAAAACAGTACTTAGAAATAAACATATAATTGCAAGCTTTTTCATATTAATAATCATTGTTGAATCTGTCTTTGAAATATTAAAAATTTACATTTTTTATAGGAAAATTAACTATCCTAATCTTAGTATTTGAAAATTAACCTTCATCCTATATCGATATAAAATTCATTACTTTATTATAAAAATCTTTAGGATTTTCCGCATGTAACCAATGTCCAGCGTTTTTTATTGTTTGAATCTCTGAATTTGGAAACTGTTTTTTTATAATAAGCTCATCTACATTTTCAATATAATTAGAGTTTGCTCCTCTTAAAAATAAGGTTTCTTTGTGATATATGGATTTTTCTGAAAGTGCTTTGCCTACCTCTTCAATATTTTTAATCAGCACCGAAAGATTAATTCTAAGTGCTAATTCATCTGGATGTTTCCAAAACAAGTTTTTAGCTAAGAATAATCTTACTCCATCGTTTTTTATATACTCTGAAATAACTTCATTAGCTGTTTTTCTTGTCTTTACTACTGAAAAATCTAATGCTGAAAGGGCTTTTAAAATATCTTGATGATGCAACGGATATTGTTGTGGTCCAATGTCTGCTATTATTAATTTTGAAAGGCTCTCAGGGTATTTTATAGCATAGTTCATCGCTGTTTTTCCTCCCATAGAATGACCTAATAAAATAAAATCTTCTAATTTATAAAACTCGCAATATTTTTGTAGATCTTCCGCTAGTAAACTATAATTAAAGAATTTACTATGAAAACTTCTTCCATGATTACGTTGATCTACTAAATGAACTTGGTATCCTTGTTCTGAAAATCGCTTCCCTAAGGATTTCCAATTATCACCCATCCCTAAAAACCCGTGAAGAATTATAAATGGTTTCCCTTCTCCTAAAATATTAGAATGTAATAACATTAGCTCAATTTTCGCAAGTAACTATTAATTACATTATCCATGCCTAAATAAAGAGATTCACATATCAGTGCATGCCCAATAGATACTTCCAATAGATTTGGAATGTTTTCTTTAAAAAAAAGAATATTCTCTAATGACAAATCATGCCCAGCATTAATTCCCAAACCTAATTCATCAGCACTAATTGCAGATTGAATATAGGGTTCAATAGCTTTTTTATTCCCCAAGCTATATTGCAGAGCAAATTCTTCGGTGTAAAGTTCTATACGGTCTGCTCCAATATTAGCTGCTCCCTCAATCATAGCTAAATTAGGATCTATAAATATAGAAGTTCTTATAGCCTGTTTTTTACATTCAGAAATTATTTCAGACAAAAAACTTTTATGGGTAATAGTATCCCAACCTGCATTTGAAGTAATTGCATCAATTGCATCAGGAACTAATGTCACTTGAGTTGGTTTGACGTCAAATACCATTTTTAAAAATGAATCTATAGGATTTCCTTCGATATTATACTCTGTGGAAATAACGGGTTTGATGTCATAAACATCTTGATATCTTATGTGTCTTTCGTCTGGCCGAGGATGTATAGTTATTCCTTCAGCACCAAATTTCTGAACATCTATGGCAGCTTGTAAAACACTTGGAGTATTACCCCCTCTTGCATTACGTAAGGTTGCAATTTTATTAATGTTGACGCTTAGTTTTGTCATGATTTAAATTTAGAATGGTAAAAATACAATTTGAACTATGCATTTAAAGCTATTTTTTAAGTAATTTGCAAAAAATAATATTTGTGAGTACACAGGAATACATAATTAACGACATCGCTCCTTTTAATATAGCTGCCAACATATTAGAGGTACAAGATATTTTCAACCAATTAACTTATTCTCATGTTCCAGTTAAGAATGATGGGGTCTATATTGGTTGTATTTCTGAAAATGATGCACATTGTTTTGAAGGCACAAAGCAATTGAAAGATTACTTATTTTCTTTGGAAACATTTTTTGTAAGAGAAAAAACCAATTGGCTGGATATTTTGGAAGCATTTGCTTTAAACAATAGTAATATTATGCCCGTGTTAGGAAAAGACAATAATTACATTGGCTATTATGAATTAAGTGATATTATGTCCATATTTAATGATACTCCTTTTTTAAATGAAGCAGGTGGTATAATTGTAATTGAAAAAGAACAACGCGATTATTCTTTTAGCGAAATATGTCAGATTGTAGAATCTAACAATGCTAAAATATTGGGCTTATTTATATCTAAAATCGAGGGAGATAGGGTTCAAGCTACTATTAAAATCGGTCATATTGGAATGAACGCAATCGTTCAAACTTTTAGACGTTATAATTATCTTGTCGTTTCTAATCACGAAGAAGATCGATTTTTAGAAGACTTAAAAGACCGTTCTAACTATTTAGATAAATACCTTAACATATAAACTCATAAAACGAGCTTGTTAATTTTTTTTAACTCAACTAAAGAACTAATAGCGTTTCTATATTAAACCAATCGACAAAAATAATAATTAAAGAAAAATGAAAATAGGTATCTACGGGCAGTTTTATCATAAAGATTCTGAAATCTATATTCAGTACATCTTAGATGCACTTCAAAGTAAAAATGTTGAAATTGTTGTAGAAGAAGCATTTTTAAAAAACATTAAAAAAAACAAAGATATTTCAAAGAATTATTCTAAAATTTTTTCTTTTAAAGAAATAGATGCTAGTTATAATTTTTTTTTAAGCATTGGAGGTGATGGTACTTTATTAAAGTCGATTACTTATGTTAAAGATTTAGGAATCCCAATAATTGGAATTAACACTGGAAGACTTGGTTTTTTAGCAACCATACAAAAAGAAGAAATTACAGATAGTTTATATCAAATTTTAAGTGGGGATTATTTTATTTCGGAAAGAAGTTTACTTTCAATTTCTACCAATCCAAAAAACGAAAAGATTTCACCATTAAACTTTGCTTTAAATGAAATAGCTGTCAATAGAAAAAATACAACTTCTATGATTAAAGTAGAAACTTTAGTCAATGGCAAGCATTTAACTTCTTATTGGTCTGATGGGCTTATTATTTCAACCCCTACAGGATCTACCGGTTATTCTTTAAGTTGCGGAGGACCCGTTATAGACCCTAGCACTAACAGTATGGTTATTACTCCTATTGCTCCTCACAATCTTAACGCTAGGCCCTTGGTTGTTCCTGATAATTGCACCATACAACTAAAGGTTTCGGGTCGTGGAAAATCACATTTAGTTTCTTTAGATTCTAGGATTGCTACTTTAAAAAATAACACAATTATTACCATTAAAAAGGCATCATTTCATATAAAACTTGTCCAACTTTCACAAGGCAGTTTTATAAAGACTCTTCGAAAAAAATTATTGTGGGGTGAAGACAAACGGAATTAAACAATAAATCTTTTTAATTAATGTTATCAAAAGAGACTGTTTAAAAGATTGTTCTTAGATGCAAAGTTTATTATTATATTTACAAACTTTTAACTTTATGAAGTTAGTTATATTTTTAGCATTATTTACTCCATTTCTAATGCAATCTCAAACCTATGAGGTTGGAGGCTATTTGGGGATGGCAAATTATATTGGAGATGTTGGTAAAACAACATATATATCACCTAAAACACCAGTTTTCGGTGGTCTTTTTAAATGGAATAGAAGTCCAAGACATTCATTTAGAGGAACTATTTTACTTGGACAAATTAAAGGTGACGATAATAATGCCAAAGATACTAGACGCAAAGAACGTGGTTATAAATTTGAAAACAGCCTTGTTGAATTATCCGTTGGTTTAGAATATACGTTCTGGGATTTTAATATGTACAACGGAAAACCAGCTAATACACCCTATCTTTTTACCGGATTAACCTATTTTAATTATAATTCTCTCGTTAAAAGAAGTGACAATATTATTGTTGAAGATGGAAAAACAGGATCTATAGCTATACCCATGATAATTGGATACAAAGCAACTTTAGGAACAAAATTTGTAATTGCAGCAGAAATTGGAGCTCGTTATACGTTTACAGATAACCTAGACGGTAGCAACCCAAATAAAGTGAGAGAAAATCAAGATAATTTAAGTTTTGGTAATATAAATAACAACGATTGGTATGTGTTTAGTGGAATAACTTTATCTTACACATTCGGAAGAAAACCTTGTTATTGTAATTTCTAAATGAGCCTATTAAAACAAATAAACACTAGCAACTTACCAAACCATATAGCGATAATTATGGATGGCAATGGGAGATGGGCTAAAAAAAAAGGATTACTAAGAAGCTTAGGACATCAAGGTGGCGCAAAAACTGTTAGAGAGATTGTGGAGGTTTGTACGGAAATTAATATTAAATTTCTAACACTTTATGCCTTTTCGACCGAAAACTGGAATCGTCCAAAACTTGAGGTTGAATTATTGATGAAACTTTTAATATCTTCCCTAAAAAAAGAACTTAATACCCTTCAAAAAAACAACATTAAACTTGCCACTATTGGCGATATAAAGTCCTTGCCTACCAAGGTTTCTACTGAACTTATTGATGTTGTAGAAAAAACAAAGAACAATACGAGACTCACTTTAACCCTTGCTTTAAGTTATAGCTCTAGAGAAGAATTAATAAAAACTATTAAAGAGATTAGTCTTAAAGTTAAAAATAACCTAATTTCGCCCGAAAATATTAATGAATCGGTAATTAATAATCATCTTTACACTTGTGATTTACCAGATGTAGATTTATTAATACGGACCAGTGGTGAACAACGTATCAGTAATTTTTTACTTTGGCAAATTGCTTATGCCGAACTGTATTTTACAGATATACTTTGGCCAGATTTCAATAAAGAAAACCTTTTTGAGGCAATATTAAATTATCAAAACAGAGAACGAAGATTTGGAAAAACAAGTGAACAACTTAAATAACACTCCACTATTAAATAACTACAAAAAGATTTATTGTATTCTACTATTTACAATACTATCGGTTTTTTCTCTTTCCGCTCAGCAATTGCCGCTACAAGGAAATAAAAAGTATACTATTAGATCATTAAGTGTTTCAGGAGAACAAAGTTTTAATGAAAAAACAGTAATTGCTTTTACAGGACTAAAAGTAGGAGATCGCATTTTTATCCCAGGTGAAAAACTTAGTGAAATAACTAAAAAACTTTGGGAACAAGGTCTTTTTAGCGATATTGCATTTTATGTAACCAACATAGTTGAGGATGAAGTTGATTTAGAACTTCATATAGTTGAACTTCCAAAAATTAAGAGTGTAACAATTGTTGGTGTTAAAAAAGTACAACAAAAAGAAATAATTAAGGATAATAATTTAAAACCTGGAATAAAAATCACTAAAAACCTTATAGCCACTACAAAAAACTATATCAAAAATAAATATAGAGAAGATGGTTATTTTTATACGGAAGTTGATATTACTTCAGTTCCTTATGCAGATTCCTTAGGAATTGAGTTTTCTAGACATCTTACCATTAATATCAATAGAAACAAAAAAGTTAAAATATCGTCTATTGAAATAGCGGGAAATAAAGAAATGCCAAGCAGTAAATTAAAAGCTGCAATGAAAGATACCAAAGAAAAATCATTCTTTCGCATTTGGAAAAGATCAAAGTTTACTGAATCCGGTTATGATACCGATAAAGAATTAATGTTGACAAAATTTAGGTCTAATGGTTTTAGAGATGCTAGAATCATCAATGATTCAATAATCAAAAGAGATGATAAGGATATTGTTCTAAAAATAAATATTGAAGAGGGTAAAAAATATTATTTTGGAGATATTAATTTTATAGGAAATAGTGTGTATACCAATTCACAATTAAAAAGAGTTTTAGGCATATCTGAAGGCAATGTATATAATGGAGTCTTACTCCAAGAACGTATTGAAGATGTAACAGATCCAGAAGCAAATGACCTTACAAATTTATATCAGAATAACGGATATCTCTTTTCAAGAATAAACCCAGTTGAAGTTGCCGTAAGAAATGATACAATCGATTTTGAAATAAGAATTATTGAAGGTAAAATTGCTTATTTTGATCATATTACAGTAGTAGGTAATGACAAAACAAATGATCACGTAATTTATAGAGAAATTAGAACTCGACCTGGACAAAAATATAGCAAACGAAATGTTGTTAGAACCATAAGAGAATTAGGACAGTTAGGTTATTTTGATGCAGAACAGATTAGCCCCAATTTTAATAATGTAGATCCAAACAATGGTACATTAGACATGGAGTATTCTGTTGTTGAAAAAGGATCTAGTCAAATAGAATTGCAAGGTGGTTATGGTGGAGGTGGATTTGTTGGAACTTTAGGTTTATCATTTAATAATTTTTCCGTTCGAAATATTTTTAATAAAGATGCGTATCATCCATTACCGATGGGAGATGGGCAAAAACTTTCAATAAGAGCTCAAGCAAGTACTTTTTATCAAACCTATAGTTTGTCACTAGTAGAACCTTGGCTAGGAGGTAAAAAACCAATACAATTAAGCACTTCATTTTCTCATACAATTCAATACTTTTATGATTATAGAACTAGAGATGTTGATAAATCTCGTCGTTTTTTAATAACTGGTGGAGCTGTAGGTTTGGCAAAAAGATTAAAGTGGCCAGATGATTACTTTACACTTTCTCATTCCATAAGTTATCAACACTATAATTTAAAAAACTACAATACAGGTTTGTTTACATTTGGGGACGGAGAATCTAATAATTTAGCATACACTATTGGAATAAGCAGAAATAATACTGCGACAAATCCAATTTTTCCTATGTCAGGATCAGAATTTAGTGTTACTGCAAAAGTAACTTTACCGTATTCTGCATTTAGCAGTACAGATTGGGAATCCTTAGATAATGAAAGAAGTGAACTGGAAGAAGTTGGCCCTACAGATCCTGATTATGTAGATGCTACTGCAAGAATTTCAGAAATTGATCAAGAAAAATTTAAGTGGTTGGAATACTACAAAATAAAATTTAAGGGAACTTGGTACACAAAGCTAGTAGGAAAAATGGTGTTACGCCCAAGTGCTGAGTTTGGATTTTTAGGAGCGTACAATCAAGATAGAGGAGTTGTACCCTTTGAGCGTTTCTTTTTAGGAGGTGATGGATTAGGATCCTACAGTTTAGATGGTCGTGAAGTAATAGCACTAAGAGGCTATCCTAATCAATCTTTATCTCCTATAGATGGAAATGCTATTTATAATAAGTTTTCTTTAGAACTGCGTTACCCAATAACTTTAAAACAATTAGCATCAATCTACGCATTAACCTTTGTAGAAGCTGGTGCTGCCTACGATAATTTTAGGAGTTATAATCCTTTTCAATTAAAAAGGTCTGCTGGTTTAGGATTGCGTATATTTATGCCTGCATTTGGGTTATTAGGAATTGATTTTGGTTACGGATTTGATCCTGTACTCGGAGGCATTCAACCTAATGGATGGGAAACACACTTTATAATTGGACAACAATTTTAAAAATGGCACGGTTTTTTCTTAACATACAACTAACAACTATGAAGACAAAAAAGTTATTATTTATTACTCTTACTCTTTTGTGTTTTTCTTTTGTAGCAAACGCACAAAGAGGAGTTCGAATTGGATATATTGATATGGAATATATTCTTGAAAATATTCCTGAATATAAAGAAGCATCTACCCAATTAAATGGGAAAGTTCAGCGATGGAAAAAAGATATAGAAAAGAAAAATGATCAAGTTGAGCTTTTAAAAATTAATTTAAGTACTGAAAGAGTTTTACTTACCACTGAATTAATTGAAGAAAGAGAGGAAGATATTAAAGTTTTAGAAGATGAAATGTTAAAATACCAACAAGATCGTTTTGGTCCTAATGGTGATTTATACATTCAAAGACGTCAATTAGTTCAGCCCATCCAGGATCAAGTTTTTAATATTGTTCAGGAAATAGCAGAGAACAAAAAATATGATTTTATTTTTGACAAATCAGCAGATATTGTGATGCTTTTCTCGGCTGATAGGCACGATATAAGTGATATTGTTTTACGTAGTATTAACCGAAGCGCAAAAAGAGAAGAAGTTAGCTCCAAAAGAGATAAAAAAGAAGTAGAACGCAAAGAAGATCTATCTTTAGAAGAAGATAATGCTATTTCAGAAAGAGAACAAGCTATAGAGGAGAAGAAAGATGCTCGTGAAAAAGAAATGGAAGAACGAAAAAAAGTTCGTGATTCTATTCGTTTGGTTAGAAAAGCTGAATATGATGCAAGAAAACAAAAATTATTAGACGAGAGACAGCGTAAAAAAGATTCAATTTTAGAGGCTAGAGCAAACAGAAATAATACAAATCCAACTAACAACGAAGAGGAAAATGATAATGAAGGTGAAGAAGGTAATGGGAATAATTAAAATGAGTTTAAAAAAAGATAATCAATAATTAATAATTAAATTTTAATACAATTACAATGAAAAAAATGAAATCATTATTTGTGGCAATTATGCTTTTTGTCGGAGCTACTAGTTTTGTTAATGCACAAAATAAAATTGCACACATCGATACACAAGCTTTAGCGGAATCTATGCCAGAAATGAAAGCTGCACAAAGTCAATTGGAAAATCTTCAAAGAACTTATGATACCGAAATAAAAACATTGGTAAAAGAGTTTGAAACAAAAATTAAACAATACGAAGTTGAGGCAGAAAGTAAAACTGCTGAAGTAAATGCAAAACGTGCAGAAGAAGTTCAAGGAATGCAAGCTAATATTAATGCTTACAGACAAGGGGCAATGGAAGATTTACAGAAAAAGCAAGAAGACTTAATTGCACCAATTCTTGAAAAGGCTAGAACTGCAATTCAAAAAGTAGGAAGGTCTCAAGGATACCAGTATGTTTTGGATAGCAGTAGCTTATTGTTAGCTGAAGGTAAAGACCTTCTAGTAGATGTTAAAAAAGAATTGGGAATTTAATTTCTAATTTTAAAACTATTTTCAAAACTGCTCTCCCATTGGTGAGCAGTTTTTTATTTTTATATAATGAATAATAATCCTATTGGACTTTTCGATTCTGGAGTTGGAGGCACTTCCATCTGGAAAGAGATTCATCATCTCCTTCCTAAAGAAAGCACGATTTACTTAGCAGATAGCATCAATGCTCCTTACGGCTATAAAACTGTTGATGAAATTATTTCATTAAGTATTAAAAATACCGAATTATTATTAAAAATGGGAAGCAAAATAATTGTTGTAGCTTGTAACACTGCAACAACAAATGCAATAGAAATCTTACGTGAGAAATTCGATGTCCCTTTTATTGGAATAGAACCAGCGATTAAACCTGCTGCTTTAAAATCTTCTTCAAAAAGTATTGGAATTTTAGCAACCAAAGGAACTTTAAATAGCATACTCTTTTCTGAATCTTTAGATGAATACAAAGATCATATAAGGGTAACAGAAATTATAGGTGAAGGTTTGGTTCCTTTGATTGAAATGGGTAAAATAGATGATTCAGAAATAACTATTTTATTAAATAAATACTTGCAGCCAATGCTTAAAAAAGACATTGATTATCTGGTCTTGGGATGTAGTCATTATCCTTATTTAATTCCTCAAATACAAAAAATACTACCAAAGCAAGTAACAATAATTGATTCAGGTGTTGCAGTAGCTAATCAAACCAGAAATATATTGATATATAACAATTTATTAAGTAAAACAAATCAAGAACCTAAGCTTGATTTTTATACCAATACAGACACAAGTACAATGGAGTTTCTTTTGAATGAAAATTTAAATAAGATATCAATAAGAATAAAATCCTTTTAAAATTTAGATTGTATTTTTATTAATTAATTGCTGGACAATTACAATCATAAGGTTCCGCTCGACCTCCTAAAAAATTAAGTCCTAATGTTATTTGATGGAAACCCCCACTATCAAATTTCACATTACCCATTTGTTGCGTATAGGTATAAGCAAATATAAATTTATTAACATTGATTCCAATCACTGGCGTTAAATATTGTAATTTTTGATTAGCAACATCTACTCCATTTAAATATTCCGCACCATCAAAACTATTCCTATAGGATATACCTCCCCATAATTGTCCAAATTCCATAGCCCTGTAAACTTTACCGTTTATATCAATTGATTGTTCTCCTGTTCGCTCTTGAATTTGAAACATAAAAGACGGTTCGTAAATCCAGGTTGCACCAAAATCACCTATTGCATAAGCAGCAGAAATTATATATTTACGTTGATTAGCAGATTCATAATCTGATGAGTAAATACTCCTGTTTTGAAAAATTAAATTTTTAATTGTAAAATTTCCAGAAAAATTTAAGAAATTATAGGACATTCCTGCATCTACATTAAAATAAGAAGTACTTTGAAGTATCCCTGCAATAATAGGATCAAAATCTGTAGGATCAAATTGTGTTTCATCTAATCTAGATTGAATTAGTCCAAAGCTAAGCCCAAAAGATAATTGATTTAAATCTACATAGTCATTTCTGGAAAACATAATATGATGGGCATATGTAACATATCCTCCAGTTTGAGAATGGTATCCGTTTCTATCATTAAAAAATATAGCTCCTATACCCGATCTTTCCCCTACCCTAGCATTAAAAGCTAATGTTTGTAGATTAGGCGATTCCTTTTGATCGACCCATTGATTTCTTGCTGTCAATCTTATTTGATTATATGACGCTGCACCCGCCATTGAAGGATGTAATAAATATAGATTGTCTGTAAAGTAATCTGAATATACAGGAATGCCATCTTGTGAATATGCCATCTGTGATAACAGAATAAATAGTAGTAAGTAGATCTTTTTTATACTCATTGTTCGTGTTTTCTATCTTTTAAGGGTAAAATGCCCTGTAAATTCTTTTTTAGTATCATTTTCGGTATACTCTACTCTAAACCAATAATCACTTGAAGGCATTGGGCTTCCATTATAAGAACCATCCCACCCTTCAGAAAGCGTACTTAATTGTTTTAGGAGTTTACCATATCGATCAAATATATAAATTTTTGCCGTAGGGTCACCATTAGCAATACCAATAATATTCCAGGTATCGTGATAACCATCCTGATTAGGTGTCATAAACTGAGGATAATCAATCACTCCAACACTAATTGTTACACTTCCACAACCATTGATATCTTTTATGGTAATAAGATGATTTCCTGGTTCCACATCTAAAAACAATCCACTTTCTTGGAATGGATTATCATCCAATTGGAATACATATTCACCAATACCTTCTGCAGTAGCTGTAATGGCATGCTCTGAGGCAAATGCATCGGTTACTTCTGCACTATAGGTTAATGGTGGTGAGGATGCAATTACAGTAGTGGTCGTACTAGACTCACAACCTGTTAGTATTTCTGTTACAGTTACCCTATACTCCCCTTCGGCTAATACCGTAATGGATGCTCCAATTTCACCCAATAATACCTCTGAGTTTAATTCCCACTCAAAAAGATATATACTTGGATCCAAGCCAGTATCTATAACTGGTGGAGAAGAAAATCCATCCTCTGCAGGTATCGGATTGCCCAATGCATCAACACATAACCTATAAAAATCATCCAATGCAACCTCCGGAATTAATTCTACCTTTAAAATTACCTCTGTAATATCATAACATTCTGTACCTATATTAGTAACCCTTGCATAAATAATCTGTGGATTAATAACATTGACATAGCTAACTGGAAGCGCAGAAACCTCTAAGGTGGCATTCTCTAATGTTCCATAAAAATCTAACTGATACAACAAAGGATCCTGTGCCCCTAAAATCTCATCTAATAAGTCTGGATTTAATAAATCAAACTCTGCAATACCATCATTCTCATTGTAGTAATCACAAATAGCATATGGCTCTAGTGGAGTATTTGCTACCGCTCCCTCGCGTACCTCAATATCAAAACTCTGAGTCGCTACAAAACAATCTGTAGTTCTATTTAAAATAGCCACATATATCGTTTGAGGATTACCCTGATTGTTATAAGCTGTTGGATCTTGAATCGCATTGATCATAGCAGAAGCCTCGGCCTGACTCTCATAGAAAATAACTTCGAAAAGAGACGGATCCTGGTCGTTTAAAATCTCATCAGACTTCGTGCTTAAATCAAAAACAGCTTCCCCATCTGATGGAATCTCACAAATAATATATGGACTAATAATTCCACTATCGTCAGGTATAGGATTCACAATTAATTCCAATTCAACAATTTCAAAACATGCAGCAGGATCTAATAAATCGATAGATACTCGTACATAAACAATCTCTGGATTAATCGAATTGGGATAAGCGGTTGGAAGCGCTATGGCAGCATTGTTATCTATAGCATCTTGATAACTGTTATAATAACTTACATCCCAAGTCTCCCCATCTAATATCTGAGTTTCACGAATCGTTAAATCAAAAACTTCCACCTGGTCTCCCGGATCAGTAACATCACATAAAATAATTGGATCTGGATCCTCTGGTTCTGGATTGGCAGCTACTCGCAAGGTTAAATAAGTCGTCGTATCAACACAAAGTGTATTGACATCAGTTACGCGTACCCAAATAATTTGTGGATTACTCGTGTTTTGATAAGCCGTATCTGGGTCAATTACATTAACATCTAACTCCGCATCAGCCTGTGTTACATAATAATCTACCCGTACCCCTAAAGCACCACCTGTAATCTCATCATTCTTAGTGGTTAAATCAAAAAGTGTTACCCCATCATTTGGTACACCTAAATCATCACATTGTGTCAATGGCGTAGCCTGAATTACTAAAGGTCCAAGCTGTGAAACAATATCAAAACTCCCAATTTTAACACAAGAAGTACTGTTGTTCTCTAAACGAATCCATATAGTCTGTGGAGTGCTTGTATTGGCAAAAGCAGTAGGATCAGCAATAGCGTTGACTCCTGCATCTGCATCTGCCACATCGGTATAATACGTAAGGGTATAATCTGCAGGATCTTGGGTCCCGTAAATAATATCTTCTTGATCTGTTAAATCAAAGATAGAAAAACCATCTCCATCATCATCACAAATTACTAAATCAGGAATCTCAAAAGGGATAATAGGTGTTGGATTTACAATTAACTCCAACTCTACCACACGGAAACATCCGGTGCCTCCTAATGCTAATGAATATTCAGCTCGAGCATAAATAATTTGTGAAGGACTTACTATATTGGTGTAAGGACTTATTAATGCAAAAACACCCTCTTCGGCATCTAATTGAGTTTCATAGTAACTCACCACAACTCCAGGTTCACCGCCAATGATCTCTAAATCCTTATCGGTTAAAGTAAATTCTGCAAAGCCTTCATTATCAATATCACATACCTCTAGTGGAGTCGGAGCTACCGGTGATGGTAATGGATTGACCACCAAACTTAATGTAATCCCTTGACTCACAATACAACTAGTATCTAGGTCTTCTGCTCTAACAAATATCGTTTGTGGATTGGTATCATTAAGATATGGACTCGATATAGGATTATCTCCACTATCAGCATCGGCCTGTGTTTCGTGATACGTAACCTCAATAGTTAAATCACCTGCGGTAATCTCATCTGTTTTACTATCCAAATCAAAAGGTTCCTGCTCATCATCAGGAGTGATTACATCACACAACTCTAAAGCAGTAGGTGAAATTAAAGTAGGCCCCTCCAATACCCTAAGCACTAAAATAGTCTCACTGGTACATTCATTGGCAATGTCCTCTACTACAATATAAATAGTCTGAGGACTCGGTGGAATATTACTATAGGCAGTCGGATCTACAATTTGAAAAGTTAAATCTACATCCTGATAATAAGTAATAACGTAAGGACCTCCAGATGGATCAGCAGTACTTAATAATTCAGCTTCGCTTAAGGTTAAATCAAATACTTCGATTCCATCTCCATTATCATCACATAAAACTAAATCACTAGGCTGAATAATTTGTGGACTCTCTAATACAACCAAGTCTAAAGTCGTAATATTATAACATCCAGTAGTTTGATCTAACAATCGAACAAATACCGTCTGGTTAAATGGAACATCATTTAAATAAGGAATAGGCAATGGCAATACCCCATTTTGAGCATCTTCTAATAAGTAATGGTAACTAACTTGAAGGTTACCGATTGGAACACCCCCAGTGATTTCTAAATCTACATCACTTAAAATAAACTCTCCAAATCCATCGTTGTCTGGATCACAAAACTCTAAAGGAGCTGGCTCGATTATCGTTGGAGCCTCTACAACTATTAACTCCATGGTAAAGGTCCCATAACAACCCGTTACACCACTCTCTATACGTACAAATACCGTCTCTGGATTTGTTATATTGGTATAAGGAATCACCAATGGATTACTTCCAGAGTCTGCATCATCCTGTGTGGCATAATAAGTAACTCCTAATGTTGGATCTGCTCCAGTAATGGTAAGATTTTGTGTGTTTAAATCAAATTCGGTAAAACCATCCTGAACCTGGTCATCACACTGCTCGAAAATAGGTACTACCGTAAAGGCAGGTGTTAACTCTACCACCAGTTCAAAACTTCCTACTTTAGAACAGTCCGTAGTGTTATCATCCAAACGAACCCAAATGGTTTGCGGATTAGCCGTATTGGTAAATGCACTAGGATTGGCAATAGCGTTGACTCCTGCTTCTGCATCTGCCGCATCGGTATAATACGTAAGGGTATAATCTAAAGGATCTTGTGTGCCGTAAATAAAATCGGCTTGATCGGTTAAGTTAAATACCGTAAAATCAGTATCAGCACACTCAACTAAGGCTGGCAAGTCTATATCAATAATAGGTGTAGGAGTCGTTTTAAGTTCTAACTCTATCACACGGAAACATCCGGTGCCTACTGGTGCTTCGTCGTATTGCGCTCGTACATAAACAATCTGTGAAAAAGGATCAATATTAGCATAAGGACTCGCTAATGGTGAAGTACCCGATTCGGCATCGAATGACGTTTCATGGTAACTAACCACAACTCCTGGTTCGCCGCCAATGATCTCAGCATCCTTATCGGTTAAAATAAATTCTGCAAGACCGTCATTGTCAATATCACAAACCTCTAAAGGGGTCGGAGTAACCGGTGAGGGTAATGGATTAACCACTAAATCTAAAGTAACACCTAGACTAACAAAACAAAGGGTATTAACATTTTCACCTCTGACAAATATTGTTTGCGGATTAGTATCATTAAGGTATGGACTCGATAGTGCATTGACTCCTATATCGGCATCGGCTTGTGTCAGATAATAAGTAACCTCAATGTTAATATCGCCTCCAGTAATCTCAGCAGTAATACTTTCTAAATCGAAAGGTTCCTGCTCATCATCTGGAGTGATTGTATCACACAGCTCATATGGAAGGGGAGTTATTAATACTGGAACAGGATATACCCAAAGCAGCAAAGTGGTCTCACTCTTACATTCATTGGCAATGTCCTCTACTACAATATAAATAGTCTGAGGACTTGGTGGAATGTTACTATAGGCCGTCGGATTTGTAATTGGTATGGTTAATCCGGCATCCTGATAATAAGTAATGTCATAAAGTAATGGATCCAAACCGTTTAATAGTTCTAATTCGCTTAAGGTTAAATCAAATACTTCGATTCCATCTCCATTATCATCACACTGTTCTAAATCACTAGGCTGGATAATTTGTGGACTATCTAATACAACTAAATCTAAAGTAGTAGTGGTAAAACATCCCGTAGTTTGATCGATCAGTCGAACAAATACCGTCTGGTTAAAAGGAACATCATTTAAATATGGACTGACCAGTGGATTTTCATCATTTAATGCATCTTCTATTGTAAAATGATAGCTAACTTGAAGGTTACCGATTGGAATGCCTCCAGTTACTTGAATATCAGCATCAGTTAAAGTAAACTCACCAAATCCATCATTGTCTGGATCACAAAACTCCAAAGGATCGGGTTGAAAAATAGCTGGTAACGCAGTGACCACTAAATCCATCGCAAAGGTGCCATAACAACCCGTTACACCACTCTCTATACGTACAAATACCGTCTCTGGATTTGTTATATTGGTATAAGGAATCACCAATGGATTACTTCCAGAGTCTGCATCATCCTGTGTGGCATAATAAGTAACTCCTAATGTTGGATCTGCTCCAGTAATGGTAAGATTTTGTGTGTTTAAATCAAATTCGGTAAAACCATCCTGAACCTGGTCATCACACTGCTCGAAAATAGGTACTACCGTAAAGGCAGGTGTTAACTCTACCACCAGTTCAAAACTTCCTACTTTAGAACAGTCCGTAGTGTTATCATCCAAACGAACCCAAATGGTTTGCGGATTAGCCGTATTGGTAAATGCACTAGGATTGGCAATAGCGTTGACTCCTGCTTCTGCATCTGCCGCATCGGTATAATACGTAAGGGTATAATCTAAAGGATCTTGTGTGCCGTAAATAAAATCGGCTTGATCGGTTAAGTTAAATACCGTAAAATCAGTATCAGCACACTCAACTAAGGCTGGCAAGTCTATATCAATAATAGGTGTAGGAGTCGTTTTAAGTTCTAACTCTATCACACGGAAACATCCGGTGCCTACTGGTGCTTCGTCGTATTGCGCTCGTACATAAACAATCTGTGAAAAAGGATCAATATTAGCATAAGGACTCGCTAATGGTGAAGTACCCGATTCGGCATCGAATGACGTTTCATGGTAACTAACCACAACTCCTGGTTCGCCGCCAATGATCTCAGCATCCTTATCGGTTAAAATAAATTCTGCAAGACCGTCATTGTCAATATCACAAACCTCTAAAGGGGTCGGAGTAACCGGTGAGGGTAATGGATTAACCACTAAATCTAAAGTAAAACCTAAACTAACAAAACAAGTAAGGTCATTATCTCCATTGGTGGTTTCTGCTCTAAGAAATATTGTTTGCGGATTGGCCGTATTAAGATATGGACTGGTAAGGGCATCTAGAGGATCTCCCGTGTCAGCCTGAGCCTGTGTTTCATAATAGGTAACGCTAATTGTTAAATCGCCGCCCGTAATCTCAGCAGTTCTACTTTCTAAATCGAAAGGTTCCTGCTCATCATCTGGAGTGATTGCATCACAAAGCTCATATGGAAGGGGAGCAATTAATACCGGTGGTGTATACACCCGAAGCAGTAAAATAGTCTCACTGGTACACCCATTGGCAATGTCCTCTACTAAAATATGAATAGTCTGAGGACTTGGAGGAATATTTACATAGCCAGTCGGATTTAAAATTGGTATGGTTAATCCGGCATCCTCATAATAAGTAATGTCATAAAGTAATGGATCCAAACCGTTTAATAGTTCTAATTCACTTTGAGTTAAATCAAACTCACCAATACCATCACCATCATCATCACACTGTTCTAAATCACTAGGCTGGATAATTTGTGGACTATCCAATACGATAAGTTCTAAAGTCGTTGTACCATAACATCCCGTGGTTTGATCGATCAGTCGAACAAATACCGTCTGATTAAAAGGAACATCATTCAAATATGGACTAGCTAATGGATTTACACCATTTTGTGCGTCTTCTAATAAATAATGATAACTAACTTGAAGGTTACCAAGTGGAATGCCTCCAGTTACTTGACTATCTGCATCCGTTAAAGTAAACTCACCAAATCCATCGTTGTCTGGATCACAATATTCTAATGGATCGGGTTGAATTGCGATTGGCGAAATAATATCTAATATCATTTCGAATGATCCATAACAGCCTGTTGTAGCATCTTCCACACGAACAAAAATAGTTTCTGGATCTGTTATATTGGTATATGGACTTACTAAAGGATTGGTAGCAGTATCTGCATC
>ENA-ORDA01001304-ORDA01001304.1-marine-metagenome-genome-assembly--contig:-NODE-1304-length-21656-cov-5.179526_pt1 | contig 21656 bp, 13 predicted proteins | sample MGYA00237778_ERZ508506 | MGnify/ENA primary metagenome ERZ508506 (study PRJEB26177, sample SAMN06267891) | marine metagenome | isolation source: Monterey Bay, California, USA | place: Pacific... | reverse complement strand
CAGTCAAAATCAAGTCGTTGAAAAGAATAATACTCCTGTAAAGAAAAAGAAGAAGCCCAAATCTAAGTCCCAAATGTTAGTACGTAAACTAAAGAAGCTCTTAGGAATTTGAAAGTCGGCCATACTGCACGGTGTGCCAATCAATTCTCCAAACTACTAGCCCAGGAATACAAGACTCCACTCAATACACAACATGCATAGAAAACAGCCCTAACTGGATTGTACTTCACAGCCCTAAACCAATACCTCGGATTCAATAGATACAACATGATAGTTACTCAGACTTAGTCGATTGTAATACTATCGTTTGAATTATGGATAATTAATGCCCGGTCTAATGTGTGGATTTTCATTTTCAAAATTACATCAATTCTTAAGCATCCTCAATTTCGTATAGCCATGCATTTCTACGTTCCAGGTGCTATTGCGGGAATTATTATTTTTCAGGTTGCTATCATTGCCCCAACACTTTCTAAAAAATTGGCTGCAAATGATTTTGGTAAAGTGATTAGAGGACTATGGCCTAAATTTTTCATATTCATAGCGGCGTTATCAGCGACCAGTTTGGCGATAATGGCCTTCACTGGGGACGGAGGAAATTATCACTTAGCCATTTCAGGATTTACTTTCTTAGCCTCTTCAATTTGTTATCTGATTATTCCAGCAACCAACCGCGCAAAAGATGAGAATAACATGAAGAAATTCGATCTGCTACACAAACTAAGTGTTTGGCTAACAATTACAATACTGCTAACAAATATCGCCTTCTTGTTCATCTAAAAATAGTAAATTTGTTTTTGCCTGATTGATGATACACTGTGTCTGAAATCTGGCTGGTGAGAATCAAGATTCTAAAAGCAGAACCTCATTGCCCTATCCATGAGGAGAATCCTAATCCCGGCTCTGTTGGTTCTTTTCTTCTCTGTAACTGTAAGCGCAGAGAGCTACATAATCACTGGGCGAGCCACATATGCTGACAATTCTCAAGTCCAACTTTACGATATTGGAATTGATTGTGAGGATGGTGAAAACGATTGCCTGAAGTTCCGTGGTAACACAGCGCAAACCGACAGATACGGCAACTACACAATGGTCTTGTCTGTTAATGAAGAGGATAACGGCACCAGAATTCTACTCACATTAAGGGGTGAAGAATTTGTTCACAACATCGACTTGGGCATCCTTGAATCATCACAAGGTACGATCACTCAAAACATCAAACTCTCTCAGTATCCATCTCCTGCCGGTTCAGGATTTAGTTCTGGATGTTGCTTGTTGCTATTCGCAATCATGGCTGTCTACATTCTTGCTAAGACTGCAAGAATGCTTTCAACCAAGCAAGGACGGCTTCACTTCCAAGGATACAAACCAGTAAAGACGCTAGAGTGCCCAAAGTGCAACCTAGTAGTTTCTCAATCGCAACTCCTACGTCATCTCGTGGTAGAGCACGACATGGACATTACTGATGCGGGGCAACTCACTGGTAAAACGATGAGAAAGACCTGGTCTGAAGAAGAATGATGTCGGATTGCATTTTATCAATGAGTTTGATTTAGGGCAATCATGCGAATCAGTCACAGCACTCCAAATGGCAACGAAGAATTTGTTCATGAAGTTCCTCAATTCGGCTTAGGTGTCTTCCTAATGTCTGAAGAAGGAGAATGCAAAAGTTCAGTTCTTGCAGCACTAGAGGCGGGCTACACTCACATCGATACCGCACGTGCTTACAATAACGAACATGAGGTTGGTGAGGCAATTAAGGAGTCTGGAGTAGACCGCGAATCACTATTCATTACAACCAAATTACGCCGAGGTCATGCAACTGGTTACGAAGAGGTTCTAGAGCATTGCAAGAAATCTCTTGAACTGCTTGATACCGATTACATCGACTTGTATCTTGTCCACGCTCCGCCAGAGAATTCAGAACACAGAGCTCCTGTTTGGAAAGGTATGGAATACTGCCTAGAACAAGGATGGGTCAAAGCAATCGGCGTTTCAAACTACGGAGCAACTCACCTTGAAGCAATGAAAGAATACGCATCTTACATGCCTGCAGTTAACCAAGTCGAGTTCAATCCGTGGCTACAGCGCCCACAATTATTCCAGGCCACAGAAGGAGTCGGTGCCAAAGTCATGGCATATTCTCCTTTGGCTAGAGGTCACAAAGTCGATGATCCAGAACTTGCAACAATTGCACAAAGGCTTGGATGCACTCCCGCTCAAGTAGCGATAAAGTTCTGTTATGATAGTGGCTGTATCACAATTCCAAAGTCTAGCAGACCTGAACGAATTGTTGAAAATCTAGCATCTCTAGAAGTCGATATATCTAGTGAGATGGATGCGATAAAGGCCATGGAATGTAATTACGTTTCAGGCTGGGATCCAACGAGCGAGCCTTGAGGTGAAGATATGAAAAGCATCAACTTTGCAGATAAACTTAGTAAATTTTCAGACCACTGGTCGCCTAAAGTAATCGCTGAGATGAACGATTACCAATTCAAATTAGCCAAACTCGAAGGAGAGTTTGTGTGGCATAATCATCCAGATACTGACGAGGTTTTCATCGTGATTGAAGGTTCAATGAAAATCGAACTCGAAGATGGAGTAGTCGAGTTAAGTGCCGGTGAAATGTATGTGGTTCCCAAAGGGGTAATGCACAAACCCAGTGCAGAAGATGAATGCCAGATCATGCTGGTTGAACCACGTGGTGTTGTCAACACTGGTGAAGCAGATAGTGACCTAACTGCTGAAAACGATGTTTGGATTTAGAATCAAACATTAACAGAATTTGAGGTAGTCTCTCCCGGATTTGAACCGAGGTCTGCGGGACCAGAACCCACAATGATGGACCGCTACACTAAGAGACTAGCAGATGGCCCAAAAGCCTCTCATTCTTCAAGTAAGCGGTGATTTTTGTTCAGCCTCTTAGAGCTGCAATGACGTCATCAAGTTTAGCTTGACTCGGTCTCAAGAGTTCTTCTCCCATCTCGGTTATTGGAGTGTCATGTAGTTCCAGTTCGTCTTCTAGAGCAGGTTTTTCTCCATCGAAGTAAAGCAATCCCATTACGTGTTTCTTGTCAGCATCTGCTTGATGAAGAGCCCCTAGTGCCGCAACTGCATCTGAGATGTCGTGGTCCTCAGAAATGGTTTCCAAGCGCATAGTCGAGCCATCGTGCAGAGTGATGTCTCTAAAGGAACCTGCTGGTACTTCCACTTGTTCTAGTGGCGAGAAGTGCGGGATATATCCAACAGAGTGTAACTCGGCTTGGTTATCCTTGACATATCCGTATGAGCGAAGAGATTCATCGTTGTTGTTGAAAGTAACACAAGGGCTGATTACATCGATTAATGCAAATCCTTTGTGAGACATTGCAGCCTTGATGATTGCAGTCAATTGTTTCTTAGAACCACTGAAAGAACGTGCTACGAATGAGCAACCTAGGTTGATTGCCATCGCACACAAATCGATAGGCTGTGTTTCATTAGTAGCTCCTTTCTTCTTCTTGGAACCCACGTCTGCTGTAGCAGAATATTGACCCTTAGTCAAACCATAAACACCGTTGTTTTCAATGATGTAAACCATGTTGACATTGCGCCTAATTGCGTGAATAAGTTGACCAATTCCAATAGATGCAGAGTCTCCATCTCCTGAAACACCAAGGTATGTCAGATCCTTGTTTACGACATTAGCTCCAGTAGTTACTGAAGGCATTCTGCCGTGGACCGTATTGAATCCATGTGATTGACCTAGGTAGTAAGCAGGCGTCTTGGATGAACATCCAATTCCACTCATCTTAGCAATACGATGTGGCTCCAAACCATTTTCCCAAGCGGAGTTTACAATCACGCTGGAGATTTGGTCGTGACCACAGCCAGGACAAAGTGAAGACTTCCCACCAGTGTAGGAATCCTTAGGTTCGTTGATGACGTTGAGTTTGATTGCTCGTACAGGTTTCTCGCTCATTGGTTCACCTCCTTCAGGACATCCATGATACGCTCGGCGTATAGCCTAGCACGAGGGGGCATTCCATCGCTGTATGCAACGCTGTGCATCTTGTTTAGCAAATGGTTTGGATACTCCTTTCGCATAATTCCATTCATTTGTGCATCGCGATTTATTTCTAGAATAATCACAGTCTTGTGCCTCTCTATGAATGCTTGAACTTCACTGTGAAGTGGTAGCGCCCTTACTCTACATGTGCTGACCTTTTTACCGGTTGCAGTTTCAAGAATATCGTCGATTTCTTCGATGGTGTTCTCCATTGAACCATAGAATACAATCCCAATGTCTTGTTCTTCTTCTTCTCGCATAACAGGTGCTGGTAACTTATCACGTGCTCCGTCAATCTTACGCTTCAAGCGCTGCATTAACTTGTAGTAGACATCTGGCTTTTCTGAATAAGCACCATCTTCATCGTGCCCAGTACCTCTGTAGAGTATCGGATCTAATCCTGAACCAGGTAGTGTTCTGTATGGGATTCCATCACCGTCAACATCTCTGTAACGGCCATAATTTTCGATTGAATCCAGTTGCTCCTTAGTAAGAACAACCTTTCCTCTATCCATCGGTTCATCAGGGTATTCAAATCCATGAGATGCCCATCTGTTCATTCCTAAATCTAGATCGGAGAATCCGAAGACAGGGGTTTGGTATCGCTCTGAAGCATCAAACACTCTCCATCCAAACTCAAAGCATTCTTCAACAGTTCCCGGTATGAAAACGATGTGCTGTGTATCTCCATGGCTTCCTTCGTAAAGCATTGCCAAATCTCCCTGTTGGGTTCTAGTTGGCAATCCTGTGGACGGTCCGACTCGGTTAACATCCCAAAAGACAGAAGGAACTTCTGCGAAATATGCTAGGCCGATGAATTCCTGCATTAGAGAGATTCCAGGTCCAGATGTAGCCGTGATTCCACGAGCCCCTGCCCAGCCTGCTCCAATGACCATTCCCGCGGCTGCCAATTCATCTTCTGCTTGTATTACTGCATAGGTTGCCTTACCTTCATGAGTTCGTAATTCAGGTAGCCAGGCAATAATTCCTTCAGCCAAACTCGATGATGGTGTAATTGGGTACCATGACAACATTTGGACTCCTCCAAATATAGAGCCAAGAGCCACTGCTTCGTTGCCTTCAACGAAGAATCCACCTTCTTTTCTTTCTCTAGCCTCAACCGTGTAAGGGTCAGACTTTGTGAAATTTTCAGCACAGTAGTTACGGCCTAAACGGGCTGCTTCAGAGTTCAATTCAATTGCTTTTGCTTTACCACCGAATTGTTTTGAGATCGCTTCTTCCAGAACCTCTTGGTCCATTCCTATTAACTCAGCAATAACTCCGACATAAACTACGTTCGCAATCATTCTCGCAAGTTTTGGATTTAAGCCACGGGCGATTTTTGTCATCGGCACCGGGTAAGAGATTATGTCTTCTCTATTCATTTCCATCTTAGAGTCTGTATTCCAAATGACTACTGTTCCTGGCTCTAAACCTGCTAAATCTTCATCCCATGTTGCGGGATTTACAAGAACCTGAATATGTGTTCTATCACCTGGTGCTTGGTACCCTAAGTCGGAGAGGCGAACGATGTACCAAGTTGGCAATCCTGAGATATTGGACGGGAATAAATTCTTTCCACTTACTGGGATTCCCATGTCAAATAATGTCTGTAAAAGAATTAGGTTCGCAGATTGAGAACCGGTTCCATTTGCTGTTGCTATGTTGATGGTGAAATCGTTTACGACCTTGTCCATTTCGGGTTTTCCCCTTAGGCTGGGCCCCCTACGGGGGATTACCATTGCGCACCTGCGTTGGCTTACGCTCTTTGAATGTGTTGATGATATTTTCACAATTCCCCTAAGGGTAGGCCTCAAAACTGTTAGCGGTTTCGGATTATCATGGCCGATGAAAAGATTGCTGAAGGTTGGAAGGATGTAGAGAAGCTTCTAACCAAAGGTAAAACCAATGGAGCGCTGGATATTCTTCGAAAAATTGATCCTGATGGGAAAGAAGCCACTACGCTTCGTTTAGCAGGACAAGCAACATTTATTCAGGCTAGTAAAAGTAATTCAAGTTCAGATTACCGTAAAGCCGCAAAGTTGCTTCGAGATGCAGTAAAAATGAACCCTCGGGACAAGCAATCTAGCGCACTCTATAACCAAATTCTGAATGAGATGCAAGATAACTCAATTTCAGAAACAGTATTTCCAAGGCTGACCAATGAGGGTACTCCTACTCCAGCTGGACTTTTTGCAATTGTAGCTGCGCTATTGATTATCTTGGCAGCAATACAGTTTGTTCAAACCGATGATGAATTTGAAGATGCAGAAGCAGTAATGAGAATAACCTGGACAGATGATTCAGGAGTCCTTCATGATGAGAAGATAACAATCGCATTACATCGTGCTGAAGCCCCAATACATGTCGAGAACTTCATTCTCTTGGCAGAAGATGGAAAGTACGACAATGTCATTTTCCACAGAGTCATCAATAAATTCATGATTCAAGGCGGAGATTTTGAGATGAATAGTGGTTCTGGTGGTTATACTGCTAAGTGGTATGGATATTGTAATGGTAAAACTACAAACTCAGAAGGAGTTGAATATACTGCGGAGACCTGTCAATTGAATCAATGGTCTCTTCCAAGTGAGCACACAAATGGATTGAGGCATGGCGTAGGCTCGCTTGCTGCAGCACATGCCGGTCTGAACACAGATGGGAGCCAATTTTACATCGTGCCTTCCGATTCAAACCCTTGCTGGTTAGACGGAGACCAGGAACAGGCTCCTAACGGAGTTGAAGGTTGTGTTGAAAACAAGAACAAAGATTGCTCATCAAGTTCCTGTCACACTGTATATGGAACAGTTACAGATGGACTCGAATACATAGATGCAATTTCTAAGATCAACACTGGGCAGAACGACAAACCATCGTACGATGTCACAATTGTATCAATCGAAATTACCGATGACGGAGTCGTTGACGGTGAAGCATGGTACAAATTCTGGTGAATGTTTCCCTAGTTATGTTGATATGATTTGGCATGCCGCATCGCTCTATGAGCGACTCGGGCCACTTCTCTTCGAAGAGAGAATTTTCATTAGGTGGACACTACCATTCTTTGGATTCTCTAGATGAAGCCGGATTAGATACATCTTCTCTTCCTTATTCTATTCGAGTATTGCTAGAAGGGGCACTAAGGAACTGCGACGGCTTCTTAATCACAGAAAAAGATGTTAGGAACATCGCTAATTGGACAGCGAACGGTGAGCGTGGAGAGATTCCTTTCAGACCTTCCAGAGTTATCCTTCAGGACTTCACGGGAGTTCCTGCAGTTGTAGATTTAGCGGCTCTAAGAGATGCAATGGTTGAGATGGGCGGCGACCCGGAAAAAGTAAATCCTCAAGTCCCAGTAGATTTGGTAATCGACCATTCTGTCCAAGTAGATGTTTCAGGGTCTAGTGCTGAAGCACTGGAAATGAACTTAGATATCGAATACCATCGAAATATGGAAAGATATACTTTCTTGAAGTGGGGGCAACAATCACTTGAAAATTTCCGAGCAGTGCCTCCTTCCAGAGGGATTGTGCATCAGGTAAATCTAGAATGGATCGCTACAGTAGCTCGCCAAGAAAATGGAATTTGGCTACCAGACTCTCTGGTCGGGACAGACTCTCACACTACTATGATCAACGGACTCGGTGTCCTTGGTTGGGGTGTTGGTGGAATTGAAGCCGAGGCTGTTATGTTAGGGCAACCAATCTACATGCTATCTCCTGATGTCATCGGTTTCCGCCTGAATGGCATTCTAAATCCTGGCGTCACTGCTACGGATATGACATTAAGAATCGTAGAATTGCTTCGTGAACACGGTGTAGTTGGAAAGTTCGTAGAATTTTTCGGAGAAGGTATGGCTGCTCTATCATTGCCCGACCGTGCAACTATTGCTAACATGGCACCTGAATACGGGGCAACTTGTGGTTTCTTCCCAGTTGATGACAATACTCTATCTTACATGCGATTATCTGGACGAGAAGAGGAACATATTGCAGGGGTTGAAGCATACTGTAAAGCCCAAGGTCTGTGGTACGACTCGTCCACTCCTGAGAAGAGTTACACAGCCCTTCTTGAGTTAGACTTGTCAACAGTCCAACCTGCTCTTGCAGGTCCAAAACGCCCTCAAGACCGAGTGGATTTATCCAAAATGGCTTCCCACTTCGAAGAGTCACTGACTCACGAGTTAGGACACCATGGACATGGCCTTTCTGAATCTGACCTTTCCAAGTCCTCATTGGTTGGGGATGAGTATGACTTGAATCACGGCGATGTTGTAATTGCAGCAATTACCTCATGTACTAACACTTCAAACCCAGGGGTTATGTTGGCTGCAGGCTTGTTAGCACGTAATGCTAGAGAGCGTGGCCTGATGGTCAAGCCATGGGTCAAGACATCACTTGCTCCAGGTTCAAGAGTTGTAACAGAATATTACGAAGCAAATGGTTTGGATGTAGATTTAGCCGCATTAGGATTCAATAACGTAGGATACGGTTGCACTACTTGTATTGGTAATTCAGGACCTCTTCCTGAAGACATAGAGGCGGCGATTGATGATTCTGGTTTGATTGTAGGTTCCGTAATCTCCGGGAACCGTAACTTCGAAGGTAGAGTCCATCAGAAAGTAAAGGCATCTTATCTTGCAAGTCCTCCGTTAGTAGTTGCATATGCAATCGCTGGAAGTTTGAATGTAGATCTGACTAGAGACCCACTTGGAATTGGTAACGATGGTAACCCTGTCATGCTTTCAGATGTTTGGCCAGATGACGAGCAGCTATCTGCTGCATTGGCTAACATTACTCCCGAGATGTTTAGAGAAAGATACTCCACTGTAATGCAGGAACCAAGATGGGATTCCATTCCAAGCGAAGCATCTCCTCTTTACCCGTGGCAAGAAGACTCTACTTACATCAGACTTCCGAGTTTCTTCCAAGGTCTATCCAAGAGTGCACAACCGATTGAATCAATTTCTGGAGCAAAGGTATTGCTCAAGTTAGGTGACTCGATTACTACAGATCATATTTCTCCAGCGGGTGCATTCCCAGACGATGGGCCAGCCGGGAAATGGCTTACTGAAAGAGGAGTTCAGAAAGGAGATTTCAATTCATTTGGTAGTCGCCGTGGAAACCATGAAATCATGATGCGTGGCACATTTGCGAATGTCAGAGTTCGCAACCAAATGGCGCCAGGGACTGAAGGAGGATTCGCAATGAATCACAAAACTGGGCAAATCGAATCAGTATTCGATGCGGCCATGGATAGCGAATCTCCAATGGTTGTTTTAGCAGGTTCACAATATGGCACAGGTAGTAGTAGAGATTGGGCTGCAAAAGGCACATATTTGCTAGGTGTGAAGGCTGTTATTGCAACATCTTTCGAAAGGATTCATCGCTCTAACCTAGTTGGTATGGGTGTTCTTCCGTTGACTTTCAAGGACGGTGAAGATGCCGATTTCTTAGGTCTTGATGGAACAGAATCCTTCGACATACCCGTTACTGACGATGTCAAGGCTCTACAAGAATTGACAATTACTGCTAACAAATCAGATGGTAGTAGCGTTAGTTTCGTTGCAGATGTGCGCTTGGATACTCCAGTTGAAGTTGATTATTATCGAAACGGAGGAATCCTCCACACAGTGCTGAGGAATCTGGCACAATAAGACCGGTGGGTTGATTTCCCACCACCATTAGGGTGATTACATGCAGGAGTTGAGAGGATACGTTCGCTATCGCTTCCGCAGTGAGGAAGAAGACATAGATGTCTTGCTTGAAGGGGACGCTGATTGGGTAAGAGGCATTGTTGCTGAACTTGGCCTAAGGAAGGTCGGTTGGATGATGCCTATGGCAGTTGACAGCACCAAGATTTCTAATTCAGGAATAGCTAGTGATTCTGATGTAATGCCTTCGGGTAAACCAAAAGATATGGGTCCGGAGCCAGACCCTTCTCGAATTCCAATCATTCGTCGACCTATTGGGCAACTCGACCTAACTGCCAAATTAATCGAGGTTGGTCTTGAAAATCCCGTCCGCCCTAACTCTGACGAGTTAAGAGAACAATTGGATGAACTTGAGGAACCGCATCCTGCTCAAGGCCCTATGGTCAAAGATCCAATGGCAGAATCTTGGTTGAAGGAATTATTGCGAATTGTTGTTAGGAAATACGGCGTAACTGCAATTTCAACAGAAACCATCGCGCTCGCTGCAAGCGATTACCTTGGAGACAGGGAAGGTCTAGAACTTGAATTATTCTTGGAGAGTATGTTTAGAGCTGGAAAAATAGTGAAAGTCCACGGTGGAGATGCTACCGGATGGGGACCTTCTCCTGCTTGGTTATCCTCTGGACTATGATTTAATTTATCAGTTTCAGCGTAATTCGGCTATCTGTTGTACTGCGGGGCTATTTCTCTATTTTAGAAAACACACCTTCCCAAAGGAATTAAAGTGGTAATTGAACTCCGAAGAAGCGAGTGATGATGATGCTTTGGAAGACTATGAATAAAGACGGACGCGCTAGAGCGCTACTCCTTGTCTTAGTAATGCTACTTTCAACGACTGCCGCGAACCTTGTTTCTGCATCGACTTCAAGAACATACACAACAGACACAGACCCTGTAGATGTTGCTCTTGGAGACTTCGATTGTGACGGAGACCTAGATATCGTAACAGCCAATGACCGTAGTACGAAAATAACTGTATTGTGGAACGAAAATGGACAATTCCAGAAGCGTTCTGATATTTGGACATCGGCCAATGCGAACCAGGATGCGGATTTCGAAGATCATTCCAACACTCAGCAAGTCGAAGTCGGTGAATTCACCGGAGACGACGCAATCGACATCGTAATTTATGCTCGTAACAGGCCTTTGAAGCAGGATGCATCCGGCGCAATCGTCGTTGACAAGCCAGGTAACGTTACAATCATAGAAAACGATGGATGTAGTGTTGACACATTCTCAATCGGACAGCAGTTCGATGTTGTTTGGATGTGGGATCTTGCTGTAGCAGATTTGAACGATGACGACAACGACGACATCGTCACTCTAGAATTGCTAGCCGATCTTAAGAATCAGCGCACAGTCACTTACATGGGCCCAATCACCTCAAGCACTCAGGGGCAGATTACCAGCCTAGGCGACTCAACTCAGAACTCTTACACAGAACTGGAATTGGGAGATTGGGGAGAACCTAGTCAAACAAACCCAGTTAGTGGAAATTGTGATGACGTAGACATGTGGTTAGTTCGCAATCAAGGTGTAGACTATCTTACTGGGGCGGCAACCAACCCAGGAAAGTCTGACAACGTTACAGTTGTGGAATTCAACTGTTTGACTAACTCATTCCCTGCTACAGTGACATGGAGCCCAACCGGTGGAGCAGGTCTTCACGTACACGCTCTTGGACCTGATTTCGGTGGTTTTGACATCGCGGATATTGATGACGACGGAATTATTGATGTTGTAGCAATCAACGATGAAAACACAGAGAACGTCACCTATGCAACAATCACACAATCTACACACACATACAGTAATTCAAAGACTGTATATTTCGGGCCTTACATTGCTTGGGAAGTAACTGTTGGAGAATTGAATGGTGACGGGGAACCAGATTTCATTCACGCTGCTAAGTTCAAGCAATCCAACTCTACATCCTCTACTGGTGACACAACTACCAACTATTATCTGAACCTGCCAACTAGCGTTCAAGTTACGCTTTCAAATGGTAACGGTGGACACATGAATCCTCTAGAGTACTTTGGTGCTATGAGGCCTACAACAGTTGCAATCGGACAAGTGATTGGTGGACCTAACAGTGCCCCTGACCTAATCGTGGGCCACGGCTCTTACGACCAGTTCACCTATGATGACAACTTCGGATGGGACGGCTCATATGACCGAATCGTTGTTATCGAAATGGACAACAAGGATCTTGCGGTATCTGGAATTGATATTTCCCCAACCGATGCATACATCGGCGCTCTTGGTGAAGGAAACCGTGAAGTTGAAGTCACTGTAACAAACACAGGAATGGATGTTCTGAATGGGCAAGCTACACTAGATGTCGAAATCAAGGAAGTAGACGAAACAGCATCTACCAACGTCACAGTCTATGCAATGGACTGGGACAATCCAGAGGACACATCTGGATGTGGAACTGGTTGCGGTTGGACTACTGAAGCATACCACGGTGTAAGTCACTGGCACGAAGAAGTTGCTGCTAACAGCACAGTAGGCCACACATCTGGTAACAATGCCGCATCAGAATCTGCTAACGCAAACAACCCAACAGATTTCATGTGGTCTGGTGTAATGAAGACCAACTCCAGTGGAGATACATGGTCAGGTTACGAACCTAACTGGGATGAAGGACTTGTCCTGAATGATGTTGACTTGACCGGTGCAGACCGTGCATACATGAGTATTGAAATATTCAGGCACTTGGGTCTAGCAGATCTATACACTCAAGACCAAAATGGATACGTTCTTGCTGAAGTCTGGGATGATGCAGCAATGATTGAAGTATTCTCTGAAGACTTAGGATGGGTGACAATTTCTTGTCCAACGAGCGCTTACTTCTCAAACCAGTGCCACTCTCAGACCAGTTACTGGGGCGGTTATGATAACGGCCGACTTGACAGCCAACAGAACACAGGCCTTGACGCTGCGATATACCGATATGGTGGAGCAATTCCTGGTACTCAGTACGGATGGGGTAACTTCACTGAAGAAGACCTTGGTTCATTCGATTTATCTCGCTTCTCTGGAGAAACTGTTGATATCCGTTTCAGATTCAAGTCTGGATGGGAAGGATCCCTTGGTGCAAATGAAACCCTTTGGTCTGGACGCGACGGATTCGCAATCGACAATGTAACAATCTGGAAGCAGAACACTGCATTCACATCGAACGTTCAAAACCAACAATCGACCATTAACATGAACAACCTTGCTCCAAACGAAGATTACACAACAACGATTTCTGCAGATTTCGTTAATGGAACAACTTACAGAATTTCGGCAGAACTGAATTTCGCTCAGGATGAACAACCTGCAAATGATGAGATTGTTGGCTACATTACAGCATTCAATATCTTTGACCCTGCTGTCTTAGGAATTGAATCATTCAAACCAGGTAGTTTGTATGCTGAAGGTAACTTCCCAATCGAAGTTCTTGTTGAACATCTTGGAAATACAAATGTTACTTTCGATATTGAAGCAAAGGTGTACAGTGCCCTACCTACTGATGTCTATTGTGGATCACCTCTAGTGGTTTGTGAAGAAGGATTCGAAGGTGGAGTAGCTGGATTCAGATACACCGACGACAGCAATGCTAACGGTGGAATCATTGACGATTCGACCTGTGCAGAGAAGTTATTCGGCTCTCACGCATATTGGTTCGGTCACCCATGTGACACACCAAACAGTTTCGGAGACGTATGGGAGAATGAAACTCTAACTATCCCTGGAATCGATTTGACCAACATGTCTGGAGATTATGTTGCTCTCAACTTCGAATATTACGCAGAAACATGGTTCGATATTCTACAATCTGGACAGACAACATCTGTGAATGACTATGCTGCATTGACAGTAGATTGGAACAAAGGAGGAACCGATTACGATGGAGTCATCTACGGACAGTGGATTGACTACAACGAAGACGGCTTCTGTATTGTTGATGAGGATGGAAATGGATTCATTGACCCAGTCAATGAGACAACATTGGACCAATCAGAAATCTCTGGTATCGGAGACCCACAAAACGTCAACGGTGGCTCAGGTAATTACAATGTATTCTTCAACACTGACGGCTTAGTTCAGAGTCGAAGTATAGACTTGACACACCTTTACGTTGTTAACACAACTTCAGCAGATTCTAGCCTTTGGACTGATGAATGTATGAGTCTGGCGGGTTCAGTAGTTGACCTCAATTTCGAGTTCCAGTCTAACGACGACGGACACAATGGTCAGAATGACGGGGTACGTGGAGTTGCTTTCGATAATATCTCTCTGGAAGAATTTACTTTCAGCCAAGATGCAACCTACAGTACAACAATTGTTGACCTAGATGCAGAAGAGAACCGCACAATCGCAATATCTAACCACGACTTCGTTTCTGGAGTTTACAAGATTGAAGTAGAATCACAGTTCGACAACACCTCCCAAGGAACACCTTGGTATGGATTTGAAGAAATCTCACTTGCTAACAACTTAGCGAGAGTGATTTTCTCTGTTGAAAGTGTTGATATCACTCTGGGTAAGCCAGATCAGATTTCATGCCTTGATGACGTTGTCCTAGATTGTGTACTACCAATCGATAGCGCAAAGATGCACGATTGGTCTCTATCTGCTACGAACGGTGTTCTACAGGGAGACTACACTTTCCACATGACAGTTGTCGATGATGCAGACGGTAGTCAAGTTCACACAACAACTGCAGGTCCAAGTCAGACATTAAGTGCACAAGAGAGGACAACAGTATCCTATACTCCATGGAACGGATGGCAAGATGGTCACACATACAACATCAGTTTCCATGCATCTCTACCTGATGGCAGCACATCTGGAAACGTTCGTTACTTCCATGCATCATTCGCTGACCAAATCGATATCGCAATCCTTTCCGGTGACTCTACACGTGTTTCCTCAATTAAGCAGGACATGGTCATCCTAGGACTGACTTATACACAGTATGATATCAACGACTGGGGCGAATACCTAGACCTAGGATGGTTAACTCATTACGACAAGGTAATCATGCCTTGGCAAGATGTTAACACAGCTAAGCCTGGTGATGAAGGCGGAAAGGGTTACTACGAATTGATCGGCGGTTCTTCTTACCAAAATGCAATGAAGAACTTCATGTCATCTGGAGGAACAGTTCAGGTTCACCTTTCTGGTGCGACTGATTACTACGAGTACTCTTCGTCTACTGGAGAAAGTTTACTTCCGTTCGACATGGATATTCAACCGAGAAACACTCCTGAAACAAGAGTCACATACAACAACATGGAAGTTGCAGACCCATACCATCCAATTTTGGAAGGTGTAGACCTTGCAGCATTCCAAGGGTTTGACCAATTCGGAACTGTTACAGAATCGATTATCAACACCAAGAGCGCTTCTGCAACATCCGTTCCACGTGCTTGTAATGGATACTCCGAAGAAGGAGGTTCCTTCCAGAGGTTATTGCAATCTGAAGCAGACGTGCAAGACACTGTACTGGGTGTGTGCAGCTATGTTGATGGTGGCCTAATCGTTACCACAATAGATGTTGCAAGTGTATCTGACAGAGCAGACAGTAGCACTTTCCCTCTTCTTGGGAACATGCTCTCCTACCAAGTAACTCCTTATCCTAATGGATTTGGAACACTTGGAAGTGGCCTAGATTTGACAATCAATGGTGAAATACCATCATTCGATCCTTCAACTGGCGGATACGCTTACCATTACATGAAGAGTAACTCCGAGATTACTTTCGGACACATTACTAGTGCTTCCGAAGTATTATCCACAGATTGGGTAATCAGCGGACCAACTGACTGGACTGGTTCTTCAATGGCTAGTGGTACCGACCACACAGATGTAGCAACACCGACAGTTGATTTCTGTAAGGTAGACCTTTCATCTGCAACAGGATGTCTCCAGGGCGCAACTTGGGAAGTTACACTCTTCCTACACGATGCTGCTGGACATTCCCGTTCGATATCGGTTACTGTAATGACTGATGATACAAGGGCTGACGAATTCCGCCCAGTAGCGGATGCAATGGTCGATATGAGAGCTGAATACGAAGACCAAATCGAAGACCGTGGATTCAAATCCGTATCGGGAGTAGATTGGCCTCTTCAGAGAATCAACCTCGATCAATCCGGAGCTTTAACTGTGCACTTTGATGCAGGCAACTCTTCAGATGCAGATGCTCTTTCCGGTAACGGAATTGAATCTTACGAATGGACAGTTCTGTTTGACAAGCCTTACAACGAAGACAATTACAAGTTGGAAGGACACAACTTCATCACTCCATCGTCTAGCGATGGAGCATGGGCATACACCTTCAGTAACGTGACAGTGGACCCAAGTGGACAGACTGAATCTTTAATCCGTATCGAATTAGTTGTTTATGACCAAGCAGGAAAGAGTTCTGACAAGTACAAGATGTACTTCTCGGTTGTACCAGAAGGGTTCGGGGATGCTGAGCCAACTGTACAAGTTGAACTTAATTTGAACGGGTCATCATTCATCCAAGATACTATCACACTGAGTGGTAATGTTGTTGATGGTGCTGAACAGGGTGACGTATATGTCGAAGTGGCTCTAACGGATGCAACATTTGATCAGACAGCAGTCGCTAAGTACACTCTTCAACTTGAACAGAAGTGGGCAAGATCAGAGGCATTGGGAGACGGAGATGGGTTCCAATTGACTTTGAACATTGCAGATCTTTATGATAACAATTCCAAGAACATCAGGGTGTTCTTGAAGATATACGAAGGTGATGACAAACGCTGGCCTATTATCTACTGGATTGAAATCACACTACCTGAATGTCAAGGTGTTGTAGTACCTGTAGAGGTATTAGATGCCGAGCCAGATGCATACTGGATTTGGAATGAAGACACCATGGAATGTGAATGGTCTGGAGAGTTCACAGATTCAGATAACGACGGAATCCCTGACAAAGAACCAGTCAGTGATGATGCAGAATCTAGCGGTGATAGCGATTTGATGCTATACCTTGGAGGAGGACTTGGTCTTGCACTAATCGTAATACTGTCTCTCTTCTTCGTACTTCGTGGCGGAAATGAAGACGAAATCGTAGACTCAGGAATGGGTGGAGATTTCACTGCAACCGCTGCAGGATATGCTGGAGTCGCAGAGATGGATCCAATGGAGCAATATGTTCAGCAACTAATCGCTCAAGGATATCCCGAAGAAACTGCTAGGGCTTATGCTCAACAGTACGCCGGTCATTTCCAACAATAGATGGAACTGCTATTGGAACAGGACTCTGCCCTGAGGGGCAGGGTCTTGTGACCGATTGAACTATCAGTGGTGTCCACTCGCCATGGGTCATGGATAAGGGTGCTAACTATACCGTCGCGGATTTGAGTCTGGCAGAAGAAGGTTCGTTACGTGTTGATTGGGCACGTTCAAGGATGCCGGTACTTGCTGCATTGAAAGCACAAGCTGAACTGGACAAGCCTCTAGCGGGAATGCGTGTTGCAGGCTGTCTTCACGTAACTAAAGAGACAGCAGTTCTGATCGAAACAATCCGCGCAGCAGGTGCGGAGATATCTTGGTCGGGTTGTAACCCACTTTCAACACAGGATGATGTGGCAGCATGGCTTGCAAGCGAAGGATACTCAGTACACGCCTGGCATGGTCAATCGGTAGAAGATTTCTATTGGTGTATTGACAAAACTTTGGAGTTTAAGCCAACTTTGACACTTGATGACGGTGCAGATTTGATTGTACGTGTCCATGGAGAGAAATCTGAATATGCTGAAACAGTAATCGGCGGTACTGAAGAAACGACAACAGGAGTTCACCGACTACGTGCTATGGCAGCAGCAGGAGATCTGAAGTATCCTGTTATCGCTGTTAACGATGCAATCACAAAATGGGATTTTGACAACGTATATGGTACGGGGCAATCTACTATTGATGGTATTCTCCGTTCTACCAGCGTATTGATTGCGGGTAAGACATTCGTTGTGGCAGGATATGGCCACTGTGGAAGAGGCCTTGCTATGAGGGCTAAGGGAATGGGTGCGAATGTAGTAATTACAGAGATTGACCCTCTTCCTGGTCTTAGGGCAGTGATGGATGGTTTCAGAGTCATGAAGATGGATGAAGCTGCAGCAATCGGCGATATCTTTTGCACGGCTACTGGAATGAAGGATGTAATTGCAGGGCACCATTTTGACATGATGAAAGACGGTGCTTTAATCTCTAACACCGGGCATTATGATTGTGAAATTAATATTGAACAATTGAAAGAGCGTTCTGTTTCTGTACGCACAATCCGCCCAGAGAATGATGAATACACTTTGGAAGATGGACGAAGAGTCTACCTTCTTGCAGACGGGCGTTTAGTAAACCTAGCCGCTGCAGAAGGCCATCCTTCAGAAGTAATGGACATGAGTTTCGCTAATCAGTTCCTCTCATTGTGTAGGCTTGCTGCTGAAGCTGAATCTTTGGAAACTGATGTTTATGATATTTCATTGGAACAAGACATGGATCTCGCCTCTACCAAATTAGAGACTCTCGGTTTCTCCATCGATGTCTTGACCACTGAGCAAGTCAGATACTCTACAGATTATACTGCAGGGACATGATGCAGTTCACTCTTCTTCGTAAGAAGTAGGTGTTTCATCATCTGCATCTTCGATGAATCCCATTTCATCATAGTGGGATTCAAAGTCTGGCATATTCATCTTCCAGTTTCTTGGAAGTTTGTTGTCTGATTCGATAATCTTGTTCAGGCGTTGTTGGAATGCAGGTGGGTGTCTCGAATACAAGAACATGTACAGTTTTGCGCCACGAATATCTTCTGGAATCACAACTTTACCACTACTCGCTTCAAACTGTATCGCTCTAAGAAGATTGAATCCAGGGCGATTGACTCTTTGGTATAATTTCCTAGTAAATGACATACCAATAATCACGGTTACTAGAATTAACAAACTGGTAAGGCAGAATCCGCCCCAGCCGTCACCGAATAAAGATCGAGATACGAATACTTCCATCATTAGGAACGGGACAGTTGTCATCATGAACAACATATTCTCTGAAACAGGAGCTTTGTTCGCTCTCATTTTAATCGCAGTCCAACCTCCATGTTTCTTCTGCCATGGCTTGAAGAGCGCCTTAGGGTCTTGTTCAGCAGACATCTCTAATGTTCTGTGCAGATGAGTAATACGGGCGAGTTGAGAATTTGCAATATCTAGATCGTCCTCGAATAAGGAACCCAATCTGTCTCTTGCCTCAGCATACATCCCTAAATCTGAGAGAATTGTTGTTTGTTCAATTACAGGAACAGCCTCCAATGGAGCAGCATCTCTACAACGTTGCCACCAATGAAGGGCATCTTCATACAATCCTAACTGGTCAACCATTATTCTACCACCCTTTACCCAGGCATCAACTCTGGTTGGGTCGATATCAATTATTTTGTTACAAGCAACCAGTGCCTTTGATGCTTGTTCAATATCTGGGTATTTACCGTCTGGAGAAAGTAGTCCGACAATCATCCACCAAGCATTAGTGTGCTCAGGGTCGGCTTTCACAGCCAGTCTAGCATGTTCAAGTGCGTTTTCTAATTCACCATTTTCTTCTGCTTCAATAGCATCAAGATAATGATTTTCAGCGCTCATTCACGCTTCCTCCGATTGTACTTAACCGAATGAAGGGGTAGTGGTTCTTTCAATTTCCCGTGGTGTCCCTTTCTTGGTCCACCTACTCTCTTGGAACGTCCACAACTGAAGCAGTCATTTCTCTTAGCAAAATTAGACTTTCCACATTGCGGGCAATCCCAGTCTCCTGGGCGGGAGGTTTGCTCTCCTCTCCTGTCTCCAGGTCTTCTGTCATTACCTTCCCAGTTCTTGGAAGGTGCTCTTTCTCTACTACTTTTAGGTGCACCACAGCGGTTACATTCTGTTCTGAATGAGAAGTTGGAATTCTTACATTCTCTGCATTCCCAATCGTTGTCAGAATGGTTTCCACGGTCGTTTCCGCCGCGTTGATTATCTCTTCCACGTCGGTCGTTTCCGCCACGCCTGTCGTCTCGTCCTCTGCGGTCATCTCTACCTCTTCTGTCGTTACCACCGCGCCTATCATCGCGTTGGTTAGATCCGCCTTGACCCTTAGGTTCTCCACAGCGGTTACATTCAGTTCTGAATGCGAAGTTAGAGTTGTTACATTTAGGACAATCCCAATCGTTGCTTGAATTATTACCGCGATTATCTCTTCGATCATCGCTTCCTCTTCGGTCATCTCTTCCTCGACGGTCGTCTCTTCCACGACGGTCATCTCTTCCACGACGGTCGTCTCTGCCGCCTCTATCGTTACGCTGGAAGTTGGATGAACCGGAACCCTTGGGCTCTCCACATCGATTACATTCGGTTCTGAATGCGAAGTTAGAGTTGTTACATTTAGGACAATCCCAGTCACGATTATTGGAATTATCTCTGCGGTTATCGCCGCCTCTGTTATCCCTACCGCGTCTGTCATCTCCGGCTCTTCTATCGTCTCGAGATCTTCTGTCGTCTCCGCCGCGTCTGTCGCCGCCTCTTCGGTCCTCATCAAAGCCGCGTGATTCACGTTGCTTCTTAGCTCGAATAGTAATCTCAATGCCAATCATGTCGTTAGCGTTAGACTTCCTGTCGAGGTGTGCTACATGGACCATTGAAGCGTTAAGGTTACCAATTACTCCATCCACTTTCCCGATATAAGTCTCACTAGAATCGACCATTACAGAGCCTAGAGCAGGGCAAGCCCCAGAGTATGTAATCAGCAGTCCGCCTTCGTGGCTGACCCGCTCGACGCGTCCTTTGAACATAACCCTCCCTCGGAGTTCTACTTTTCAGTGTGACGGTTAGTCTCGGCGAAGTAATACTGCCGCTCCAAGCATGGAAATGACTGTTGCAAAGATGCCAATTGAAGGCAAACCACTCTCTTCTTCATCGTCTGTAGTAATCGTTTGGTCGTTGTTTCCTTCAGTGAAAGTACCAGGGACATTAATGTCTACAGTGGCAATTGCTCCTACTGAATCCGTGGCGCTGATTATAACATTGTACTCAGTTAAACCATCTGCTACACATTGAGCAATAGATAGAGTGACATCCCAGTTGTCACCATTGGTTGTGAAACTGGTTTGAGTCTCATCACACATTACTGCAGAAAGTTGTACAGAGCCTCCGTCAGGGTCTATTGCCGTACCGGATAAGCTGAATGAGTATTGGTCAGATGACCATGTAGCGTATGTGCCCTCTATTTCGTCCATATTGACCATGAGGACAGGTGGTGTGTTTTTCTTCTCACAACAATTGTATATATCCAATTCAGCATGCCAATCAAGCATACCAGGGGAAGTGGCAATGATGTGTATGTTGAAATCACCTGGTGAAATACCAGATAAACTTACAGAACCAATAGTAGATGTAGATCCTAGGTTTACCAAAGTCGCTACACCACTCGATCCTCCTTGAATTGCATTAATCGATAATGCCATATTTTGAACCATTAATGCGCTAGTTGCTTTAATTTCGACCGAATCAGTGTATGGGCCATTAGAGACTGTGTCGAAGATTGCAGGTTGGCCGAATCTCCATGTGTGGCTAACATTACTCATAGCCCCGTATGGGTCTACTAAGTGGCATGTGGCATCGGATGTTCCTGTATTTCCAGTCGTAACTAACAATTCCCCATCTGAGTTCATTCTGCTTGACCAACTGCCATTTGCGAATTCACAATCCAGTCCCCATGCATCATTGTCGAGAGCCCAATCAGCCATTGTTTCGTCGGTTATTGCGACTACCTCGTTTCCAATTCCTTCTCCTCTGAGAATAGGAATAATTGTGTCGTCTACAGGTTCGTTAGATGTCCAAA
>ENA-ORDA01001303-ORDA01001303.1-marine-metagenome-genome-assembly--contig:-NODE-1303-length-21669-cov-4.150658_pt1 | contig 21669 bp, 22 predicted proteins | sample MGYA00237778_ERZ508506 | MGnify/ENA primary metagenome ERZ508506 (study PRJEB26177, sample SAMN06267891) | marine metagenome | isolation source: Monterey Bay, California, USA | place: Pacific... | reverse complement strand
ATTTATTATGTAATTTCGATGAACACGATTGGATAGAGAAGTTAGCACCTCATATGGAATCGTATTAAGAAGCTTTGCAAATTGCCTCAAGCTTTGATTCTCTCCAATAATTTCAACAATAGCTCCTGGTAGGATGTCTTCATTCGAAACATCAATCATGATCATATCCATACATACGTTTCCAATGGTATAAAACTTCTTGCCATTTATAAAGACACTCCCCTTTCCATTTCCTAAGGACCTTCGAAATCCATCTGCATAACCAACAGGCACAATGGCAATCTGCATTTCTTTCTCAGACCTAAATGAACGACCATAGCCAATACTTTCTCCTTTACTAACAGACTTGATTTGAGCCACCTGACTTGACCAGGTAATTACAGGAGTCAATTCTTTGTTGAGGTTTGAGTTTCCAGAAATACCGTAGGTAACAAGACCAAGCCGAACCATGTCAAGTTGACTTTCCGGATAATTTAATGTTGCATCAGAGTTACTAATATGCCGAATAAATAAATCTGAAATACGTTCTGAAAGAATGGAACAGGTTTTTAGAAACGATGCTAGCTGTCCCTTTGTGAATTCAGGATTTTTAACATTGTTTGATTCTGCAAAATGTGAATACACTCCTTTTAGACTGATTTCTGGCTGAGAATTTAGAACCGTAATAAAATGTTCTAACTCACTTGAATCAATACCCAAGCGCTTCATTCCTGTATCTATTTTAAGATGAATTGGGAATCCTTTCTCCTCATTTGAAATTAAAATCTTAATGAATTCATCAAGAATATTTAAGGAATAAATAGACGGTTCTAAATGGTAATCAATACACTCCTGAAAATCGTCTACACCAGCATTCATGACTAAAATAGGGCACTTTACACCGTTCGTTCTAAGAGCTACACCTTCATCCGTATATGCTACGCCTAGATAATCGGCACCTAACTGCTCAATGTACTGTCCAATGCGAACAAGCCCCGTTCCATACGCGTTGGCTTTCACCATAATTAAACATTTTGTATCTGTAGACATTTTGTCTTTAATGAGATGTATGTTTTTTCTTATTGCGCTTAAATCAATTTCAATTTTTGTTCGATGATGCTTCAATTTTAATTGTTGATAAAGAGAAAAAAACTACCAATGATAGAACTTGGTGTTTTTGGGAGAAAGATACGGGAGAGTGGGATGATTTAGTTCATAAATCTTGGAAAAAAATACTTTTTGAAAGCAACTCTTATCAAAACACAATACCATTACAGTCCTATGCCTATAAAATGATTAGAAGTGCCAAGTTCTATGAGAAATTATGGAATTTTATAGCCACTAAAAAAAATATTCATTTTATTGAAGCAACTGTTGTGAGTATTCAACACAAAGATGAAGGCGCTTCTGTGAAGACCTTAACAAATCAATATCATGCAGTTAAGTTAATAAACAGTATTGATTTTGATCAAAAATACACACAACAAGAAGAGTTTCCTGTTTTATTACAGCATTTTACGGGGTGGTTTATAGAAACTAAAAAAAAATACTTTGACGATTCTGTAGCTACTTTTATGGACTTTACTGTTGATCAAAAAAAGAATACAAGATTTATGTATGTTTTGCCAATAGCGCCAAACAAAGCTTTATTTGAATACACCTTGTTTTCTAAAGATGTTTTACCAAAAGAAGAATATGAACGTGAATTGCAAAAATATCTTGCATCAAAATCTATTACAGAGTATACCATTATTGAAAAAGAAAAAGGAATTATTCCAATGACTTCTTATAGGTTTTGGAAAGAAAACTCAAAGAATGTTTTACATATTGGAACTGTTGGAGGCTGGACAAAAGCCAGTACTGGTTATACCTTTAAAAACACTTCAAAGAAAACAAAAGAACTGATTGTTTTTCTTAAAACAGAAAATGATTTTAAAAATTTTAGAAAGAAAACAAGGTTTTGGTTCTATGACTTATTAATGTTGGATGTTCTATCTACTCATAATCATCTAGGATCTAAACTATTTTCTAAATTATTTCAAAGAAACTCACTTAAAAATGTATTTAGATTTCTTGATGAAGAAACAAGCTTTATTGAAGATTTAAAAATTATGTTATCAATGCCGCCGTTTAGATTTGTCTTAGCCTTATTCAAGAGAGTGTTAAATATAAAACATTAAGACTTTTTACAACTCATCCTAAAAAAAATACAACTCAGTATCTTATTATTCCTAGAGTATTATCATCGTTGCATATTTGTACCATACTTAACAAGTGCTGAACTAATTTTCAGCACAAATTTAAAAAAATAAATGATCAAAATTTTAGCAAAAATTTTAACAACAGCCGTGGTTTTTGTAGTTAGTTTACTAACTTCAGGAAATCAAGAAATTACAGTAACAGTAGTTAATGCAACGACTGACAATGGAAAAGTATCTTTTGCTTTATATGATCAAGTAACTTTTATGAAAACACCTTTAAAAGGCGCAGCTGCAAAAATTATAAAAGGAAAAAGTACTGTTACTTTTAAAAACATAACGCAAGGTGAATATTCTGTGATATGTTTTCATGATAAGAATAATAATGGGAAGATAGATTTTAACGAAAATGGAATGCCTTTAGAAGATTATGGGGCTTCAAATAATAATATGGACTTTGGGCCTCCTTCTTTTTTGGATTCTAAATTTACTGTGATAGAAGAGGATGTATGTCTAGAAATTAAGTTTTAAAAATATAATTTATAATTAAAGAACTTTACTTAATTTTATCAAAAGAGGTATTAATAAAGAATCATAAGATGAATACTCCAAAAAACATTGTGATCATAAGAAGTGTGAAAAAAGGTTTTATAGTTTGTCTAAAACTCACCATCTTATTTGGCATAATTTTTAGTATAGTTTATCAACAATTTTCTTTGAAAGGAATTGGTTCAACATTCTTAGCTTCTGCCATGTTTTCTTATGGGATAGGTTTTGGAAACGGGTTCTTAAATGATTATTTAAATACTAAATGGGATTGGATAACTCAAACAAAACAACGAGTTACTGCAGGAATTATTGGAACCATTATCTATACAATTCCAGTAGTTTTAGGAATAAACTATGTGATATGGATTGTTATTGGAGGTGCAGATATTGCTATGTTTTTTTCAGGCTCTAGTCTTTTTATTCATTTATTTTATATTATTATTTCTTTTGGAGTTTCTTCATTTCTTCATGCTAAAGCTTTTATGACTAATTGGAAAATTGCCATGACTCAAGAAAGCACTAAACAAGAAATTGTGGCTAAAACAGAAACTGCAAAGTTTGAATCTTTAAAAAGCCAGTTAGACCCTCATTTTTTATTTAATAGCTTAAATGTATTAACATCTTTAATAGGAGAAAATCCCTATAAAGCAGAGAAGTTTACAACACAACTATCTAAAGTTTACAGGTATGTTTTAGAACAAAGAAACAAAGACTTAATACCAGTATTAGAAGAAATAAAATTTGCGAATACCTACATGGAATTATTAGGAATGCGATTTGAAGACGCTGTTAAATTTGAAATACCTTCATCAATAACTAATAAAAATCTAAAAATAGTTCCTCTTTCTCTTCAATTACTGCTAGAAAATGCAGTAAAACATAATGTAGTTTCTTCTTCAAAACCATTAACAATTAGAATTTATGAGCAGGATAATTATCTAATTATAGAAAACAACATCAACCCAAAACAAGCAATTGGCCAGGGGACTAAAGTAGGTCTTAGGAATATTGCAGATAGATATGGGTTAATTACAGATAAAAATGTAATCATAGAAAATAATAATAAAATATTTAAGGTGAGCTTACCTCTCCTTCTTAAAATGAACAATATGATTTATTCAGAAAATTTAGAAAACAGTAAATATTTACTAGCAGTTGAGCGAGTAGAGAAACTAAAAAAGTTTTACTCAAGTTTAGCATCGTTTGTTGTAGTTATGCCTTTTTTAATTTTTATAAACTTAAGCTATATTCCATATTTTCAATGGTTTTGGTTTCCATTATTTGGATGGAGTATTGGCTTAGTTTCGCAGTTACTAGAGGCTAATAATTATAATATTTTCTTGGGTAAGAATTGGGAAGAAAAAAAGATTAAAGAACTTATGAATGATTCAAAAGATAAATAGTAAGAATATGGAAATTAAATATAACAAAGAGATTCAATATTTAAATGCTCAAAAAAAAGTTAAAGAGATCAAGGGGTTTTATTCACATGTAACAGTAATGTTTTTCTTACTACCATTTCTAGTGTTTGTTAACTTGAAGTTAACGCCAAATTATCATTGGTTTTGGTGGGCCTTATTTGGAAACTTATGGGGATTATTTTTTCATTGGCTAAAAGTGCTAGGTTTGTCATCTATAGGCTTTGGAAAAGCTTGGGAGCAAAAAAAGATTGATGAGTACATAAAAAAAAATAAATAAAAAATTAAAATGGAAAAGGAATTTTTAAAAGAACAACAGTATTTAAACGCAAAGAAAAGAGTTAAAGAGATAAAAGGTTTTTATTCTCACTTTTTAATATATGTATTAATCAATATTTTTATAAGTGGTATTATTATTTTTGGATTAACCTACAACGATAACAGTAGTTTATTGGAAACTTTAACAAACTTTGGTGTTTATTCTACCTGGTTATTTTGGGGGATAGGTATTTTTTTTCATTGGCTGAGTGTATTTGGTTTTAAAAACCTTCTAGGTAGTTCTTGGGAAGAGAAGAAAATTAGAGAATTAATGAAGAAAGAAGATGAAAGAAGTGGTAATATCTTAAAAAAATAGAAGATGGAATTAGATAATAATGAACTAGATAAAAGCTATTTAAGAGCTAAAAAAAGAATTGAAAAATTAAAAAAATATTATAGTCATGTTAGTATTTATTTATTTGTAAACATTGTGCTATCATCAATCAAAGTTTATAAAGATCTTGTAAGAGGAGATTCTTTTGCGGAAGCTATTTTTGAAGGAAATAATTTTTCTCTATGGTTTTGGTGGGGTATAGCTATTGCTTTTCACACCTACAATACTTTTTCAGTGAGCCTTTTATTTATGAATAAAGATTGGGAAGACAAAAAAATTAAAGAATATATGAACGAGAAATAAAAAAAGAAAGATGAATGTAGTTATCATAGAAGATGAAAAACCTGCTGCTAGAAGGTTAAAAAGAATGTTACATAAATTAGGAGTAGAGGCAGAAGTCATGCTTCACTCTGTAGAAGAATCAATACATTGGTTTCAAAGCCATGAACAGCCAGACCTAATATTTCTAGATATTCAATTGTCAGATGGCTTGTCTTTTGAAATTTTTGAAGAAGTTACCATAGATAGTGCTATTATATTTACCACGGCTTATGACGAGTATGCTTTAAAAGCATTTAAATTAAACAGTATAGATTATTTATTAAAACCTATAGATGAAGATGAATTAAAGAATGCAGTAGCAAAGTACCAACATCAACATCCTAAAAAGTTAGATCTTCAAGTAAATATTAATGAGATACGAAAACTCTTGATAAACCCCATAGACAGAAATTACAAAAAGAGGTTAACAATTAAAATAGGGCAGCACATAAAAATTATTCATGTAGATGAGATTGAATGTTTTTATAGCGAAAATAAATCAACATATATTCATACCTGCTCTAATAGAAATTACTTAGTAGATAATTCATTAGAACATTGGCAAGAACAATTAGATCCAGCCTCTTTTTTTAGGGTTAGTAGAACATTTATAATTCATCTCAATACAATTAAAGATATTATTGCTTATTCAAACAGTAGACTTAGATTGGTATTGCAATCTTTTACTACTATGGAAATTATTGTTAGTAGAGAACGTGTAAAAGAGTTTAAAAGTTGGATAGATAGATAATAGTATTAAATATTTAATAATTTGATTCTTTTTATATTTTTCATATATCTTAGCTTTATAAATACGATGGGGCAAGTTTTATCGTTTAATAGTTACTTCTTAAAAATAAATAATGAAAACTTATATATATAACTCTCTAGTTTTACTCTTATTATTATCAATATTTAGTTGTTCAGACAGTGAAAAATTTGATATTGAAAAAGGGAAAGTTGGTCACCTTACTACTAAAACAACCATTAAAGAACTTTCTAAAATTTTTAAAAATGATTCTATTGTTTCTAACCTTAGTGAGGGTGCTTTAGGAGATAATTATTTTCAAGATGATGATGAATATTTAATTTATAATAAACTAGGAAAACACTTATTAACCATTGTTCCAAAAGAGCAGTTAGATACTACTTCTACCATTAAGAGTATACAAGTTTTTGACGATAGGTTTAAAACAAAGACAGGTTTAACTATTAGAACTACTTTTTCAGATATAAGAGCAAATAATAATATTAATAAAATAGAATCATCTTTCTCTTCAGCCACTCTATTCATTGATGAATTAAACGTAACCATCGCAATAGACAAACAAGAATTAGGTTTAAAAGCATTTAGTAATCAGAAAGTAACTTTAGAACAAATTCCAGATATTGCTAAGATGAAATCATTCATTGTTTGGTTTAACTAGTATGTCTAAAAAATTTACCATACAAAAATCTCCTTTTATTGTTCCAACAACCGATGGTAAGCTTATAGAGGAGCATTTTGGTATTATCACTGATGTAAATTCTCCAATTAGTATTGCACATATGATTGCTCCGGCTGGTTGGAGTGAGCCTTTTCAAACTCCAGAATTTGAGGAATACACTTATATTATTAAAGGAAAAAAACAATTTATTATAGAAGGTGAAACAATAATATTAGAAGCAGGACAGTCTATTAAAATTGAAAAAAATACAAGAATTCAATATTCTAACCCTTTTAAAAATGACTGCGAATATTTAGCAGTTTGCCTGCCAGCATTTTCTATAGACCAAGTTCACAGAGAAAAAGATTAATTTTTTTTTCTAGTGAGGTAAAAAGGAAAATATATCAATAAGAAAAAAGGAATAATTATTATTTCTACCACAAATATATATTGAGGCCAACCTCCAAAAACATCTAATAATGTAGTAGCATCAGGTTTTCTATTGGTGTAGAAATAATTGGACCCTAACATATAATTTACTACAAACATGATTACCATATATAATTGCATACCTAGAAATGATTTAAATACACTTTTTAATGTAGGTCTCATTTTATAGACGATGGTTGCATATAACATAAATATAACCAATCCAGCGTGAACAAACCAGTACCTAAAATAAATAAAGTTTAAATAATTGTATTCTGAAGGAGTAATTAAAGACTGAAGTGTTCCTGCCAAAATTAAAAATAAGAAAACCTCATAGAGCAGGTATTTTCTAGTATAAGATAGTAAGGGTAAGATTAACGCTAAAAAGCTACATAAATGAAGTGGTAAGTCTTCTTGGTAATCAAAATCTGGTTTATAAGCATTTAATATAGAACCAAAAACTACAATAAAACAAATTGAAAAAGCAAGAACATTCCCTGTGATAATTTGAATTTTTTTAGGCTGTTTGTAAGCCCAAAACAGCAACATGCTACCTATTGAGATTGCAATGAATATAATCCAAAAATGCTGCCCAGAAAAAGGAATAAAATCTGTGTTTTCACCTAGAAAAAAATCATTCAATTGTAAGATATTTCCTACAAGATATCATTTTTTTTTAATTTCTATTTTTAGCGGCTAATAATGTATTTTTTAAAAGCATTGCAATAGTCATAGGTCCAACACCTCCAGGAACAGGTGTAATGAATTCAGATTTTTTTGAAACTTCATTAAAAGCGACATCACCAAGTAGACGATAACCACTTTTTTTAGAGGCATCTTCAACTCTAGTAATACCAACATCTATTACTGTAACATTGTCTTTTACCATGTCTGCGGTTAAAAACTCCGGAATTCCCAGAGCAGCTATAACTATATCTGCTTGTAAGGTAATTTCTTTTAAATTTTTAGTTCTGCTATGAGTAATAGTTACTGTGGCGTTTCCAACGGTTCTTTTTTGAGAGAGTAAAATACTCATTGGGCTACCAACTATGTGACTTCGTCCAATAACAACTACGTGTTTTCCAGAAGTTTCAACCTTATATCTATCTAGTAATTCAAGAATTCCATATGGAGTGGCAGAAATAAAAGTTGGAAGGTTTAAAGCCATTTTACCAACATTTGTAGGATGAAAACCATCAACATCTTTATCTGGATTTACAGCCATCAGTATTTTTTGTTCGTCTATATGTTTTGGCAAGGGTAGTTGAACAATAAACCCATCTATATCGTCATTATTATTTAACTCATCAATTTTTGACAACAACGATGCTTCTGAAGTATCTTTTGATAGTTCTACTAGAGTTGATAAAAAACCAACACGGTTACAGGCCTTTACTTTGGCACCTACATAGGTTTTACTAGCACCATCATTGCCAACAATAACAGCAGCTAAGTGAGGAGTTTTTTTTCCTTCTTTTTTTAGTTGTAATACTTCTAATGTAATTTCATCTTTAATATCTGATGAAGTTTTCTTCCCGTCTAGTAAAATCATTTGTTTAGTTTTCAGTTATTACTGCATTCCTTTCATCATTTGCATCATCTTTTTTCCACCGCCACCTTGCATCATTTTCATCATTTTACTCATTTGATTGAATTGCTTCATCAATTGATTTACTTCTTGAACAGAAGTACCTGAACCTTTGGCTATTCTCTTCTTCCTACTAGCATTAATTGAGGTTGGTGTAGTTCTTTCTAATGGAGTCATAGAATGAATAATAGCTTCAATTCCTTTAAAAGCGTCATCATCTATATCTACATCTTTCATTGCCTTACCAGCTCCAGGAATCATTCCAACCAGATCCTTCATGCTTCCCATTTTCTTAATTTGTTGAATTTGAGATAAAAAATCATCAAAACCAAACTGGTCTTTAGCGATCTTTTTTTGGAGTTTTCTGGCTTCATCTTCATCATATTGTTCTTGAGCTCTTTCTACAAGAGAAATTACATCTCCCATACCCAAAATACGATCTGCCATTCTATCTGGATAGAATACATCTATGGCATCCATTTTTTCACCAGTTCCAATAAACTTTATAGGTTTATCTACTACAGATTTTATAGATAAAGCAGCTCCACCTCGAGTGTCACCATCTAACTTAGTTAGTATTACACCATCAAAATTTAAAATATCATTAAAAGCTTTTGCTGTATTTACAGCATCTTGCCCAGTCATAGAGTCTACAACAAATAATGTTTCTTGAGGGCTTACAGCTTTATGAATATCAGAAATTTCTGCCATCATAGTCTCATCAACAGCTAAACGACCTGCAGTATCAATAATTACAACGTTTTTACCAGTTGCTTTGGCATGTTTAACAGCATTGATGGAAATTTCAACGGGGTTTTTATTGTCTATTTCTGAGTATACTTCAACTCCTATTTGTTCTCCAACTACTTGTAATTGATTTATTGCGGCAGGTCTATAAACATCACAACCAACTAATAGTACTTCTTTAGCTTTTTTAGTTTTTAAGAAATTTGCTAGTTTACCAGAAAAAGTAGTTTTACCAGAACCTTGTAAACCGGACATTAAAATTACCGTTGGGTTTCCTGCTAAGTTAATACCAACTACATCACCTCCCATTAAATCTGTTAACTCGTCTTTTACTAATTTAACCATTAGTTGACCTGGATTCAATGTAGTTAAGACATCTTGTCCTATGGCTTTTTCTTGAACTCTTTTGGTAAACTCTTTGGCAATTTTAAAGTTAACATCGGCATCTAATAGCGCTCTTCGTACTTCTTTTAAAGTTTCTGCTACATTGACCTCTGTTATTCTACCATGCCCTTTTAGGGTATGTAAGGCTTTATCTAATTTTTCACTTAAATTATTAAACATAGGATTCTTTTACTTTTTTAAGAAGAACAAATATAGAAAATACGTCCATTTTACTAAAGGAAAAGAGTACTTAATCTTTGTTTGTTTCTAAGTTTGTAGTAATGTAGATGAATTAAATTCTTATGACAAGAATGCAAACCATTAAAAAAAGTAATTCTTTAGAAAAGTAGTATTAATTTAAAAAATAGTTTAATTTAAAACAGCTTAAGAGCACTGTAATTTAGCAATTAAAAATATATAGTTGTTTCAGTAAAATATTTATTTTAACTAGAATATAGCAATAAATTACAAGATGATTAAATAAAAAAGTAAGCTCTTTAAGTTTGGTATTCATAAATCTTATTGTACTTTTCGGGAATATATTGAGTACTAAATGAAGAAAAATATCACAATTAAAGAATTATCTAAAATTCTAGAGGTTTCTATATCTACCGTTTCTAAAGCGTTAAATGATAGTTATGAAATTAGTGATAGTACCAAAGAACGAATTAAAGCAGCAGCAAAGCTTTACAATTATAAACCTAATAAACTAGCGGTTAATTTAAAATCTGGTAAAACAAACACCATAGGAGTTGTATTGCCAAGTATTAAAAATTTCTTCATGTCTAGAGTTTTGAGAGGAATAGACAGTGTAATTGCTAAATCTCAATACAATATCATTATTAGCATAACCAACGAATCTTATGAGAAAGAAGTGCAATCTGTACAAACATTATCTAATGGACTTGTAGATGCCATTATTATAGCTGTTTCAGAAGAAACACAAATTAAACAAGATTTTTCACACCTAACGGCTCTTGAAGATGACATTCCATTATTAATGGTTGATAGAATTGTTAATTCTATAAATTGTGATAAAGTATTGGTTGACGATTATAATGCTGTTTTTAACGCAGTAAATGAATTAATTTTTGAAGGAAGAAAAAGTATTGCGTTGGTTTCTAGTATTAATAATTTAAATGTTGGAAAATTAAGAACAAAGGGATACCAGGCTGCCATTAGAAATAAACAAGACACTATTATTGTTGAAGGTTCAGAAGAACATTTAGAAAAAGAATTATCTTCATTAATTAAATTAAATAAGATAGATGCTATTATGGCTTTAGATCAAGAATCTTCATTAGCAGCTTATAGAGTAGGTAAGAAGAAAGAGGTATTAACAAATAAAAACATTGCTATTATCGGCTATGCTAGTAGGGTTATATCTGAACATTTAACCCCAAAACTTACCACAATAGACCAGCATGGTAAAAAAGTAGGGATAACATCTGCAAAGCTTTTGTTAAAAAGATTAGACAAATTTGATGGAGAATTTGAATCTGTTATTGTTAATTCAACTGTTCAAAAAAGATTTACTAGTTAAATTTTAATTACTTTCTTAGAAGCCTTACTTATCTCTTTTATTTAGTTGTTTAAACTTTAATGCAGCACCATTAATACAGTGTCTTTCGCCGGTTGTGTTTGAAGGGCCGTCATTAAAAGAATGTCCTAAATGTCCTCCACAAGTAGCACACTTTAATTCGGTTCTAGCATAACCAATTTTATAATCTACATCTAATTCTACATTATTTACAATAGCTCTATCAAAAGAAGGCCACCCTGTTCCAGAATCAAATTTATGATCAGAATTATAAAGAGGAGTTTCACAAGCTGCACATACGTAGAGACCATTTTTTTTGTTTTCGTTTAATGAACTAGTAAAAGATCTTTCTGTACCAGCTTCTCTAAGCACATAATATTGAAGGCTAGTTAATTGTTTTTTCCATTCAGATACTGTTTTTGAAACGGCATATTTTTTTGCTACTTTTTTTTCTGATTTCTGAGCAACCCCCGAGCAGCTAATTAAAAAAGCAATAAAAACAAATGATATTAATTTTTTCATGTATGTTGAATTATAAATTTGATACTTTTATGGACTACTTCGTTATTTCTTAAAATTTTTGTGTGTCCTAATCCATTTGTAATTAATAAACTTCCTTTCTCAAGATTTTGTCGTATTCTGAAAGCACAACTTACAGGAACATCACCATCTATAATATCATGAACTACTAACACGGGGATTTTTATTTTTTTTGCAACAGTACTACTTGAAAAATCATCTATATGAATCATCCATTTTTTTTCTAATCCTGACTGAATTTTTTTAGCTGATTTTTCATTTAAATACAAGTTTTTTGCAAAATTTGAAATAATATCAGAAATTCTATCACCAGAACCAATTGCTATGAATGTTTTTATGCCTAGAAAAGTAGCAGCAGCATTGTATAAACTAGTGGCTCCAAAAGAATGTCCTATAGCAGCTTCAAAAGGCCCAAATGTTGTATTTATTTTTTCAATTGTTTTTAAAAATTCTGGCATCATTGTAGTTCTTCCAGTAGATTTTCCATGCGCCGGACCATCAAATGAAATAACCATATACCCATTTTCTAATAATTTATCAGCAAAAGCGACTAATTGAGTACTCCTTCCAGACCACCCATGCACTAATAAAACTTTCTTTTTAGAATATCCATATGATAAAATTTCAATTTCTTTTTTAATTTCAGGGATTTGTAAACGTTTTTTTTGAGCACTTTTAAGCATATATTGCTCACGTTTGGGTATTGGAAAGTTTACAGGTGTAATAAATAGTCTAATACCAAAAAAGCTAGCTAATTTACTTGAAATTAATTCTAAGGTTTTTGCAAAATAGCTAACAGTTTTAGGTATAATTAAGCTTGGTGTTAATGATTTTTTATTTTTTAAAAGCTCCAATAATTTGTTTTTAGTTGATTTTGCTACAATAACTTAGACTTAGAAAGAATGTTAAAACTCAAAGTAAAAGTAAGGAATCCTGTTTATTATTTTAAGTTCTATTTATCAAATAAAAAATTAAATTATTGCTCATTAAGTTCAGGTAGAATGTAAAAACTTTAGTTTACTAAATTTAAGTATATTGCAAGTTATATTATTACGTTGAACTTCAATATTAAATATACCTAAGCGTAATAAATGGTTTTTAATTAACTATTTAATAAACAAATTTATATGTTAAAAAAAGGAGATAAAAAGCTTATCAATGCTTGGGCATTTTATGATTGGGCTAATTCAGTTTATTCATTAGTTATTGGTACGGCAGTATTCCCTTTATATTATTCCAATATTACTGAAGGTGCTACAGTTTCATTCTTTGGAACAGAGTGGGAGCATCCAGATACATTGTATAGCTATGCCTTGTCTTTTTCTTTTTTGGTGGTTGCTTTTATGTCACCTATTTTATCAGCCATTGCAGATTATACTGGAAACAAAAAGCGTTTTCTTCAAATTTTTTGTTGGATAGGCTCTTTATCTGTAATGTCTTTATACTTTTTTGAAGGTATAGATACTGTTTGGATTGGTATTGTTTTTACAGTTTTAGCAAGTATTGGATTTTGGTCTAGTATTGTTTTTTACAATGCCTATTTGCCAGAAGTTGCACATCCAGAAGACCAAGACAGAGTTAGCGCCAAAGGTTTTATTCTTGGGTATACAGGTTCTATTATATTGTTAATTATTAATTTAGGAATGATATTATATCCTGAATTATTAGGAATTACCTCAGGTACAGCTTCTCAAATTTCTTTTGTTATGGTTGGCTTATGGTGGTTAGGTTTTGCACAAATCACTTTCAGAAGGCTACCCAATAATATTTTTGATAAAAAACCGGAAAAAGATTATATCTGGAAAGGGTTTAAAGAATTAAAAATTGTAGGAAATGAAATTAAAAATTATCCAACATTAAAGAGATTTCTTTATGCCTTTTTTTCCTTAAGTGTTGGCGTTCAAACCATCATATTATTAGCAACTATATTTGGTTCTACAGAGTTAGGCTTAGGAACAATAAACTTAATTGTTACGGTATTATTAATTCAGGTTGTTGCTATTTTTGGGGCTTGGTTTTTCTCTAATCTCTCCCATAAATATGGAAATTTTAAAGCTTTAAAAATTACGGTATTAATTTGGATTTTAGTTTGTTTAGCTGCTTTTATGCTTCATAAAGACTTGCCAAATGTAGATATACTCTTTTATGCTTTGGGTGGGGTGTTAGGAATGGTTTTAGGAGCTATACAATCTTTAACTCGTTCTACTTATTCTAAATTATTGCCAGAAACAGAAGATCATGCAACTTATTTTAGTTTTTATGATGTTACTGAGAAAATAGCCATTGTTCTAGGAACTTTTGTTTACGGACTCTTATATGCTTTAACAGACTCTATGCAATGGAGTGTATTGTGTTTGGCTGTTTTTTTTATTTTATCTTTTATTCTTTTAAATACATTAAAGGAAACAAAGTTTGTAAAGTAATTTACTTTAGTTTAAATTTTGTGTAATTAAATAATGAGTACTTGTGTATAGTAAAAGAAAAGACTGCCTTTTAAGGGCAGTCTTTTAAATTTGTTTCATTATGTTATTATTGTACAACAATAGAAAATGTAGCGTCAATATCAGTTTCTCCTTCAGCATTCGTGATATCTCCAGAACTAACTCCTGGTTCAGTTTTTTCTGGCTCATGAACTAAACTTATAGTTATAGTTCCAGATCCAGCATCTGTAGTGGTTAATGTAAACTGAATTCCTACAGGGTTTCCTTCAGAATCAGTATCCGTATAAGCTACTGTTGCAATACCATTTGTTGGTGTAAAAAAGAATTGATGCTCAAGAGCTTCTTCAAGAACTTCCTCTGTAATGTCTTCAGCAGGAGTTTCAGTTTCATTTAGCACTTCCATTACACCTGTGTATACTGTGTTAATAGCTAAAGAGTTTGATACGGTTATAACTGGAGCATTTGGTCCGTCACCGTCTAAGTCTTGAGTTTTTAATACAATTGCTGTTCCTCCTCCAGTAGGAGTTAGAGTAGCAGTCATAGTTGTAATAACTTCTTCCTCATTTACTGGTATTGGATCATCGTCATCACTACATGATATAAATACTAATGAGGATATAAATAATATACTTAATAATTTTATTGTTTTCATTACTTTTTTAGTTTTGTGTTAATAGTTGTAAATTAATTGAATTGAAAAATTTCTTCCGATTTCATCAGCAAAATATCGTAATCGGTTTAAGTTTTCCCTGTAGGATGTATTTAATAAATTATTGATAGAGAATGCAACCCGTACATTCTCTTTTTTTGAAATTTTTAAATCAAAATCACTTCTTACATTCAAAAGGTGATAGGCGGGGGGTGGAGAACTAATATCCACCAAAATAAAAGAATCTGTTCTAGGGATGTAAGCCTCAAAATTATTATTTGGAAAATTACGCTGTCTAAAAACTAATTCACTTTGAATTTCAGCACTAAAATTTGACCATTTCTTATTTGTAAAACGAACAAGATTGGTTGTTTTTAATGACGGAATATCAATTAAATCTCTATTAGAACTAACATCTTTTCCTTTCATAAAAGATGATTTGTTCTGAACCACAAATTTTCTATTTATTTCATAACGCATATTTAAATCTGCACCAAAGAGTATTGCATTTACTTGTTTATACTCCCAAACAGGAAATGAACCTCTAATAGTGGTTTCTACTCCTGTTGGTTCTAAATAAATAAAATTATGAATATGATTAAAAAACCCTTCTACTGTAATGGTAGCTTTTTCAGTATCATAATTGTAGGTCCCAGAAATCCTATTAGAGGTTTCTTTTAAAATTCTTAAATCTCCTAATTCTATTCTAGCTGCTGAATGGTGCAAGCCATCACTAAACAATTCTGATGCATTTGGTGCCCTGTTAGATAATCCATAATTAAAAAGAACTGAACGATTTTTTCCTAGATCATACGATAATCCAGTGGATACAGAAACGCTATGAAAATCAAAACTCGGCTTCACCAATAATTGAGTTCCAAAATCTTCAATAATAATGTCTGAAAAATCATCATTATATCCTCTTTCTATCCAACGTGACGTCTGATAAAATTTCTTTGCATTAATTCGATTGAAATCATATCTAACTCCAATATCTATAGTTAGTTTATCACTTGGTTTAAAATTACCAATTGAAAAAATGCCAAAATCAAGCTTTTGATAATCTGGAATCAAACGTCTCACCCCTGTTTCTGGATTGGCATAGTTATCTTGATATCCAGCTAGTAAACCAATTTTATAGATGTTATCTGAATTAGAATCTAATTTTAAGGTAGATTTAAATGTATGACTCTGCAACTCAAGATCAAGGGCAGCATTATCTCTATCATCTCCTCTTCGAATATCAAATTCAAATCGATGATTATTTTGATAATCATACTGAACATCTAATTTTCCAAAGTTTTTGAATCGTAGATAATAATTTGCTTTAAAAATTTGATGTATCACTTCTTGCTTTGGTGCATTTATATCGTAACTGAAATCATTTATAATAGTGGGTTCTTCCGAATTTATAGCATTTACTAAATCTTCTACATTACCAATATGAGAAGATCTCAAAATAGCAATTTTATTCTTTAGATAGCTGTAATAAACTTCAAAACCATATTCAAATTTCTTTAGCCCGGTAAAGGCAGAAAAACCTGTTTTCTTACTTCCAGTATTGGTTAAGAAATAGTCAGGTGTTTTATAATCACCAGTTTGTTTGTGTGAAATTTGGCCATTAATATAAAAGCCTTTAGATAATGTTTTAGTAAGTGTGGTGTTAAAACCATACCCTTTTCCATTAGAATGTCCATTTAACATTGTCTTACCAAAAATAGAATCTTTGTTAAATGTTCTACTGGGGTTTACAATAATGACACCTCCCAAAGCATCTCCACCAAACTCAAGAGCGTTAGCTCCTTTTATTAGTGAAATACTTTCAGCTGAATTAATGTCTATATTTGGAGCATGTTCTATTCCCCATTCCTGATCTTGTAATCGAACATTATTTGTCATAATCAAGACTCTACTACTGTGTAAACCATTAATTACTGGTTTTACAATAGAGTTTCCAGTATTGATAGAGGAAATACCAGGTATTTCTTTAATGGCATCACCCAAGCTTAAAGAACTGTATCGCTCTAATACATCACTCTTAATGACGGTCTCTTGTGCGGTTTTACTTTTCTTATTTACTTTAGATGTAACATTTACCTCGATTAATTCTTCAATATGATGTTCTAGTCTAATTTCAAAAAATGCTTTTTCATTAAGATTAACAGTTACTATTTTTGGATCACAAGAAACATGTGAGACTGATGCCTTAAAATTTACAGTACAGATGTTATTGAAAACAAAATTTCCTCGCTCATCTGAAATGGCATATAGATTAGAGCCTTCCATTTTAATGTATGCTCCCTCAATAGGAGTATCATCATGAAAATCTTTAATGATCCCTTGAAATTTTAAATTACAGTTTTGACTTATAGTTACGTTTATAAAACATAAGAAAAGACAAATCAAATAATATTTTACAGACATTAGTTTGAATTTTTTTAACTTTTAAAAAGGTGTTATAAAAAGTTAAAAAATGGTGGCCCTCTTAACGAGTAGGATAATTGCTGATGTATAAAAAGAAATTGATAATTTTTATCGTTTTTAAAATTTATTATTTTTTGATCAAAAGAAAATATTTCTTTAGTTAGAAGAGCGAAGGTTTTAACCTGTAAATGACATAATTCACACTCTATGTCTTGTTGGTGAAAATGATAAATCACATCAGACGAACAAATAGTTTGTTCATGTTGCTGAATGGCATGAATTAGCTGAATACTTGTTGGAATAAGTAGTAGACAGGTTAGTAATAGTACGCTATGTTTTCTAAGTTTTTCTATGATTTTTTCTTTTACGAATTTTCATATTTAATACTTCTACCCCCAAAGAGAATGAAATTGCAAAATACAAATAACCTTTTGGAATTACACCAACAGTTTTGTTAAATAACTCTAAATGAGACAAATGCGCCCCTTCTGCTATTAACATAAAGCCAATAAGTATTAAGAAAGAAAGTGCTAACATTTGAATGGTAGGATTGTTGTTTACAAATGTACTAACAGTATTCGCAAAAATCATCATAATAATCATTGAAATAATTACAGCAATTACCATAATGGTGAGAGCGCCATCTACACCGTTTGTCATTCCAACTGCTGTTAATATAGAGTCAAAAGAGAAAACAATATCAATTAAAATTATTTGTATGATTATAGAAGAAAAAGTGCTTGTTTTCTTTGGGGTACTAAAATCATTATTGTTTGCAGTTTGCTCCATTTTATGATGTATTTCTCTGGTACTCTTATACAACAAAAATAAACCACCTAGAAATAAAATAAAACTTTGGCCTGTAAATGAAGCTTGAAACCAGGAGTTGTGAATAGTCCAAAAAGGTTCTTTTAAAGCAATTAAATAAGAAATACTAAAAAGTAAAAGAATACGAGTAATCATAGCTAAAGCTAATCCTACTAATGTTGCTTTCTTTTGCTGTATTTTGGGTAATTTATTTGCAGATATAGAGATAAATATAATATTGTCTATTCCTAAAATTATTTCTAAAAAAGTTAGTGTTAACAGTGCAACCCAAGTATCTATTTGAAAAAACATTTCCATATTTTACTTTATTTTATATACTGTGCCTTTTTGTTTAAACTCTGAAAACCCAATTTTAGCAGTAAAATCATAAGATGAATCTGACAATGTATTAATTTGAACAAAAATAGGGTCATTATCAAGTTCTGTTTGTGGAGATTTCATTTTTAACGTGTAAAAGAAATTATTTTTCCATTTTATGTAAAGCGTATCAATAATTTTACTCTCTTTTTTAAAAACACCTGAATCGGTTGATATTTCAGTATATTTAATATACTCTTCAATCTGTAAACTATCTACTCTAGTAACAATAGTTTTACTATATCCTTTTCCAGCAGGAATTTCAAAAACACCCAACTTAAATCTTTCGGCATCTTTCGCTTTTTTTGAGTTACATGAAGATAGAAACAAAACTATAATTAAGGTTGAAAATAGAGCTGTAATTTTAAAACTATAATTCATTAGATTCCAGTGTAATTTGAAGGTGTTATTACTTTTAATTCATTTTTAATATCATCAGAAATATCTAAATTTTCGATAAAATTAGCAATAGACTGCTGATTTATGCTTTCGTTGGTTCTAGTTAGACCTTTTAGAGCTTCGTATGGGTTTGGGTAGCCCTCACGTCTCAAGATTGTTTGAATAGCCTCAGCAACTACTGCCCAATTATTATCTAATTCTTCCTGAAATTTACTTTCATTCAATAATAACTTATTTAAACCTTTTAATGTTGAAGCAAAGGCAATCAAGGTATGACCAAATGGAACACCTACATTTCTTAAAACTGTGCTATCAGTTAAATCACGTTGCATTCTAGACACAGGAAGTTTACTCGAAAGGTGCTCAAAAATTGCATTAGCTATTCCTAAATTACCTTCAGAGTTTTCAAAATCTATAGGGTTTACTTTGTGAGGCATAGCTGATGACCCTATTTCACCCTTTTTAATTTTTTGTTTAAAATAATCCATGGCTACATAAGTCCAAATGTCTCTATCCAAATCAATTAATATGGTGTTTATTCTTTTTAATCCATCAAATAATGACGCCATATGATCGTAGTGTTCAATTTGAGTTGTTGGAAAAGAATGATGTAAACCTAGTATTTTATTTACAAAATTTGATCCAAATACTTTCCAATCTATTGAAGGATAAGCTACTTTATGTGCATTAAAATTACCTGTAGCACCCCCAAATTTAGCAGCATTGGGAATTTGGGTAATAAACCTTAGTTGTTCTTCTATTCTTACAATAAATACCTCAATTTCTTTACCTAATCGAGTAGGAGAAGCAGGTTGGCCGTGAGTTCTAGCCAACATTGAAATACCTGACCATTCTTTAGAAAGTTCTTTTAGTCTATTTAAAACCTTTGATAACTCTATTAAATAAACGTTGTCAATGGCATTTTTTATTGATAATGGAATAGCTGTGTTATTGATGTCTTGAGATGTTAATCCAAAATGAATAAATTCTTTATATTTTTCTAGGCCTAACAAATCAAATTTTTCTTTAATAAAATATTCAACAGCTTTCACATCATGATTGGTAACTTTCTCTATATCCTTAATTTTTTGAGCATCTTCTGTTGAAAAATTTTCATAAACTTTTTTTAATTCAGGAAAAATTGTTTTATCGAAACCATCAAGTTGTGGAAGGGGAATTTCACATAGGGCAATAAAATATTCTATTTCTACTAAAACTCTATACTTTATAAGGGCTTCCTCAGAAAAATAATTTGCCAATTGAGCTACTTTATTTCGATATCTCCCATCAATAGGGGAAATGGCATTTAATTGTGTAATATTCATTTTTTGTAGTTGAGTTCAACAAAAACAAAAATAATCAATTACTTAGATTTAGTGTGTGCTTTTTTAATGTTTTTATAGAAGTTCTAATTGAAGTTAATTTATATAAATTATTAATGTCTTCGGTTTATGTTTAAGTTGAGTTAAAAATAATCTGAATACATTATTTTAATGATTTTTAACTGATTTTATATAAGAGTTCATTTACCTTGATGAAAAATTAATTAAATCAAATATGTATATTTACTTTATGACGAATCATAAGCTGTTAAACACCAAATTATTAACGTTGTTTATTTTTTTATTTTCTTTTTATTTAGGATTACCTGAGGTTAATGCTCAGAAGATTAATCAGTTTACAAAAGAAAAAAAAAGAACAGGTGTTTGGAAAAAATACTATTCAAATAAGCGAATTCGTTATGTAGGAACTTTTTTAAATGGTAAAGAAGTAGGTGTGTTTAATTACTATGATATTACTACGTCTAAGCATCCAATAATCATAAAAGAGTTTTCTTCAACTTCAGATTCTTCAAAAGTTAGTTATTATAATTTAGATGGTAAGTTAAGAACCAAAGGAACCATGTTGAAAAAGAATAGGATAGGGAAGTGGGTTTATTTTTTTCCTAATGGTACTATTTTTTCTGAAGAGTTTTACACAAATGGAAAATTAGAGGGTACATTAAAAAATTATTACAAGAATGGAAATACTTTAGAAATTACCCAGTATAGTAATGGCCTGAAAAATGGGATTTCTGAAAAATTTTCAGATCAAGAGGTTCTAATAGAAAAAGTTAATTACAAAAATGACATTCTTAATGGAAAGGGAATGTATTTTGAATTAAACGGAGATCTAAAAGAAGAGGGTATCTATAGTGATGGTAAAAGGGTTGGGGAATGGGAATTTTATATTGGAGGAAAAAAAGTGTCTAAAAAAGAGAAAAAAGAAGGAAATAAATTCAATAAGAAGACTATCAATAACAATTGATATACTTATCGTGAGTATTAAAAAAACTAAATACTTTTTCTAAATAAAGTTAAACAGCATTTTTGTAAATTTGTTGACGATTTAGATTATATTTAATGAAACGAGTAATAGTAGGGCTTTCTGGCGGTGTAGATAGTAGTGTTACTGCATATTTATTGAAAGAACAAGGGTATGAAGTCATTGGTCTTTTTATGAAAAACTGGCATGATGATTCCGTAACTATTTCTAATGAATGCCCATGGTTAGAAGATAGTAACGATGCTCTTCTTGTTGCTGAAAAACTAAAAATTCCTTTTCAAGTAGTAGATTTAAGTGAACAATACAAAGAGCGTATTGTTGATTATATGTTTGATGAATACGAAAAAGGGAGAACTCCAAACCCTGATATTTTGTGCAATAGAGAAATAAAATTTGATGTTTTTATGGACATTGCTTTAGATTTAGGAGCAGATTTTGTTGCTACAGGTCATTATTGTAGAAAAGAGGAAGAAA
>ENA-ORDA01001302-ORDA01001302.1-marine-metagenome-genome-assembly--contig:-NODE-1302-length-21686-cov-5.837984_pt1 | contig 21686 bp, 22 predicted proteins | sample MGYA00237778_ERZ508506 | MGnify/ENA primary metagenome ERZ508506 (study PRJEB26177, sample SAMN06267891) | marine metagenome | isolation source: Monterey Bay, California, USA | place: Pacific... | reverse complement strand
AGCTAACTTAGGAGAACTTAAGATGGATACTGAATCAAACCTCGTAAGCAAAGGCCCATGCGATGAGTGTGGGTCGAGCGATGCGAATGCTACGTATGATGATGGTCACACGTACTGCTTCTCATGCGAGACACATCGACAGGGATCAGCGTCGCCTACCCTTACGACTGAGCGATCGGGAGATTCGTCTCACGCTCGTTTCGTTTCTTTGTGGTCTGCTCGACGGGGCGGCGCTATACCTGACCGTGCACTCACTGGTGCATACGTTAAGAAGTACGGTGTCGTCATCGACGGTGACACTCAGGCCTATCCTTACTTCGAGGAGGGCAAGGTAGAGCCGGTAGCCTTCAAGGTACGCGGCCCTAACAAGTCCTTTCATGTGGTCGGTAGCACGCGTGAGGCTGGTCTATTCGGACAGCAGAAGTACGGCACGGGTGACAACCAGAAGATCATCATCACGGAGGGTGAGCTAGATGCTATCGCCGCCAGCCAGATGTTCGAGGGTAAGGTACCTGTCGTGTCGCTCAAGGGTGGCGCGGCTGGTGCTGGTCGGGACTTCAAGGCATCGTATCAGTTCCTCGATAGCTTCAAGGAGATCATCCTCTGCTTCGACGCTGACCAAGCAGGTGCTGACGCAGTAGAGAAGGCGGCCGAGGTATTCGCTGGTAAGCTACGCATCATGCGCCTCGACCCTGCTATCGGGAAGGACGCTTGTGATTACCTGAAGGCTGGCGAGAAGAAGGCATTCAGTGACCTGTATTGGAGCGCGTCACAGTACACACCTAAGGGTATCCTCTCTAAGGATGAGCTGTGGGAGCGCTTGAATGCTGAGCGTCCTGATAAGCTGGGCGACTACCCATGGGAAGCACTCAACGATCTCACCTACGGGTTCAGACCTACTGAACTCATCACGGTGACAGCTGGCTCGGGACTGGGTAAGTCTAGCATCCTGCGGGAGCTGGTCATGCACGTGAAGACCACTACGTCTAACCGCATCGGGTGCCTGTTCATGGAAGAGAGCGTCGAGCGTACGGCTGAGGGCTTCATGGGCGTGGATCTATCTACCCCCGTGCACCTACCTACCAGTGCAGTCAAGCGTGGCTCAGAGGAGTACAAGGACAGCTTCAACAGGGTGTTCGGTGACGAGCAGCTTATGATTATGGATGCTAGCTTTGACACTGGCGCTACTGTTGACGCAGTGGTAGCACGGGTGCGCTTCATGGCTAAGGCTATGGACTGCAAGGTTATAATCTTAGATCACATTAGTATACTTGTATCGGGTGGGCAGCATGGCGACGAGCGTAAAGCACTCGACGAGATCATGACTAAGCTACGCACCTTGACGCAGGACACAGGCATTGTGTTGTTCGCAGTGTCCCACCTTAAGAGACCAGAGGGGAAAGGCCATGAAGAAGGAGCAGCTACATCGGTGGCTCAACTTAGGGGCAGTGCTTCTATTGCTCAGCTGTCTGACTTTGTTATCGGTCTTGAGCGGAACGGGCAAGCAGAAGATCCAGTTGAACGGAACACAACTCACATGCGTGTACTCAAGAACAGGTTTAGTGGTATCACTGGGCCAGCCGGACATCTACTGTACGACAATCACACAGGACGACTGAGTGAGTTCACCCCTGAAGACCTAGCAGAGGAGGCGCTTTGACAACGGGGGTACAGTCACCCACTATTACGTATATTATGAGAGGAGAACTTATGAGTAAGATGGGAGCCTACGTTTTAGAACTTCAAACACAACAGGAGAACGCTGAGTATGTACACTCAAGAGCGGATAGTAACACTCGACATAGAAACAAACCTAGCATGGGATCACATCTGGATGGCAGTGGTACGCTACAGCAGTGGGATGACTACTGTGTGCAACTCAGTGGGCGAACTACACCGCGCACTCAGTGGCGTGGACTGCGTGATGGGACACAATCTAATAGCATTCGACCTACCTATACTCAAGAAGGTGTGGGGCTTTGAGTGGAATAGGGATGTTGTTGATAGCCTTGTTCTCTCTAGGTTGTTGGAGCCTGCTCGCGACGGCGGTCATTCACTACGGGCGCTCGCTCAAGCAGCAGGAAAAGCACTCAAGGAAGACTTCGACTACCTCGACTTCGACTACGGAGATATACCCGTGGTCAGGGAGCGAATGACTCAGTACTGTATTGCTGACTGCAATGCCAACTGGGATGTGTACCAAGGACTACTCAAGAAGAAGGAGAAGCTAGGCTTTAGTGATGCAAGCTACGACCTTGAAGCTGAGGTACGCAGGGTCACTACCATACAGGAAGACAACGGATTCAAGTTCGACTTTGCGTCTGCTTGTACTCTATATAATAATCATGAACAAAGAATGCAGGAGATCGAAGATGATCTACAACAGATCTTCCCGCCCATCATTGAGGAACGATGGTCGGCCAAGACAGGTAAGCAACTTAAGGATAAGATCAGGGTCTTCAACCCCGGATCACGACAGCAAGTGGCTGAACGACTCGCTACTATCGGTGCTGTCTGGACTGAACTTACTCCTACGGGAAAGCCTAAGATTGATGAGAAGACTCTGGGTGAGAACGCACACCTCGACGAAGCTAAAGCTGTACTTGAGTATCTCATTATCAGTAAGCGTATTGGTATGGTACGTAGCTGGCTCGACACTTGCGGGGAAGATGGACGCATACATGGTAGAGTCAACACCATTGGTGCAATCACCGGACGTATGTCCCACAGCAAACCCAACCTTGCCCAGATACCATCCGCCCGTGAGTACCGAGAGCTGTTCATCACAGACGAAGACACCAAGCTTGTAGGGGTTGACGCGTCAGGCTTAGAGCTACGTATGCTGGCTCACTACATGGGAGACAAAGCCTATACGAATCTAATACTGGATGGTGATATTCACACATACAATCAGGAGGCGGCAGGTTTGCCGACGAGAGACAATGCTAAGACGTTTATATACGGCTTTCTCTATGGTGCTGGTGACGCGAAGATCGGTGAGATTGTTGGCGGAGGAGCAAGACAAGGAGCTACTCTTAAGAGGAAGTTTCTACAGTCCCTTCCAGCGCTTCGAAGATTACTCGACCGCGTTGGCGTGGCTGCTAGAAGAGGGCACATCAAAGGCTTGGACGGACGACGAGTACACGTACGCTCTGAACACGCTGCTCTTAACACGCTCCTCCAATCAGCGGGAGCGATAGTAATGAAGAAAGCTTTAGTCATAGCAGTAGGTAGGCTGGATGAGAACAGCTACCCGTACAAGCTAGTGGCTCAAGTGCACGATGAGTTCCAAGTAGAAGTACCGGATGCATACGCTGATCGGGTCGGCGTTATCTTCCGTGATGCCATACGGCAGGCTGGTGTTGACTTAGGTCTACGCTGTCCTACCGAGGGCGACATAAAGATAGGCTCATCATGGGCCGACACTCACTAATCAAAGGATATTATTATGGATACCAACCTAGTTAAAGTTAAAGCTACCATTGCATTCCCTAACTTGACTCGCGTCGAGGAGATGTCCGGTAAGTACAGCGTACAACTGGCTAACCTCAGCAGCGCAGCAGTAGATAAGCTTGAGAGTTTGGGCATGAACGTGAAGTTCAAAGAGGATGACTACGGTCGTGGACAGTTCATTACCTGCACCTCTAAGTTCCCTATTGATAACAGCAAGTTCCCTACTGTAGTGGACGACCAAGGTTTAGCACTCGACCCCGACCTAGTAACACAGGGTTCTAAGGTTGAGGCTGTACTCAAGACGTTCGACTGGGAGTTCAAGGGTAAGCGTGGTACGTCCGCGTTCGTACAGAAGATGCTGGTCACTGAGCTGGGTCAACCCTCAGAAGATAGCTTCGACTACGACAACGAACTGGACGCACTCTAATGGATAAGCCCACCTACTGGGGCATTGATGGTGACATCATTGTCTATCGGGTGGGCTTCGCCTCTGACAAGAACGATGATACCTTGGAGGGTACACTCAGCGGAGTGAAGAATGCCCTTCAGGATATTATCAACAGCTGCGGAGAGAAGTCCACGATCTACTTAACAGGAAAGGGGAACTTCAGGTACGACTTAGATTCAAACTACAAAGGTAACAGGAAGGATGCGGGCAAGCCTCGCTACTACCAAGAGATCAGAGACTATATGGTTGATGAGCTAGACGCAGTGATGATCGAGGGACAGGAGGCTGACGATGCATTGGCAATCGGCGCCGTCCAAGAGGGTCACGGTATAGCTACACTCGACAAGGATTTAGATGGTTGTCCGGGCTGGCACTACAACTGGGTCAAGGACGATACTTACTACGTGTCCGAGGTGGAGGCCAACAGGTTCTTCTACACTCAGATGCTAACGGGGGACGCGACTGATAACATCCCCGGTCTGTACAAGATGGTAGGCAAGAAGGCAATGGCTAAGATCAAGGCACCACTACAAGAGATGACTGATCCCAAGGAGATGTACGACTACGTATACACTGTCTACTGTGACGGGTATGAGGAAGTTGGTATGTGCCTAGGTGAGATGTACTCTGTTGTGGATGCATGGCTGCTACGTATCGGTGGGTGCTTATGGATGCGCCGTGAAGAGGGACAGACATGGACACCCTAAAGCAGAAGGACATCAAGGAGTACAGGGAGACACAGCTGTTAGCACAAGACAGTATGTGTCCCCTGTGTGGACTGACTATACAACCTGAGGAAGCTGTACTGGATCACTGCCACACTGAAGGCCACGTACGCATGGTGCTACACCGCAGCTGTAATAGCGCGGAGGGTAGGATACTGCACTGGGCTGGACGTATGAGCAAGGGGGACTGCCACGTGACGTTCGTTGAGAACTTACTGGACTACTGGAAGATGGAACATTCAGTGAATCCCCTACATCCTAAGCACGGCAAGCCACACAAGCGGAGAAAGAGACGATGAACGGACGCGCATGGGAGCAACACGAAATAGATAAACTAACTACATTCCATATCATGGGACTGAGCATACAAGAACAGGCAGACAAGCTAGGTAGGCCCTTCGGATCTATAGCAACTAAGCGCAAGGCGCTAGGGCTTAGGTATCAGGACGAAGACTCAGCTGACGCTTACTTACTTAATGACATGTACGAGGAAAACAAGATGAAAGAACCAGACTTCGAGGCTATCTTTATTACACTGATGGGCATGACTGTGTTCGGTGTTCTAGCTGTAGGCGCTTACCTCAACGCGGGGTCAGGACTATGAGCTGTATCGAAGCAGAGGGAGCCACTAATAACTCAGGCTACGTCTCTACTTGGTACAAGAGCAAGCGGGTAGGCGCACACCGCGCCGCATGGATGGAGGCTAACGATGCTGAGATACCTAAAGGAAAGGTTGTTATGCACTCTTGTGATAACCCGAAATGTATTAATCCTGCTCACCTTCGCCTTGGCTCACAGTCTGAGAACCTTCTCGACTGCTCAGCAAAAGGACGACTCAACACAGCGGACAAGAACGGATACAACAACCCACGAAACAAGCAGGACGAGGCAATGAGGGAGCTGATACTACGCTCACCGCTATCCAGTATCCAGCTTGCTAATCAGATTGATCTATCGGCGGCGCAGATACGCGCTACACGGAGAAAGTACAATGTCTAAAGTAGGTGTAATAGGAGATAGCCATGTCCCGTACGAGCTGGAAGGCTATAAAGAGTGGTGTGCAGGGGTGTTCGATCAGTGGGGCGTGGATACTGTTATTCATATCGGCGATCTTGTGGATCACCACAGCCTTAGCTTTCATGACAGTGAGCCTATGCTGCATGACGTTCACGGCGAGTATCACTCGGCAGTGGAGAAGCTTCAAGGCTGGTATGATCTCTTTCCTAACCTCACGCTGATCGAAGGCAACCACGACTTACTGCCTGCTCGACAGCTGAAGAAGATAGGCATGGAGCCGCGCATCTTCATGAAGCCACTCGAAGAAATCTATGCCATGCCTGAGGGATGGAAGATAGAAGACTCAGTGGTTATTGACGATGTGTTGTACCACCACGGACATACTGCGTGTGGCATCAACGGGTTCCGCAAAGATGCCGAGACACGTATGCGCTGTACTGTAACCGGACACTGCCACAGCAACGCTGGTATCTCAGCCACAGCTACTGACCAAGAACTCGTATGGGGTTTAGCAGTAGGGTGTGGAGTAGATCACGCTAGCATGGCATTCGCCTACGGTAAGAACTTTGCAAAGAAGCCTATCATCGCATGTGGCCTCGTCATCGACGGACACCCAGTGGTAGAATACATGGACTTAGGTAAGAAGGTACGGAGAATCTAATGGACTTCTTAGACGCAATGAATCAACTAAAAGAACTAGACCCCGATGAGATCGTAGACACCTTAGGCATCTCCGCAGCTGAGCTAGTGGATGCACTGGAGGACTACATCGTGGACTGGTGTGAAGAGAGGGACGAGCTATGAGCGACGACGAGAAGCTTAAGGTAATCGAGGGAAAGTTCGGAGAGAAACCTTCGATGGTGCCTGCATCTGACGTGCTTCAATCAGCGGCTGACTTCATGTCTATCCACGAGGACGAGGAAGGTATAGAAGCTGAGGTGATTATAATCATACAGCTAAAAGGAACCCCTACCATACAGCACAGTAACGTAGAGATGAATCGTATGGCTACCATTCTTGACTTCGCTAAGTGGGACTTAGTAACTTCTATAATCAATGATGAGTACACTGAGGTTTACGGGGAGGACGACGATGACACGGTGCACTAGGAACATGCCATTAGACGAGACGCCTGAGTACAAGTTCGCAGCGGCAGCTATCAGGCCGCAAGGTGAGAAGCTAGCTGAACGGGCTAAGGCACACGACGAGTACGATGCACGTATGATGGACTACATGAAACCCAACCGGAGCCTACGCCACAACACAGGCAAGCCCGACTACTCCCTCATCCCTATGGCTGCACTCGCAGAGGTGGCTAAGGTGTTGGAGTACGGGGCTAGCAAGTACGAGCGTGGCAACTGGCTCAAGCCTACTAGCTGGGAGGTTAGCTTCGCCTGTCTACAGAGACACATGTCTGCTTGGCAGGCTGGTGAAGACAACGACGACGAATCAGGCCGCAGTCACATAGCACACGCAGCGTGCAATCTAATCCAGATGCTGCACATGCTAGAGAATCACCCCGAGGAGCTGGAGAGATGAAGTATCTAATCAACATCGCTACCGCCCTGTCGCAGCTGCTTAACGCGGCTGTGTTCATCGGTGATCCTAATGAGACACTAAGCGGCAGGTGCTGGAGGGAGAACAGGATGTGGGCTGTATGCGTTATTGATATTCTCTTCTTCTTCCAGCAAGAGCATTGCTACAATAGTCATCTAGCTGACCGTGTGTTTGCAAGGAAGATACTATGAGCTGCTTTCTCTTTGGACTATTCGCTGGGCTAGCTGGTTTGCTAGTCCTCTTTTGTATTGCAATCTACAAGGATCTTTCATGAATGATTACCAGAACTTCATAGCCATGTCCCGATACGCCAGATGGATCGAGTATGCTGGACGTCGGGAGACATGGGACGAGACCTGCTCTCGCTATACTAACTACTGGAAAGACAAGGGTGTGCTTACGAACATGCAAGCCAACACCCTACGTAAGATGATCGTTGACTTAGACGTAGTGCCTAGTATGCGTGCGCTCATGACTGCTGGCCCTGCGCTAGATCGTGACCACGTAGCTGGATACAACTGTGCCTACCTCAGCGTCGACCACCCTCGGGCCTTCGATGAATGCATGTACATCCTACTTTGCGGGACAGGTGTGGGCTTCAGCTGTGAGCGGGACGAGGTTGCTAAGCTACCCATCGTGGCTGAGGAGTTCCATGATACAGACTCAGTGATTGTTGTTGCTGACTCCAAGGTGGGCTGGGCTAAGGCATTCAAGCAGCTGCTCGCTATGCTGTGGACTGGTGAGGTACCATCATGGGACGTGAGTAAGGTACGCCCTGCTGGTGCTAAGCTCAAGACCTTCGGTGGTCGTGCGTCAGGCCCTGCTCCGCTGGTGGATCTGTTCAACTTCACAGTGGCTCTGTTCCGTAAGGCTGCTGGCCGTAAGCTGACAGACCTAGAGGCACACGATCTCATCTGTAAAGTCGCTGCCATTGTGGTAGTGGGCGGGGTCAGGCGTTCAGCCCTCATATCCCTATCGTCCCCTACTTCTGATCGCATGGCTACGGCTAAGTCAGGAGCTTGGTGGAATACAGACGGGCAACGTGCGCTGGCTAACAACTCAGCCTGCTACGAGAAGAAGCCCGACTTCCACTTCTACATGAACCAGTCCAAAGCCCTGTATGAAAGCTACAGTGGTGAGCGAGGCTTCTTCAACCGTGAAGCTGCGGATAAGATCATCGACTCACACGGGCGCCGGGAGACCGGACACAAGTGGGGTTGTAACCCCTGTTCAGAGATCATCCTTCGACCGTCCGAGTTCTGTAATCTCTCAGAGGTTATTGTTCGAAGTGACGACAGCTTGGCTGACCTGCTTGAGAAGGTGGACGCTGCTACTATCTTTGGTACGTTGCAGTCCACACTCACGGACTTCCGCTACCTGCGTAAGATATGGAAGGACAACTGTGAGGAGGAACGGCTGCTGGGTGTGAGCCTCACTGGCATCATGGATCACCCTGTGCTTAACGGCAGTGAAGGTGACGAGAAGCTAACCGAATGGCTAACCACCATGCGGGAGCACTCTATCGCGGTGAACAAGAAGTGGGCTAAGCAGCTGAAGATCCCTGTGTCTGTAGCCATTACGTGTGTCAAGCCAAGTGGTACGGTGAGCCAGCTAGCCTTGTGCAGCTCGGGCATTCACCCTGCATACTCTAGGTTCTACACACGTACGGTGCGACAGGACAACAAGGATCCAATGACTGCCTTCATGCGTGACCAAGGCGTACCTAATGAGCCGTGTGTCATGAAGCCGGACACCACCACCATCTTCAGCTTCCCTATCAAGACACCAGATACAGCGGTGACGAGGGACGAGCAGGATGCGTTGGAGCAACTCCGACTATGGAAGATCTACCAAGAGGCGTGGTGTGAGCATAAGCCTAGCATCACTGTGTACTACACGGATGACAACTACCTCGGTATGATGCAGTGGGTATGGGACAACTGGGATATTATGAGTGGTGTTAGTATGCTGCCATATGATAACGGTACGTACCAACAGGCACCATACCAGCAGATAGATAGCCATGCTTACGAGCTGGCTGTTGAGGAGTTCCCTGAGGTGGACTGGTCAGTGTTCCCTAGTTATGAGCTAGAGGATACAACAACGAGTAGTCAAGAGCTGGCCTGTACTGGCGGCGTCTGTGAAATAGTGGGGAGTGCTGAATGATTGTATCAACATGGGCAATGGGTATAGGGGCTGGCGGCTTGATCGCTGCTGGCTTCTACATCATGGCTTGCCATAGCTACATGAACGACCTAATAAGGGACAATCGTATACTTGTAGCTATCTTGGAGCAGGTTAAGGAGAAGTTGAATGAGGATTAAAGAGGAGAAGTTCGAGGATGGTTATGCCCAGTGGTTCGAGACGCAGGGCAAGGAGGTACGCATCTACACCAACAAGTCATGGGACGAGCTGGAGTTAAGGATGCGGGATTACTACACAGAACGGGCAGAGGAATACTTCCGAGTCCGATTACACACTGACATGAATAGGATAGCATCATGAAAACATTAGCAGCAATCGCAGCAGTAATCTTCTTCACCTTCTCAGCTCAAGCGGCTGAGTTATACACGGAGAATGGAGATGTCATAGTAGTACCTGAAGGATCTAAGGTGTACGTCAGTGACGCACCAGTGTTTAAGTTCACACTGTTCAGTGCAGAGGGCTTCGACCTACGACCCCTTACCCCTGTTGTAGAGGTAGAGGAAGTATGTGTCGATGGTGGCTTCACCTTTGGGGGTGGCTCTGAGGTTTGCACCGAAGAGGTTATCGTTGAGGAGCCAGTCGAAGAAGAAGTAGAGCAGTGCGACAGCCTCACCTTTGGTGGCTCAGGCTGCTAATCTAAACCACGGGCTAGTCGGTACGATCTACGGATTGCACTGATTAGCCCGTACAACATCTCAGTCGGAGATGGTATGGCCCAGCCTGCCAACAGTATGATGAGCAGCAACTCATACATCTCCAACCCCGCCTCATTAACCACCTGCCCTACAGGCCCTTCAAAGGTCTCAAAGGTATCTTCTTCTAAGCCCACAGAGACGGCCGTATTGGCCTGCTGAGCGACGCTACCCTTACCCTCTGTTCTGGCTTGACCTATATTAGCATCAACCTCTATGCCCCTCTTCTCGGCCGCTCCGAGTATCAAACTCTTAGCCAAAGGAGGAACACTAGTACAACTACTCAGGGTCAGACATAGGAAGGATACGACTAAGCTCTTTCTCCACATACATTAACCTCCGTTCTAGTCCTTGAACCTGATCTATCACAGGTTCTATGTACATATAGTTTACACTGACCGCAGCGGTGAAGAGGATAGTCAAAGCTGTCGTAGTCCAGAACTTACTACTACTGTCTGCCCTCTCCATCCGCGCATCCAAACCATCAAAGCGATCCTTCAAGTACTCTAGGCGCTCTTCACTAGCACGTTCAGTGGATTGAGCAGCTTGAGTAGCCATCATAATCCCCGTTCCGTGCGAAGCTAACTCGCGCTCAAGATGGGCCAACCTACGACCCACATCTAGTTCTTCCATTACCAGTACCTATTTAGTTGAAGGGGGCCGAAGCCCCATTGGTTACTCTTTAGCTGCCTCCTTGGCAACATCAGACATTAGCCTACCAGCTAAGGGGACTGCATTCGCCCACTCAACAAAAGGATTCTCACCTCGGGCTAGATCCATAGCTCCCTTACCTAGACTACCGACCGCACCCGAGGGTGGGATCAGCATGTTATAGAGAAGCGTATCTACAGGATCTTGTTGGAACTTATCCCATGAGTACGCATCACCCATCTTGTTGAAGGTGACGGGGCCAGCTACGCCTTCAAGAGCGCGTTGCTTAGTGTTCTCCCATGTAGCCTTCTTGCTCTCCTTGCCTGAGAGCTGAGCACTGAGCTGGTCACGGAACGTATCGGTGAGGATGTATCCACCTACTGACCATACCAACCAGCCAGCCGTAGCCTTAGCGGCGCCACTCACATCACCCTTAGCAGCGCGGTCTACGATCTCCATCTTGAGGATGTCGGTCTGCCGTATGGCGAAGCCGGACATAGCCCAGATAGGACGCAAGCCGGGGCGCTCAAGGTATGCAAGAGGACGGGACACACTAGCAAGCAGCTGCTGCTCACCTAGACGAGTAAGCATGGCTCGACCCATGATGTCCTGCTGTCGTTCTGTCATGTCCTCAAAGCGTGTACCCTTGCGTAGAGCTACAGCAACTTCACCCATCTCGCGATCCTTCAGGATGTGACCGTACTTCTCACGCAGTGGTTTCATGCTGTTGCTTTCCTTAGCTAGTCGCTGCATGTCGTTCATGGTAGCACGGAGGATCACTCCCTTACCTGCCATGTCGAATGCCTTAAACATACTAGCCTTGAATGCAACCTTAGAGTAGCCTTCTGCCAGCCGCTCTAGCTTGTCGCCTGTAGAGAGATTGTTCAGCTCCTTAATGACACCTTCCCTGAACTCACCAATGTGAGCCTCGCTGATACCCAGCTTCTCAGCTGTGATACCTGCGTTGTCCATCGCTTGACCAATGGCCTCAGCTGTGGGCTTTAAGCCTTGACGCCAGAACGATGTGAATACGTCGTGGAAGTTCAGCACTGCCGAGTCGAACTGACCCAGCGTACCACCATATGCCTGCGCCATAAAGGTGCGGACTGCTTGGTGTGGAGTCTCACGGCTACCCTTAATGGTGGAACCGATGACGCGACCAGCAGCGTTAGCCTTCTCTACATCCCCTGTATCCCTACGAACAGCACGAGCTACAGCAGCATTAACGTCTGCTAGCTTCTCGCCTACGCGCAGTGACGGTGGTATGTTCAGCCGCTTGTGCAGCGCTATGATGTCCCTGTCCTCAGTCATACGACGGAGTTGAGCAGTGAGTGGACTCTCGTATGTATCCAAGAAGTCCTGTCCTGCGTGAGCCATAGACCCACGACGTCGCTCAGCTGTACCGCCTATGTTATTAGGAGATCCCTCTGACCAACCAGCTCCACGCTGCCCATCTGCGTACACCTTCTCGGCATCAGCAGTTAGGTTCTTACGCTTGGTCATAGCTGAGTGCACATCATCCAGCTTCTCACCCTTAGCGAATACGTACTTACGCATCTCTTCGGAGTAGCTGTGTGAGTCATCGAGGAAGTCATCGAACAGCTTGAACTGCTCATCGGTGAGATCCTTACGTGCTTGGTTGATGAGCTTAGCCCGGCCTTCTACACCTGTGATGTGCAGGTCTCCGAACTGTCGCTTGATAGTGGGGGTATCAGACCATGCATCCACCACCTTGAACTCTTCCATCCTACCTTGGTACTTGGTGAGGATCTTCTGTGAATCAGTAGACCCTTGGATGAAGGCGCTCTCCACCTGAGAGGCGAAGCCCTTACCTACGGTCTCGCGCAAGAGGGCAGAGGCAGGACGCATCCACTCCTCAATCCCGTGCCAAGGCGTATCCTTACCACTACGGTTAGCAGCGGAGCGTGTGCTGTTGTATATCTCATCCTGCCTAGCTAGACGCACACGAGCAGCGACATCACTCAGCGTTTCATTGAGTCGTTCACCAGCGTTGTTGATGGTACGTAGACCACCAGCAGCCAGCAGCTTCTCAGTAGCGAAAGCCTCTGTTACATCGTAGCGACGGGCCAGCTGCTTGATAGCACTGTCGTGGAACTCTTCTCCGAACACCTTAGCGCCACCCATCTGGCCTTGACGCTGATCGGATAGCTCCTTCTCAACCTTAGCTACCTGAGCGTCTGCCTTCTTATGTATCTTGGCTTTAGCTGCAAGGATGTTCTCCTCTATCTTCTCGGCATTCTTACCGACTACATCACCGAAGCCACCGCCTGCAACCTTACGGTCTATGTCAGCCAACTCTATAGATCTAGTGGATTCGATCTCGTCTATCATGGCTAGCTCACCACGATGCATCTCAACTAGAACATCATCACTAGCCTTACCAGCAGCTTCCCGCACCATCTCTGTGTTGTTCCAGTTGATGTCAACACGATCTCCGATTGCCATGTTCTGGCTGGTGTCGGGGATGTGCTTAGCGTTACGAGCTGCTTGGTCTGCTATAACCTTACCCATGTCGTCGACCGATGAACCCATGCCCATGACGTCAGCTACTACTGATCCAGTGTTACCGGATGCGCGAACTACGGGAACCATACCCATACCCATGCTGAGTACATCACCACCAGCCCGGCCCAAGACCTGAGCGAGAGAACCCTCGGGTGCATAGTTCACGCCTGTAGGCATGATGTCCGGGGTATCAAACCCCATGATACGACCAATGGCAGAAGGGGCATTGACGGCCATAGCGGGCATAGTGATAGCCTGCTGTACGTTTTCCATGCCCGTAGCTGCTGCCCTCTCAAGAGCTGGCTTCTCAGAGAACTCAAGCCTCTCAGCAGCTACTTCTCTATCAGCCATAGCCTGTGCATGTTCACCTTCCTTATGCTGCCGTACTTCAGCAGTATACTGGTCGATGTCACCAACCTGTGGGATGTCGTCATCCCGAGGGGTTACTGGAGTGTCCGAAGCAAGCAGCCATTTACCATTCACCTTTGCTGCTACTTGTCCTGTCTCGGAGTTAGTCATCGTTTCGGATACTAGCCTCCAAGTCTTTCCGTCCTTGTAGGCAATCTGTCCGGTCTCACTGTTTACTTTGAACTCTGTCATAGTTCCCTCTTAAGTTATGTTGTGTTACCAGCCGGGGCCAGTAACATCTATCACTTGGCCTCCAGTTGTACCAGCACCAATCGTTGTGGCTCTGGCATCTCCGGGTGACGCATCCACCTCTTTACCGTGCTCCCTGTTAATCATATCGAAGCGCATCTTACGTACTCGCTCCTCGATGTCAGCACCTGATGGCTCATGGAGGAAGGACACGGCGTAGTCTAGGTTACCAACCTGCGCTGCTCTGTTCTCCTCGATCAGCAATGCCTTAGCAGCTTCTCTCTCTGCCTGAGTAGATGCCCTACTACTAGCGTTCTTGTATGACTGACGATACACGGAGTCATTAGCAATGTCCTCACCCCTAGCTCGGATGTAGGCTGGCTTAGTGATGTCCATGATCTTCTTGATGTCGTTGGTTAGCTTCGTCTTATCAGTCACAGTCACCTGCTTGGCCGATGAGTTCTCCAGATTAGCATTCCAATCATCCACCCGCCCTGCTAAACTCTTAAGAGCCTGAGCCTCTTGGGAGTCATCAGCAAAAGCAGACAACATCAGATCAATAGAATCCCTAGACACCGGAAGGGTGAGCTTACCGGCTTCTTCAGCCGCCTTCATGTTGTCAGCCTTGATGGACTGAGATGCCTTGATAGCATCCCGAACAACAGACTCATACTTAGCTCCTGCCGTAAGCGCCTTCTCTTGGCCTTCCTCAGTGGTTAGATCCATGCCTGACAGTGTAACACTCAAAGCTTGCAGCTGCTGCTTCTCTGCTACGGTGCGGTTCTGAGAATCAATCTGAAGTGCTTTGTTCTCGTGATCTAACGCTGTTGACCAAGCCGTAGTCAGCGTATCCTGATAGTCTGTAGGGGATAGACCCGCTGCTAGAGCTTCAGATGTGATAGCTGACTGTAGGTTGTCGAGGGCTGATTGACCTCCGGTTGTTTCAGCAGCTGGAGAAGAGACGATACCGTTCATGGCTTGCTTCAGCTTAGCAATACGCGCCTCGCCTTCTGCCTTCCTAGTCTCCGTCGCCTTCTCTGATTCCAGTAGCTTAGTAGCTTGCAGCTGTTCTACGTTGGACTGCGTGATAGCGGCCTCTTTGGTGCGACCCATGTTGTTCTGCCACTGCATCAAGCCCTGTTGTGAGGCTATGTCGGTGGGGTCTATGTCGGGTCGTGTAATGTTCTCTATGTTACGCACGAGGGAGTCCGAATAGGAACTCCCCATGGTGCCTAACGCCTCAGAGGTTTGCGATAGCATCCCGCCGAGGTTCTTACTCATATCTGCACCAGCCATAATGGCCTCCTATTAGAAGAGATTATCCCAGAAGTCTCCGAGCGATCCTTGTATGTTGCCTATGGCGTTCATACCTGAGCCGAACATATCCCCGTAGAGGTTGCCTGCTGCGACGTTGGCATTGATCTGAGACTGTATACCTGCTGTACCAAGCTGCGCCTGATAACCTGCACCAGTGAGCTGACCAGTCTGTGCACGGTCTGCGTTCTGACCGCCCAACTGAGCTGCTTGTAGCTGGTGTTGCATATCCATGTAGCTGTTGTTGTACATGTTCTGTCCAAGCCCTGCTTGTCCTGCTGCGATCTGTGACATAAGACCAGCGCCTGCTTGCTGCTGCTGATTCCACTGGTTACCCATAGCACCCATGCCTTGACCTTGAGCCATCTGGTTCTGGTACTGCTGTGCCCCGAGTTGACCTTGGGCTTGTGCCATGTTGCCATAGATGCCAGCTGCTGCTTGACCCAGCTGAGCGTTCTGCCCACCGAGTTGACCCATGCCTGCTGCCGCTGCTTGACCGAGCTGTGCATTCTGTGCACCAAGACCACCGAGAGCGCCACCAGCTGCTTGAGCTAGTTGAGCATTCTGTGCACCCAAGCTTCCAGCTGCCTGAGCGTTCTGTCCCAGCATACCTGCTGCTGCTTGTCCAAGCTGTGCGTTCTGTGCGCCCATGCTGTTCTGTAGGCCAGCGTTCTGTGCCATCTGTGCACCAGCTGCCTGTCCAAGCTGAGCGTTCTGAGCACCCAGAGACCCCATGTTACTACCGAGCTGCCCTTGTAGTCCAGCTGCTGCTTGACCCATCTGACCGAACTGGCTAGCCATAGAGGCTTGACCTTGCATCTCCTGCTCGGCTTGACCCATAGCTTGAAACGACGCTTGGTTCTGAGCCTGTGCTTGAGCACGAGCCGTAGCTGCGTCCTCTGCTGTACCACCGAACTGTGATCCACGTATACCGCCGCGTCCTTGAGCGAACTCACGGGACTGCTGCTTGGCTGCATTAGCATCAAGGCCGGGCTGCTGCATAGCCATAGCACGACCATATATCTCCTGCTCGCGACCTGCTCTGTTACCTGTAGCATTCTGCATGGCTTGCTGAGAGGCACCTAATGCTCCCGCCTGCTGCCCTGCTAGTCCTTGCATGCCTGCCTGCTGTGCGCCCATCGCCTGCCCGTAAGCAGCGTTCTGTGCGTTAGCTCCAGTCATCGCGTTAGCTTGGCCTAGCTGGTTCATAGCCCCGCCCATCTGAGCGTTCTGACTGTTCTGCATAGACATACTAGTAGAATTATTCAGACCACCCATAGCCTGCCCATAAGCAGAGTTCTGTGCACCCTGACTTAGAAGACCAGCAGCCGAACCCATCTGTGCATTCTGAGCATTAGCCCCAGCCATAGCGTTAGCTTGGTTAAAGCCGCCCATAGCCTGACCGGCGTAGGGGTTGCTAGAGTTAGCCTGCATCATGTTGTATGCTGACCCACCAAAAGCGTTCTGTCCACCCTGCTGCATCATATTAGCAGCTGATTGAAACATAGGGTTACCTGCGTTCTGGCCGTACATCCCCATGGCTTGCTGATAAGCAGGGTTGCCTTGGTTGTTCATAGCCATGCCCTGAGCTGTAGCCATGCCGCCCATGGCCTGCCCGTACGCTGGGTTACCGCTAGCAGCTCCTGCCATTGCAGCAGCATTACCGAAGCCTGACTGAGCATTGCCCATCATGCTGCCGGACATGCCCTGCATAGCAGCGTTAGGCCCTACGCCTAGGTTAGTGTTTCCCTGTGCGTCAACAGTGCTGTTACCTAGTCCTGTCTGTACTCCATATCCAGTGAAGGCAGTATCGCCCTTTACCTGCGTTGCTAGGTCTGCCATCTGTTGATTAGCACTAGCACCTAGACCCTGTATATCGTCAGCCGTATTGAGGCCCGCCGCAGCAGAACCAATACCACCTACTACACTTAATAAACCCATTAGTAAATCCTCCCCAGAAGGGTCTGAACATTAATCTCTTGTATAGACAGTGAGTTACCTGCTATATCCGTTTCTAGCCCAACCCTTACTAGGTCACCGCTGCCCTTAGTGTTTGTCTTGTACCGCCTTAGCGTAGTCAGCCCCGGCCCGTACTCTGATGCATTGAACTCAGACACGTTGTAGAGCGCTGGCTGCTGAGCACTAACAACCTTAGTTGCTGTGTCAGTCAGGAAGCCACCGTAGCCCCACTTAACAACAGCGTCAGCGTCAGCAAAGGTACTCACTAAGGTGAAGTCTATCTTCTTCAAGAACTTCTGTCGTACTGCATCCCCGAAGGTAAACGCATTAGAGCCGTACTTCATCTGATAGGGCTGACCGTTCCACTCTAGGTAGTTGTTGTACCAAAGCGCACCGCCTGTGTCCTTGCCTGCCAGCAGCGTGTATACGTCATCCTCTTGCTCGATGTAAAGACCACGCCTGAACGTACAGTTAGTCCACCGAGTTATCTTCTGGCCTCCTGTGGCTGAGGGTGCTCTCATCTCGATAGCGTACGCTTGCTCTGTGTCAGCGAAGTTACATACTACTAAGTTCTTGTCAGGCATGTAGAACAAAGACACAGCATCATTAGGCTCGTCTCGTATAAGGCTAGAGATGTCTCGCTTGACGTTAGCCGTTAGGTCTCCAATAGGTACTGACTTCTCTTGTATTGTTCTTCCTAGCGAACGCACGCCTGAGTCATCTACAAAGAGAAGATCAGATCCTATGTTGGTTACTGCGTCTCTAGCTACAGCGCCCATGCTGCTGATAGCATCCTGTAGTATTAGACCACCCATATCTGCGGGGTCAGAGAAGTTATTGACTGACGAGTACAGCAGAATCGACTGTCTTCCAAAGATGATTAGGAAGTTGTTGTGTGCCTGTATCGACACGATCCGGTCGCCGCCGTTAGGCCAGTACTGAGACACGTCAATGATACCGCCTGTGTTCTGGGTATCCGCTGGTGTGGCTCTTCCGTCGTACCACTGTGTAGCAATAAGAAGATCAGAATAATATATAGTATCGTAGTTGCCGTTGACTCCTGATACCCACAGCCTACCGTACGCTGAGCAGCCTACGTCTCCGTCGATGTTGTTAGCGATGATACCGCTGTCGTCTCTAGGCGGTATGTAGTCTACGTCTATTGTTCCTGAGAATAGATTAGCTATCGTTCCTGTGTACTTAAGTGCGATGTTGCCCTTACTGAATATGTAGATTGCATCGTTGAAGTACACGATGTCTGCCCTTACTAGGTTAGCCGGAACAGCCACCGTAGGGTAAGAGATCGCATCCATGTCCTCTGCGTCGAACCGTACAATGTAGTAGTCCTCCTGAACAAGAGCACCAGCACCGCTGTACTGTAGATGCCCCAGTATACCTAGGTCATGGCGTGTCGTACCGATGACTCCACCGCCTAGCTGATACACCTGCTTAGTCTCAGTGACCATAGCAGGGTTAGTGGAGTACGATATGTTGTCGTTGTTGGTGTAGTTATCGAATGCCTCTCTAGCGCCGATCCTACCGAATCTATCAATAACACAATTGTCGGCTTCCAAGGCGAATCCGGGGTCTTGCTGCAACGGCGAGTCCTCGGTGTTTAGACCTTGGAAGCCCGGAGCAGAGATCGAAATGTTCTGCTGTTGTTGTGCCATTATACAGTCATCCAAATGTTATCAAGATAGTTAAGACCAGCGTCGATAGCAATAGCATCTGACAAGTAAGTATCAGCTAACGTGAATATCTCAGCAGCCGTCTGACCGCCTACCTCGCCTCGCTCCCGTGCCGACATAGCCAATGCTAAGTACAGCACAGGCTTAGACGGTATGATGAGCTTATCGTCATCAGCAGATAGATCAGGCAGTCGCCTGTGTCCGCCTACCGTGTACGTCACAGCAGCCGTAGAGGCAGGGTATAGCTCTACCTTTACGTCCTGATTGCTGTCGAGTCCGTTAGGGGAGAAGTACTGACAAGGGCCATTAGCTGACCCCTGTGACTTCTTGCGCTTCATGTCTCGCAAGCGTAGCTCTGCTGGCTCACTGCCGTCGTCCCCTAAGAAGTACTCTATGTGGAGGCTCTCACCGCTGTCTGTCAAAGAATAAGTATCCTGCCCTACCACACTACTGATAGTCCACTCGTATCGCTCAGCGTTCCATAGGTGGGCGTCCTCGACGATCCTCTTAGCGTCGTTGACATGAGCTGCTACGATAGCAACTACAGGATCAGAAGACGTTACGGTTGATACCGTGTCTTCACGCATACGCATGAGGACACCGTTCACTAGTTGTAAATAGTTCATGAAAGCATCCCTTTAGTTTGCTTGATGTAGTCGTACATAGGAGCCATCTTCTTAGCCTGAGCTGGCGTTATGTCGGTGTACTTGAATAGCTCTCCCCACTTAGGCGTGAAGTTACCACCGCCTGCGAGAAGACCGCCTCCGCTTCCGCCGCCTCCGGGGCCGGTGCCTCCAGTGCCATCGTCAATGCCGGGATCACCGCCACCTGTTGTGTCATCGCCGGGGCCTGTTGATGTAGAATCATCACCGCCGTCTCCTGTGTCATCACCTATAGTGGTGTCGTCGGGGTTGTCTCCGTCCCCTTGATCTTCACCATCTTCAGTACCTGAGCTGTTAGTGTCTCCGTTCTGCCCACTTACAGACCCTATCACTCCTCCGAGGAGACCAGTGAGCTGGTTCTGCCTGTAATTAGGATTAGAAGGAGTACCTGTATTCTCAACTACCTGACCGTTAGAGTCTACAACTTCACCGCTGTCGTCCACGGTCTCGTCCACGGTCTCTTCCGTGTTCTCGTCTACGGTCTCGTTGGAGTCCTCTGGGTTAGTACTTCCCGGAGTCCTGTTAGGATCGTCAGTGGTGTCATTGTTGAGTAAAGGATTGTCTACTACACTATCGTCTACGTCAGTCTCTTCTTCGTATTCGTTTTCATTAGGACTTCCTCTGCCGCCGCCGCCTCCGTCGCCTCCCGTCAGGTTCTCGTCTTCGTTGTCCACTGGGTCAGAAGGATCTTCAGGATCTTCGTCATCAACCTCCTCTACTTCCTCGTCATCTTCCGGTAAGTCTATCTCGTTGACTGCCGTGTTCTCTTCGTTAGCATATAGTACATTATTCTCTGGATCGTAGAAGTAGTCAGATACAGCGCCGGGATCGGCTACCTCTCCAGTAGGTCGCATGATTCCATCAGGCCCCATTACGTACCTCTTCCCGTCTGTACCAAAGACTGAGCCAACGAACTGGCCGTCTTCAAAGTTATCAGCCAGCGGGCTAGTGCCGAAACTTATAAGATTACCGTTCTGGTCATATACCTGTACTGCTGACATGCTCCCACTCGGATCAGCCATGTTAGTGTAATAATCAACAACAGAAGGCTCTGAGATAACAGAACCGTCTCCATTGTGCCATTGTCCTTCTTCAAAGTAAGCGTGTAGTCCGCCCTCGTCGTTGAGGATCGCGTCGTTAAATTGCTGGATTATCTCACCGTCTTCACCGATGTAGTTAGTTCCATTAAACGTAACGTCGCCTGAATAAGCCTGACCGTCTTGCGTAAAGTAGTTATTTAGCTCGCTGTAACTTAGTTCACTTTGCTGAGGGCCGGAGCCAGTTACCGGAATGTACTCTCCAGTAGCCTCGACGTACTCAAGATCATTAGCGTTAAGTACGCCGTCGCCGTCTACGTCTAGATCAGACATGTTACCCATGCTGTCGCCGTCGTAGTTGAACACCTCACCGGCTTCGTTCTGCATTAAGCCGTCGCCGATAGTGACGTAGTTAGGATTAAGGAAAGGATCTTTAACATCCGCATCTATGAACGCCTGCTGTAGCTCGTCGTCCTCAGACAAGAAAGCTTCGAACTCGTCTTCTGAAGTAATGCCGCCTGCCTGTAATAACTCCTGCATAGACTGGTCTTGGATAGCTGTGGTAGCTCCTGCTGAGACAGCAGAGATAAGAGCAGATTCTAGATTTACTTCTCCAGAAGCCACAAAGCTAGTAAGCATGTTCATGCCACCTGCTTGTATCGCCGCGTCCGCTATGCTGTTTCCGGTAGAGATTAAATCTTGGAAAGTAGATACTTTCTCTTGCACAAAAGACGTAGCGTCTGACAGTGCAGAACCTACTGCCGAGTCTCCCATCAGACCGCCTAGCCCTGCTTCTTGGAAGTAAGCACCAGCAGCTGAAAGGATAGCCTGTCCTATATCTATGTCTCCAGTAGTGACTATTTGCGTAGCCATATTCATAATAGAACTAGAAGCCGCAGAAGCTATAGCGGGTGACAGACCTGCATTAGTCAGTGCTCCTGTTAGTCCTCCCGCAAGAGGTGCTACTGCTAGGGCAAGAGAAGCTGTTGCTGCTAGTTTTACGTAATCTTGTACGTTAGTTCTATTCTCTTTATATACTCTAGCAAATCCCGTGCCTGTCCATCTGAATCTATCACCTTTCTCGTTAGTGAACTCCTCAGTAGGAATGCCGTACTTCTGCATCAGGGCTTGGTTCTCTTCGCTGTTCATCCAAGA
>ENA-ORDA01001293-ORDA01001293.1-marine-metagenome-genome-assembly--contig:-NODE-1293-length-21759-cov-4.482151_pt1 | contig 21759 bp, 41 predicted proteins | sample MGYA00237778_ERZ508506 | MGnify/ENA primary metagenome ERZ508506 (study PRJEB26177, sample SAMN06267891) | marine metagenome | isolation source: Monterey Bay, California, USA | place: Pacific... | reverse complement strand
CAGAAAGGTGTTGCCCTGGACGGCAGGTCTATAGTAGGCGTGCTGGTATATACCTTCTTTGAGATTAGCTCGAGAAATATGATCCAATCCCTATGAGGGCCGTTTCCAAAAATCCGCACGCAAAAAATTATTTCGTAAAAAGCTGTTGACTTTAAATCGAAGATAGAAGATAATAGTTGTATATTAAGTAAGGAGTTAAATATGAAATTAAGAGAAAACAACGAAAGGCCACACACGCTGCATTACGCTATCTTTCAGTCTGACGACAGAGAGTGTTTGTTCAGAGGTGCTAAGCACTGGGACGTTGCTAAGAGCGACAAGTACAAGCAAGTATGTTCTGTTAGCTGGTACGGTGGTATGGAAGTAGAAGGCGGCGCTTGGTACGTTGAAGACAAAGAAGAAGTGTTCAAGATACTAAACGGTTACTACATTGATGAGCAGAGTGGACACGATGATGTGTTTGACTGTCACGTAGTAGGGTTCGGTGTTAAGAGAGGCGTACGTAAGGATGGCTCTAAGTGGGAGTGCAGAGATATGCATAGCCTATCTGTAGGGGACATTATTGTTGACAATGCTAATGGCGAAGGCAAAGCATTCATAGTAGACAGCTGGGGATTCAAGGAGATCGACTTTGATGCTCCTATTGATCTATCTAAGCTACCTATTACTGACAATAGAGTAGACGCATTCGCTGAGGTGCAGTTCTAATGGGTAGGTATGATAAGTGGGTACAGGAAGGTCGTATACAAGATATAGTACACGATGTAAGACAAAGACAATCGCGGCCCGAGGCGGTGCGAAAGGCGTTCGGTGAATACATCGTCGAGAGACAGGCAGAGGAGAACCTTCATAAGCCGCTCCAAGTGTATAAGGATGACTATGTGTTGGAGCTGATACACAGATGGAATCACCCATACCTGACTCAACAAGTAGAGGCAGTGATAAGGACTTATGCTTCCGATTTAAAAGATTTCAATATAGGAGGACAATATGTCTAATAGAACTGACCACCCAATAGTGGAGCCTGATGAGCTAATTCATCTACATCAATCGTTGACTGATCTGCAAGAATCAGGTATAATGAATATGTTCGGTGCACCAAGATGGTTGCAGGACACTTTTGATCTGTCTCGTGATGAGGCAGCATACGTATTTAAAACTTGGACGGAGAGCTTTGATGAGTAAGATGGGATCGTTGGTCTTGGCGATGCAGGAAGAATTGGAGATCCATATGGACCCCGCTTTTTCCTTTCACCCAAGCGAGTTAGGTTTGACTAGGTTTGAGATTATGGCGAACACGCTAACGTCTCAAGGTTTTTATTGTTCTGCTAGTGACTGTGAGCAGTTCGCTGAGCAACAACAAGAGTGGGAGTGTAATCCAATATGAGCAATCATCAGAACGAACAGATCGCTGAAGGTCTAGCTGACGAGTACTATGACAACTCTGATCAGTGTATGGAGTGGTTAGCTAAGGCTCAGTGTGATGAAAATGAGGCTCTTCATTTGCATGAACAACAGCTCGTGCTTAGCTTCATGACTGAAGAAGAGCAGTGTGAGGAGTATGTCAACTTCTCTATGGAGATGATGGCATGGGGCTATCATAGAAGTCAGTGGAGTGTTGATAGTACTGAAGGAAACAATTATGAGTGCTAGAATAGAAACGGCTATCGATAAGATAGATGAGATCCAACAAAAGTTTGACGATGAGCTAGACTTGCTTAAGGCAACTCTCCATCATCAACAAGTGATGCTTAACAACATCCTCGAGCATGTCAAAGTATATGTCGAGGCTGTAGAGGCGGATCGCAAGCGAGCTAAATAGCTCCATGAATAAACCAAAAAGAGACCTACACCATACATTCCAGCAAGATGATAAGCAGGCTAAAGTGTTCCTAACTAACGAAGGGTTCGAAGTAGACTACTACAACAAAAGCTATCTTATCTCTACAGAGCAGCATCACGACAAAAGCGAGTCATGGTCTGAGGACTGTGCTGAGAATTATGTACTAGGATTGAAACAATTATAAACTGATAAGGACCGTAGCTATGAAAAGCTATTCCCTACTACGTGAAGTAGACCGTGCTAAGAAAATCTTAGTTGAAGTAGAAAGTTCGGGCAAGCAGAATTGGTTGCTCCAAGTTGATAAGCAAGATCTAGAAATGCAGATCATGCATGTCACCAATGGGACAGATATAGAGACTGGTTTTAAAACTAGCTGGTCAGACAAAGGTGTTGTAAAACTTTTAAAGCAATAGGTGCTATGCGCCTGTAGCTCAGCTGGATAGAGCAACGGTCTTCTAAACCGTAGGTCAGAGGTTCGAATCCTCTCAGGCGCGCCAATTTTATGAAAAAGATTTTAATTATGTTTAGCGGTGGTGTAGAATCTACAGCCCTATTGCAACATGCTACTGACCTAGAGCATGATGTATCCCTCGTACACGTAATCCACAACAACAAGTCGGCGAAAGAGCTTAGCGCATGCAAAGGTATCGTGTCGACTTTTCCTCATGCCAAATTACATTCAGTGGAACTTATTAAACACTCATTCGATAACTTGTATGGTAACCCATATAGAGATGTTGCTACCTGGCTAGGCGTTGCTATTGCTATGGTTGGCAGAGCAGACTTTGACGAAGTGTGGTATGGTACTCATGACTTAGACAGCACAGGTAAGATTGCTGATATGGATATCGCATGGTACTCTATGATGGATATCCTTGAGCTTGATACTAGATTAGAGTCACCGCTTACAACAAAAAGTAAACTTGATCAATATCAGATGTTGTCTTCTAAAGTAAAACAGCGTATAGTATCTTGTGCAGTTATACCAAAGGGCGTATGGAACGAACCGTGCGGCGAGTGTAATAAATGTATGGAGTTTAAACATTATGTCACAGATAGATTGTAACATAGCAACATGGGCTTGCGACACTCGAGCAGGAGATGTCTTTCAGCAGCATGTTGTTTTAGAAGATAAAGAAACAAGGTTGGCGAGGCTAGCGTCTAGGACGTTCTATAGTTTCGACACCAAAGAGGAAGGTACGCGTTGTGCAAAGCCTTTCTATAACTTATTCTACAAATCGTTGCAGGAGAGAACCGGAATGGATCTACAAGCAGAGATGTGGAATTTAATTAAGCTGGAAGGACCAGCATTTGGAGAACAAAATGAAAAAGGATGATGTAGTATCAGTTATCACTCTTGCGGGTGAGTTTGTAGGTAAGTATCAAGAGATGATTGATGGCCAGGTGTCATTGAAAGATCCGAGGATGCTAGTTCAAGGACCAGAAGGTCAAATGGGTTTTGCAAAAGGCATTTGCAGCACAGGGGTTGAAGAACCTGAGAGCGTTGTAATGTCAGCAGTGTTTGTTACGCCTACTGCGAAGGAAGTGGAGAAGGGTTATCGACAATTCACGTCAGCCATCCAACTTGTCTAAGCACGATACCTATACGCTAGACTGGTACATCAAATGGGTTGCATCAGCAATCGTATTGACTGCTATGTCTATTAGAGGTGTCGATGGGTATATGTTTTATGATTTGTTATTGTCTACTGTAGGTATATTCCTATGGCTGATAGTTTCTATCCTATGGAGAGACAGAGCTCTTATCCTACTTAATGGATGCGGTCTTATATTCCTATTTAGAAATCTAGTACAGACGTTAGCATAAATACTTAGATGCACAAGTCCTACTATCAACTATTTCAAAACGTCGCTGCAGACTTTCAGCGTGACAAGGTTCCCTTTGATAGAATCATGGCACCCTGTCCTACTATGATTGGCAGGTGGAGATATGTTGCAGGACAATCAGACTTTGCAGAAACTCTTAGGAGTATGTTTGGCGTAGCTGATAGATGTCTATCTGAGAATGGAACTATAACCTTCTCACACATGAGAGATGCTTCCAATGAGTGGGCTGTGTGGTTAAAGGATAACCCAGGCAAGTTTGAAGAGGTACCTAATAGTGCTTTCCAAGTGTGGACAGGATACCTAAAAGATCTAAACAACGACGACGTATTCGTTGGTGCTAATATCGAGTACATGAGATTCAAAACATTTAGAAGAGTTGGATCCACCGCTACTGTTAATGATGTTGTCATTCCAGATGACGTAGTGCAAAAACAATTCAACAGAGTAGAGAAAGGAAACTTTGTTGCACCAGTGGACGAGAACCATCCAGTGCAGAATGAAGCTGACAGATGGTTACTAGGTAGAGGAATGAAACCTATGATCCACAAGAGCGTACACTACGCACCATTTAAATATTTTCTAGTAGAGATGGATCACGATGAGGGTAACTATATTCAAATACCTTCGCACCATCCTACTAACCAAGATAACTTCCGATGGGGCATGACAGATGCTCAATCATCTCACATCCTAGATACAACTAATAAAGGTACCTACTCTGTGATAGCCTCTCCAGGTGTCAAGCATAGAGTGTACGGTCTTTGGTTATGTCATTGGATGATGAAGAAGTTTTGTAACCCTGGCGAGAAGGTACTTGTACCTTTTGGCGGTGAAGGTGAAATGACTTTAGCAGCATTACTGAACGGAAGTGAAGTGACTGTTGTTGAAGCAAGTCGTAACCGCGCTATCATCAATGAGGATATCCTTATTGAGTGGCAGCGTAAATTTGGCAGTTGACATTAATTATTAACTAGAGTATAATACCCACATGGCAGAAAATGTAACAGTGACTCCACGCTTTAAAGGAGAACCGTTCGATAAGATGTTAAGACGTTTTAAGAACAAATGTGAAAGAGCAGCAATCGTAAAGGACTATAAGAAGCATGAGTTCTTTGAGAAGCCCTCTGCAAAAAAGAACCAAAAGAACCAAGAGTTAAAAAGAACTAAGCTCAACAACAAACGTAAAGAGAAGTCGTTGCAGGAGCGTAGAAAGATTATAGCCAATCAAAGGTTTAGATAGATGATAGAGACATTCGAAGACTTTACAGCAATATATCAATTCTGTGATCCAGCATCACAAAACGAAGAGACAATAATTGTTCTTGCAAGAGATAAGCTAAAAGAAGAATTTGGTGAAGGTGAGATTAAAGTTAGTTATTGGGAAGGTGAAGAAGATTCTCTCAGAAAAACAACTCCTGTGGGTGACTCCAAAGCAGTTGCAATAATCAATTTAACCGACTCAGCTGATTATCAAGGAGCTGAGTATGTTATTGAGGCATGGCCAGAAAAAGCAAGGCTAGGTAACTTTGGTGACTGGGTAGGCGACCCCAACAATAAGGACCACCACCCCGATTGGCTCAATGAGGAAGGTGCACTTCTTATGTGTAAGGGTGATAGGGCAATTGGATTTAGACCTGTTGTTAGCCAGACTTGCAGAAGAATTTTAGTGGAGCTTGTATGACAGAATTTAATGATGTGGTTGACTATCAACGAAAGAAAATAGCTGCTGAGGAATGGGGCGAACAAGTCCAACATATTCTCGGTCAGGATGGTTATATAGAAATAGCCTACAACAATAATAGAATTGAAAGGACATATCACAGAGGTCCTAAAGAAGGTACATTTGAGGTCATACAGCCAGCATGGAGTCCAGACGAAGTGATGATGCAATTCATCGAGTAACATTTGAAGAGCCACATCTGCATGGAATTCTTATACTAAGAAATTTCTTTTCTCACGAGGAGTGTGATAGACTAAAAAGCGAGTCACATGATTGGACAGAGCATATTGCAACAGTAGTTACTGATCCAGGAAAACCAAACGAGAAACATTCCAAGGAATATGAAAAACTACGCAAGGGTCATATACGACATTGGAATCTCGAGCAAAATGGCTTAACGTGGTTCCACAGCACACTCCATAAAGCTGCTTTAACATATCATGATATGTTTCCTGATGGTCCAGCATTCGATTTAAAGAGACCACGTATGTCAGTGGAAGTTGCCTGCTATACAAACAAGGGTGATCACTTCGCTCCTCACCAAGATATGTATATTAGATCCGAGCATCTGAGGGACAAAATTGCTTCACGCCAAACAAGAAAGTTGAGCATGTCATGTCTTCTCAGTGATCCAGATGAGTATTCAGGTGGCCACCTTAACATGATGGCCCACAAGGGCGTAGTCAATACAATGCCGTTATCCAAAGGAGACATATGTTTGTTTCCATCATACCAGGTACATCAAGTTACACAATTGAAAGGCGGAGAACGATACGCATTAATTTGTTGGGTGACTGGTGACTTTTGGAGATAAATGATGTATAATGTGTCCCATGACCAGAATCAATATAGTACCAACAGAAGAGTTAGCTGACCAACATCTTGTAGCTGAATACAGAGAGATGTTCATGGTCGGGTCTGCTCTACAGAGATCTATCAAGTCTCCTAATTGGGAGAAGAATAAAAAGACATGGCCAGAGACGTTTACGTTGAATAGTGGTCACGTTAAGTTCTTCTACAATAAAGGATTGTATCTACACAAGCGTTATGATGAGCTAGTCTCAGAAATGAAACGCAGGGGTATGAAGCCAGATCCTACTCGTGTGTTTAAGCGTGAGCAGTGGCCTGATGAATTATACTTAGATTGGATTCCTACTGAGGCGGAGCAACTTATTGTCCGTCAACGGATCCAAGAACGTATTGATGAGAAACCTGATTGGTATCGTTGGACTAAGCGATTAACTTAATTACTTTGTTTATTCTTCCAGATTTCATAAATTTATGAATTCTTTTCCACATATAGTATATAGGTCAATTATGTCTAACAGTTGTCTATTAGACGTCTATTTGTCGTCTAAATTAGTAATACGAAAGATAACAAATGGTAATAATGTTTTGATAACTTATAAGCAAAAGTTATTATAAATAAGGTTGATTTTCTTTTATAGGGAAATCATATAATATAAACTTTAATCCTTAGGAGGATATAATGACTACTGCAGTAGCGCTTAGGCGGACTGCGAAGTTCATTGATACAAAGTTTGAAGAAGCTAAACAGAACGAACGCGTATGCCTAGTCTGTGAATACCTGCAAATGATGACGTTGATGACTTTGCCAATCGCCATGCCTTTCCTGATAATCTATTTCCAATCGGCTAGATTTTAAAACTAAACACCCGCCTTAAACAAGTGGGTGTTGCTTTATATAAATACCCGTATGAGACCTATTAAAGTAACATATAACTATTCTATCAATTCTACAGCTTATGTTGCAGAGTGTACATATCACAACGCCAAAGAAAAAACATTAATTGTAATTGGTAAAGATGCAAGCAAAGATGTACCAACCAATTCGTTGGAACTGATTGACGCAGCTTTACAAAATAAGCTATGCGGTCCTTCTAGCTTCAGTAAGGATCATCATGAATTGATAATGAACACACACGGCACTGTGGGCCGCGACATTGAGGTATATTCATGGAGGTTGTAAAAAGAATTAAGTCACATCAAGATCAATTCTTAGCATACGTTATGGATTGTAAAGCAGGTGATGTAGAGTATTTTGATTCACCTGGTGGTGACTCAATGATTGATATGCCAGACGGTCTGATGCATGTCAGACTATCAGTTGATTCGGAAGAGGTAGTTACCTTCCATACAGAAAATATCAATAACTATAAAGATAAAACTATTTCGCTTAATCCTCATCTAACATTATTTGGCCGACATAAGGATAGTGTAGATTGGGGTCTGTTCCCAGATCAACAACATGATTGGAAGATATCTGAGTTCTTTGAGACACAAGATAACAATATACTTGTCCCCTACAATAGAAAGGTAGAGGACCTAAGAGCTAGAATAGGCAACACAAAAATTCTAGACAGTGACAACTATGTAGAAGACTTTGCTCATACATCAAGAGCTACTAGACCCTCGACAGTACAGTATTGGAATGACTGTAGAGTTGTATGTCTTACATTCATGCCTCGTGTGGATGTTGAATGGAAGTCTGGCGCATGGATCCAGTTCGGTTATGATGGTCCTAAGAAGATAACTAAGAAAGGTTCAAGTCTCAATTACATTGTAACTGCTAAAGATACTGAGCTGCTTGATGGTACGCGAATCGTAGCTGGTGTAGCATATAGAATGGATTCTCCCTCCCTAGAATTCAAGTCCAGTACAAATATTATACTTCACATCCACGACTAACACTTTATTGTCCTATAAATAAGTGCATGGATATGTTCACCCTCATAAAAGACGTTGGGGCACCTATCGCAGGTGCTTTGGTAATGGGCTTTTTTATCTTCATGGTAATTAGGCAAATACTTTCGGGTGTCCTAAAACAAATAGATACGCTCACAGCGTTCACGAAGAGTTTAGAAAATCGTGCACGTATGATGAACAATGAAATGATCAAAATAGATATGCTCGTCTCTTCTGGGTTCGGTATTAAGCCTGACATAGAAAGAGTTGCCCGAGCTGAGAACTTTATAGAGGATGGTAAACTCGACGTAAGACGAGACTGATGGACAACATAGCTAAGTTAATAAATGACTTCGGGTTCCCAATTGTTATGGCCGTTGGCATGGGGTACTTCATTTATTATGTTTGGAAATTTGTCATCACAGAACTTAATCCTAAGCTCGGAACAATGCACATGGCATTGATAAGAGTTATTGATCAGACAAGAATGTTAGATCAAGATATGATCCGCCTGCAACAAAAAGTACACGTAGTATTAGAGTACAAAGAGAAGCAAGATATTATACAAGATGCTGAAGAGAAAGAGGCGTTGAAGGAGAAAAAGAAATGAAAAATTTTATTATACCTATAGTGTTGTGGTTTATGTTTGTCGGATATGCTCAGGCAGATGAGCTAGTACACAAATTCAAGTCACCATCTTTTAGTGGTATTGGTACCAGCTCACATTATTTAACAATTGAGAACCAAGAAAAAACAAGACGTGATGCCATCAAGGACGACATCGAGGCAGCTCTGTTAGCAGCACAACGTGCTGAAGAGAATACTACATTAGCTAAGTTCATGAGAAACTTAGAGTCAAGAATTTTTGCTCAGTTATCAAAGCAGTTAGTTGAACAATTGTTTAGCGGAGAAGGAAGTACCTTCGGATCGTTTATGATTGATGGCAATATGATTACATACGAGCAGACAATATGTAACCCAGCAAGCATGGCTTGTACAGAAGGAGAGGATGTCATCATTATGACAATTGTCGACCCTAATGGAAGTCAGACAGTAATTGTCATCCCAATCGGCACGGGTACGTTTGCAGGGACTGATGGTGGCTAAAAAGTATCATACAAGTATCATACTTTTTGCTGCTCTGATATCAGGGTGTGCGTCGTTTCCTTCTATGAATGATTCGTGTGGTCAGAACGGCAACTGGACAGTAATGTCTGCTGTGGGCGAATGCGTTGAAGCACCGAAAGTAGTCAACATGCCAACCCACGAAGAATTAAAAAACTTACCTGCACCTCAGAAGCAACCTATTGTTGCTGTATACTCTTTTCCTGATAAGACAGGTCAAAGAAAACAAATGGACGGTGCAGCATTATTCAGTACAGCAGTAACACAAGGGGGCGAAACAATGCTCATCGATGCCCTCAAAACTGCTGGCAATGGTACATGGTTTAGAGTCGTAGAACGAGTCGGCATAGATCATCTTACACGTGAGCGTCAGATCGTTAGAACTACGAGAGAGCAATATAACGAAGCTGACAAAACTGGTCTTGCTCCTTTACTGTTCGCTGGAATGGTATTGGAAGGTGGGATTATTGGTTTTGACACCAACATAGAAACTGGTGGTCACGGAGCAAGATATCTTGGCATTGGAGCTTCACAAGCATACAGAAGAGATATTGTAGTGGTTCATTTAAGAGCGGTTAGTACATTGACCGGTGAAGTATTATTGAATGTACAGACATCAAAAACTATATTACATGTTGCTGATGGATATGATGTCTTTAAGTTCGTCGATATGGATACAAAGCTAGTAGAAATTGAAGACGGCACAACTGAGAATGAAAGTATAACACGTTCTGTTCGCTCATGTATTGAGCAGGCTGTGTTAGAAATGATATACCAGGGTCACGATAAAGGATTCTGGGAAATAAAAGAGGGACATCGTCATCCACATCAAGCTAATGGGATGAACGATCTACACCCTATAAAAGAGGAAAGAAAAGATGAAGACGTTAAATAGATATATCGCGTTTGCATTTTTGTTATGTCCGACTGTATTATTTGCAGCTGGTACTACTGACAATGAAATATTGTTAGATCAATCCGGTGACACACTAACATTGACCATCGACCAAATAGGTTATGGTAACAAGATAGGTGGAACGATTACTAGCGGCACTGTTGCTAGTGACTGGATTTTTACTGGTACGAACAATACATTTGATATCGACATGATCGGTAACCTTAACCAAATATTTGGTCCTACAGTTTTAGATAGCTCTGACGTCGACTTAAAGATGACAGGTAGCTCTAACATATGGGATTGGAATATTGGCAATGGTGGTTCAGCTGATAGCTCGGTACTTGATATAGAAATAACTGGAAGCAGCAATACTATGGATTTTGATTGGGGATATTTTGCTTCAGCTGAAAGACTAGATTTCGATTTAGATATAACAGGCGGATCAAATGTCTGGGATGTTGATATCGATGCTGATGATGTGGTTTTCAATATTGATGTAATTGGTTCGTCCAACAACTTCAAGATTGATCAAAAAGATGGAGCCGATACTAGTCTCACTATGGAGTGGATTGGAAGTAATGGTGACATTGATATTATGCAACAATCGGGCACATGCCCAACAGGCATCAATGCTTGTTCAGGTTATATAAATGCAGATTTCGATTCTGAAAATGCATCAGTTAACATTGTTCAAAAAGATACTACTGATTAGTGGTGTCTTTCTACTTGGTAATGTCTTAGCACAAGATGTCAACTCAGTAGGGAGCATAACTGAACATAAGGGCAGTGGGGGGATCACTCGTCAAGCCGGCGAGCAGCTTCCCACTGGGCTTAATGTTGGATTGCAACCAATGGATTTCATTGAGACTGTCAATGGAAGACTAAAAGCAGAATTTGTGGAGGGATCCCTACTTCACATGACGGAGCACACTGAGGCTACGATCACTAAATACTATTGGGACAAAGATAAGAACGATGGTGAGATAGGAATCAAGTTTGCTCAAGGTACGGCTAGATTCACAACAGGCAGACTAGGCCTTATACCAAAAGAAAACATAGTCATAGAAACAGCCTCAGCTACTATTGCAGTTAGAGGAACAGATTTTACAACTACGGTTGATGAGTTGGGAAGAACATTAGTAATACTCCTCCCAGAAACCGAATGTACCATAGATGGAGATTGTAGTCCATCAGGTAGAATTATAGTAACGAACGAAGGAGGTTCAGTTACTTTAGAGGAAGCGTACCAGGCTACTATGGTGTCAAGTTTAAACACACCACCAGCACAGCCCGTAACAATTCAAAATATAAATGTCAGTATGATAGACAATATGTTTATCGTATCACCACCACAGGAAATTGAAGAAGCAGAGGATGAGAGACAGAGTGGAAGTAATGATTCTGGGACTAGTATTCTTGACTTCACTGATCTCGATACAGATTACCTAGAAGATGATTTCTTAGCTGAGGATGATTTAGAGTATACAGAACTCGACATGGATTTATTAGATGTAGACTTCTTGCAAGATGTATTAGTAGCAATTGAAGAAGTAGATATTTTAAAAAGAGGAACAGCACAAGCTCAAGGTGGACAAGAATTTACAGGTACCAAGTTAGGGTTCGATAAAGAAACTCAGTACAACACATTTATTGATAAGGGACTTGGGCAATTAGTTTTTTATAGAGACGTTAATGGTATAATAGGAATACGTGTATCATTAGGTTCGAATACGAGGATAGAAAGTGAAAATGAAGGAAAGAAAAATGTCATTACTGTTGGTGATGGTACTTCTGTTGTTATCACCATCAGGCAAGGCGGATAATTTAATAGAACTTGACCAGGGGTCATATCAAGGACACACTGGCGATAATTTAAATTTACAAATTGTTCAGAAAGGTGCTGATAATAAAATCCAATGCTACCAAGACAGTAGCTGTTGGACAACTGGAGATGATTTTAATATTCATCTTGAACAATACAACACATCAGGTACAGATAACATCATAGAGATATGGCATCTCGAAGGTGACGACAACCAAGTAAGGTGGGGACAGGGCGTTGCGCTATCTGGGCCAACAGATACGACATTCTCATATGACGGAACCGAAGGTGGTGGCCACTATGCAAGGTTAGACATTCATGGTGACAATAACAAACTATCTGGAACCCAAACAAACGCAGGAAGCACTACTGGTCACGTATTCAACAGTCTTATATTCAGTGATGATAATGATATTTGGATTAAACAATTAGGCAATGGTAGAAAGACAATAAACTTAACAACTTATTCTGATGGAAATGAAATTTCTTTGGTACAAAAAGGTAGTGGAGCAGAACACACTGCTTATATTAATCTACAAGGTACAGAGTCAACCGAAGTTAATCTGATACAACAAGGTACCACAACTCAAGCATATACTCTAGCTCAAAGTTGTTACACTGTTGGCGGATGTTCAGTTACCATAACACAAGGTACGCCATGATTGATAAAATTATGGAACGATCATTGCAACGTAAAGCAGATAGAATGCAGAAAGCATTACAAATAGTGAACCTATCGCCAAGCGAGTCTTGGATAGAGAAGTTAGTACACGTTCATCCAATGAAACAAATATTCTGGGCATCAATAATCCAGGTATGTGTTTTCGGTTTCATGTTATTATCGTTTTGGGCTATCGGTGAAGTGGTTAACTAGTATATGGATGGTACTGGTTGTGATGGTCTTAGGACTTTCACTACGGGTCGCGGACAATGAAACCTTACAGCAGCTTCGCTACATGGGGTTTGACGCAAAGATAACGTCTCTGCCGCAATCTATCTCAGAAGACGTAGTAATACTCAACATTGGTGAGGGAACCCTTCAGAAGGAGGGACAATACCCCTTCCCCCGCGGGCACTATGCACGTATCATAAGTGATCTAATAGAAGCCAACGCTGGAGTGACAGGATTCACAGTCATGTTCCCAGAACCAGATAGATTCCAACAAGATAATATATTAGCTTCATGGGCAGCCGAGCCAAGCGCAGTTGTGTTTGCACAGAAGAGTTCCAATAAAGGTCGATCGGGTGAGGCTAGGCGCGAGAATATTGTTACTAGTGGTAACGGCGATCCACTTGACTGGGTTGACGAGTATGCTGGTATTGTTTCAAACATACCAATGCTAGATCAAGCACCAAGAGGAGTTGGTATGGTCAATGTGACGCCATCTTCAGATGGTCTTGTTAGAAAGATACCGCTTGTAGTTCAATCAGGAGGGTTGGCGTATTCCAGTTTCCCTATTGAAGTGATTCGGTCCATAACAAGCACAAAAGGATACACAATAAAAGTAGACAACGAGCTCGGTATTGATTCATTATACATTCATCCTAGAGAATTCAAAACTAATAGAGATGGTTCGATATGGGTAATGTGGGATAAGACATTTCAGGAGTATGAGTGGGGTGTCGATCAGCTGCCAGATCTAAATGGCAAGACAGTAATCATAGGTCTTACAGCAGAGGGTCTTTCCAACCCTGTTCCATCACCCGTTGGTCCGATCTACCCGCACCATCTTCAGGCCTCCGTCGTACAGACGCTTTTAAATCAGAGTTATAATACCAGTCTGACTCAAGTGACTCGTCCATGGTGGACTGACTTTGCTGAACTTGCTCTGGCTCTTGTTGGGTCTCTTGTGATAATAGCTTCTGTGTATTATCTTCCTCTGATGCTTTCCACTTTCGTTGCTGCAGTAGCTGTTGTCTCCGCCTACTTCGCATCCGCTGCATATTGGACTTCCTCAATGTTACTCCTTGACTGGACTTTCGTTACAATATTATTTATTATACTAGCTTTGCATACATATGGCAACAATTTTTACATACAATTTAGATTGAGACAGCAAATCAAAGGTCAGTTTGAAACTTATCTGGATCCAAGGCAGGTATATTTGTTGCAGAAGGATCCATCGTTGTTGAAACTGGGCGGCGAGCGAAAAGAAATGACATTTATGTTTATGGACATATGTGGATTCACTCCTATATCGGAACATTACAAAAATAATAATGACCCAGAAGGTCTAGTAGAGCTTGTCAATAAGTTTTTAGATGTACAAACGAAGATAATTCTAAATAACGAGGGAACGGTAGACAAGTATATGGGTGATTGTATTATGGCTTTTTGGAATGCACCCCTTCCATGTGCTAATCATGCCGAGCTAGCTGTTAAAACATCACTGGAAATACTCGAGGCAACCAAAAAACTCAATGAAGAACTCGCTCCTCTCAATCTGCCTCCTATCAATGTTGGTATTGGCGTCAACACAGGCGACTGCATCGTCGGAAATATGGGATCACAAGTTAGATTTGACTATTCCGTCATTGGAGATGCCGTCAACCTTGGCGCTAGACTCGAAAGTCAGACGAGAAATTATGATGGGGTTGACTTGTTGCTATCATCCTACACTGCTGAAGCATGTCCAGGACGAGAATTTGTGGAAGTTGACCGAATTACAGTTAAAGGAAAGTCAGAACCTGTTACCATCTTTACGGTTTAGAGAGCAACCCTCTACTTTTGACGCAACATTATTCTGGACTCTACAAGTTTTAGATGTTTGGACCACCCACCGAGCGTTAAAATGCTATTATGTGTCGGAAGCCAACCCATTACTCCCTGACAAACCGAGTTTAGATCGATTAATCACGCACAAAGCCGTATTGCTATTGCCATCGTACGCTGTATGGCGTGACGGATCGTGGAATAAACGCGAAGTTGAGTTTGCAAACTGGATAATGTCCATGGTTATCTTAAATAATGCTGAAATAGTCCAAGATGTCAGGAAAAATTGTTGACTTTAAACAGAAAACACCGGATAATGCCCTTCTATGATCAAATTTGACTACAGACCACTACCAAAAGGCCTTACAATCCGCCAATCTAGCGTGGATGGCATCGGTTTGCACGCAACAACCAGCTGGGAACCCGCATTAATGCTCGGAAAAACGCATTATTTCTATGATGAAAGCTGGGAACGCACGCCTTTAGGAGGGTTTATCAACCACTCTGAAGACCCGAATTGCGTGATTATAAACATGGGTCAAGAACGCTTTTTGGTGACCGTTCGACCAATCTCAGCCGGTGAAGAGCTGACAGTTTATTACACGTTAGATCAAAAATAACTGTTGACTTTAAATCAACCATATTGTATAATAGTTGTATATTAAATAATCAAGTAAGGAAAATATTATGAAAACAGTAGCCGAAATGTCACGTGAAATCAATGCTAACAACTTCTCTCATGGAGAACTGTCAGCACTAATCTCTAACATCAACTCAATGAAAGCAGCAAATGCTAAATTGTCTTTAGTAGAAGGCGGTGCTTGTTTTGTTATTCAAAAAACAAAGCGTACTCCTGGTACGATCATCAAAGTAAACAAGACTCGTTGTGTTGTTGAAATGAAAGGTGGCAAGTACAATGTACCAATGTCAATGTTGGAGGCTGCTTAATGTCAAAAAAAGTAATACTAGTGGACGTCGATGGCGTCCTTCTCAACTGGGAAGATGGATTCCAAATATGGATGGAGCACCAAGGCTTTAAGAAAGTCAAGGGACACCAGTTCATATACAATGCTGCAGAGCAGTTTGGTCTCAGCAAGGCAGAAGGTAAGCAATGGGTCACCATGTTCAACCAATCTGCTGCAATTGGATTCTTGCCTCCTCTAAGAGATGCGCAAGAGATTGTTAAACTACTCAATAAAAACTACGGGTACAGATTCGTAGTGTGTACATCATTGTCTAAGGACAAGTCTGCACAAGAGTTGAGAACAAGGAACTTAGAAAAATACTTCGGTGAAGTGTTCGATGAGTTTGTATACCTCGATACAGGAGCTGATAAAGATTCAGCTTTGTATAAGTTAGCTAAGAAATACAGAGGCTGCTTATGGGTAGAAGATAAAGTTGAGAATGCAGCCGCAGGTGCTGCTGTCGATCTTGAACCTATTGTTATGGAGCATGGATATAACATGAATGAAGATCATCCATACTTTGTTGCGAAGGATTGGGAAGACATCTATCTTAAAATTATAAAAGGAGTTTAATGTGCTCGTATATTCTGCCACTGGTATGAAAGGTGGCGACCTAGGTCGTTACAAGGAAGATATGTTTATCGATGCAGCAAGCTATTTTGGTGACCTGTTGAAATTAAATAGATTCCAAGGTATAATAGAAATTCGTGTACCGCGTAAAAGAGGGTACATAGATAAGTGTGTTGGTGGGTACTGTAGTGCTGATCAGCATAAAGTGAATGGCAAGAATTGGTGGTTCGTCAGTATCGAGCTAGCCAATATTGCTAAAAAAGATATGCTCAGAAACTTAGCACATGAGATGATCCATGCCAAACAATTTCTTAGGAAAGAGTTAGACACATCTCTCAATAAGTGGAAGGGTATTAAATTTACTGCTACGAACGGAGACGACTTTATGTTAGACTCTCCTTGGGAGCAGGAGGCGTATGGTTTAGAAATGGAACTATACAATCAATATATGGAGAAATAAAATGCCACAGAGTGAATTTGATAATTTGAAAAAGCAAGTATTTGCTATCGCAAGTCTTATAGACTCGCAATTGAGAGTGTCTGCTATGAGTGTAGACCTTGATGATATACAAACCGACTTTCTTGATAACTGGTTAAAGACTGGCGAGGTAGATCCGATTCTAGGATCTGTAATTGCTCAGCTACTAGGCTTGAGAGAAATGCCAGAACCGGAAGAAGGGGATAACGATGCCAGCTAAAGCGGGTGACAAGTTTCCAGACTTCAAGTACATGGATAGGGTTGCTGGAGAGTTCGTAGAGATCGAACTGCGCAACCATCTTAAAGAGCAAGGCAAGAAAAGGATTGCGTTGTTTGGATTGCCAGGCGCATTCACGCCTACGTGTTCAACTCAACAGCTTCCTAAGTATGAAGAAATGTATGATGATCTAACTGAGTTTGTTGACGAGGTAATATGTACTTCCGTCAACGATCCGTTCGTAATGAACTCTTGGTTTGAATCATTAGACATTAAGAATGTCATGTCATTACCTGATGGCAATGCTGACTTCTGTCAAGCGTTAGGCTTGTTTGTAAACAAACGTAACTTGAACTTTGGTCATAGGTCATGGAGATATTCTATGGTTGTGAATCTCGAGCTTAAGTTGATTGAAAAGGTATGGATCGAGATTAACTTTAGAGATAGCGCTGATACTGATCCATATGAGGTTAGCGATCCAGCTACCATGTTAGACTGGTTAAAAAGCAACCCAACTGCACTAACAGAAGTTGAAAGAACCTAAGTTAGTTTCATGGGGCGAATTTGGAGAGCTAACTAGTGCACTAGCAGCTCATCTTAGTTATGACGTCCCTGATTGTATAGTCGGGCTAGCCCGGGGAGGGCTAGTTCCGGCTGTACGCCTATCACATATCCTCAATATTCCTATGATTTCTCTGAATCTATCTCTCAGAGACAGTAAAGTAGGCAATCTCGACTTATCCGAACTAGCTAAATATAATAACATTGCGGTAGTAGACGATATATGCGACTCGGGTAAGACGTTCCACGTCCTTGACATTCATTTGCAAGACGCAGGCTTTACCAACATTCAGTGGTGTACACTTTACAGCAAAGCTACCTCGATGTTTAAGCCTACAATTGTAGGGGAAGAAATAAAAGAAATAGACAATTCACAATGGATTGTTTTTCCTTGGGAGGAATAAATGGACTATATTAAAAAACTAATGAAAGAAAGAACATCTTTGGATGGCGCTACAATTATCGCAATCTGCGGATCTATAATTCTTTTTGGTGGATTAGCAAAAGTAGCAGCATGGGTCGGACTGGCTTATGGCGCATGGACATTAATGAAATCTGAGAGCTAAAATTATGTGGAACCCTATAAAAATTTATAAACTATCCAAAAAAATTATGGCTAGAGGCCGTGACGAACATCACTACGATGCAGATGATACGCAAGCCAATGATTTGATTGAACTTTATGGGGAGATGATCTTTCCGAGCATCTTAGTTACAGGTCAACTTCTGCGAAGGACAGAAGAAGGTAGAAACATCCTGTATGGTCTCAAAGACAAATCGGAAGGACATCAATTGAATGTCTACATCCCAAAAATTACGGATGGAAAATATTTAGATTCACTAGCACCTAATACAGTCGGTGCTCATTACAAACATTTGATCAATCAATGGTCATTTGAAGAACTGTATAACGCAAGATTTCAAAGCATGCCAAAAAGCACCTTTATAGAAAAGCGTAGAGCTAATTTTTCTCGTCATATATTTTTAGCTCATGACTTCTGGCATTCTATTTTCAGATACGATACATCTCCACTAGGCGAAGCATGTATCCAAGCACTTACCCATCAGTTCTCTAAGAACACTGGACCATGGTATATGTCATACTTGATGGCATTGAGAGAAAAGAATGAGATAGGTACTTGGGAAGCGTTTAAAGTTATTAGAGAAGCTCATAAACTTGGTAAGCAAGCTAAGAGAGCTTTCTATACACTGAACTATGATGAGTTGTTAGAGATGGACATTGAAGACGTACGTACAAAGTATAACATTGGAGCTCCAGTTGAGTTCTATAAGTATGCTAAAAAGTATCCGTCTAACTTTAGATTCGATAACATTCATCCTGAGTATAATGATACTAAAATAACGTACACGGAGGCAGCATTGTAATGAAATGGAACTTTCCAATACTGACTAGCATTAAGAACTTCTACAAGAAGAACGGATTGGTGCTTACTGTACCATACGTAATGTTTATAGCAATCGGTTTGAAGGTTGTTCTAGGCAATGCTATTATTCTAATTATGCAAGCCTTTGGATCCGATGTAATTTTTCCAGGACCATTCACACGTTCTGTCATCGAGTTGTTAAATGGCTTATTCTGATAAAGTAGTCAAAAGATTTAACGAGGTTCTAAACAATCCAGCTGCACATGGTGTAGGTAGATTTGACCCTAAGGATCCAAACGTAGCAACTGGAATGGCAGGAGCTCCTGCTTGCGGTGATGTTATGAAACTGGATCTTAAAGTTAACCCCGACACTAATGTTATTGAAGACGTCAAGTTTAAGACATATGGATGTGGAAGCGCTATTGCTTCTTCTACTATGTTTGTTGAAATGCTAAAAGGTCTTACAATGACCGAAGCATTAGAGATTAAGGATAAGGACATTGCTGAAGCATTGGATCTACCTCCTATCAAACTACACTGCTCTGTTCTTGCAGAAGACTCTATTAAGAAAGCTCTTACTGATTGGGACACAAAGCAAGCACATCGTAAACACAACAACCCTCCATCATGATCGATCTAACCGATAGAGCAATCACTCATATCATGAACAACCTTCGTAGCGAGGGTGAGTATGTCCGTGTTGGTTTGAAGCCAGCTGGGTGTACGGGGTTCGAATATATTATTGATTGGGATAAAGACTTGACTGAGGATGATATGATTATTGACTTCGGTAAGTTCAGTGTCATTATAGACATAAACTCTCAACCAATGATAGACGGATCAACAATAGACGTTATACAAGATGGGATAAATACTAATGTTAAAGTGATTAACCCAAAAGAAATAAACCAGTGCGGTTGTGGAGCAAGCGTACAATTTTAAGGAAATTATATTATGAGCCAGTGGACAATTTATTCAAAAGACCAATGTCCTTATTGCGACAAAGCTAAGTTTGCATTAAGAGACGAGCCAAACGTAGAAGTAAAAAACATCTCAGAAGACCAGAGCTACCTAGCAGAGCTAATGGAACTCAATCCAGCAGCTAGAACTATGCCTCAGATCTTTAGGGACGGAAAACTTATAGGTGGATATGACCAACTACAGTTCTTACTATCAACACAAGGACGAGACGTACTATGAAACTTAATGTAGTTGGCGATCCAGAAAGCAGACCAGTTAAGAACGAAGTAGATAACGAGGCTATGGGCGGTACAGAGTTAATGAAGTACGCCTTGCATGATAAGATCGATAGTACTCTAATGTCTAAGTTCAATATCATACCATCAAGAGTCAGAGAACTATCTAAAACAAAGAAAAATATTCTATGGTTGCATGACTTGCCACAAGATCCAGAATCCCAACATCTTAAGAATGGCGGGTGGAAGAAGTTTGATCAACTAGTGTTTGTGTCACATTGGCAGAAGCAACAATACGAAAACTTTTTAGGTGTTCCACCTAGTGCAGGTGTTGTATTACAAAATGCTATTGAGCCAATTGATATACACGACAAGCCAACAGATAAAGTTAACATTATATACCATACAACGCCACATAGAGGCTTAGAGCTTCTTATTCCTATCATGGACGGTATTGAAAAGGCGTTGCCAGATGTAGATTGGCACTTAGATGTATACTCCAGCTTTGGTGTATATGGATCTACATGGGAAGCAAGAAACAAACCTTATGAGCCTTTGTTCGAGAAGATAAAGGAACATGAGAGAATGACATATCACGGATTTGTTAGTAATGAGGAAGTTAAAGAGGCTCTCAAGAAGGCTCACATATATGCCTATCCTAACATATGGCCTGAGACGTCTTGTATCTCTATGATAGAGGCTATGAGCGCTCAGTGTATAGTTGTACATCCTAACTTAGCTGCACTACCAGAGACTGCTGCTAACTGGACTCTGATGTATGACTTTCATGAAGACATGCAACAGCATGCAAACAGACATGCTCTCACATTAATGGACGCTATGCGTTTAACTAGTGATGAGAATATGAAGGGGCGTCTACAAATGCAGAAGTCATATGTAGATGGATTTTATAGTTGGGAAACAAGGGCACAACAATGGACAGTATTTCTAACAAGCCTGCTAACGTAGGCAATGTTATATCAGCTGAGAAACACTACAAAGGTATGATTGCAGAGCAGAACGCTCAGATCTATAAAATGTATGGTAGGATCAGTGATCTATTAGAAGAAAAGGTTAAGTTGCAATCAGAGGTCGAAAGACTTACGCAACTCTTGGAATCTAAGTAGGTACTCGTTCCTCTCGGAACAATTCTTAACGAACACTTGAGGTTCGGGTTCATCATCTACACCAATTATGGTTACTAACTGAGGAACTCGGATCCCAGTTCTTTCTTCAAACATAAACGCATATGCAGACTCCTGTATAAAGTATCCTTCACACCAAGCCTCGGGCTTTCTTTTCTTAGACGTTTTGAAATCGATAATTGATAACTTGCCTTTGTACTCAGCAATCAAATCTACTTGACCTGCAACTTGTAAGAAGTCACTGTACAAGAATCCTTCTACTGATCTAATATTATTTACATTAGCATCTAGCTCTTTTTTAATTGAGAAGAACATATCTTTGTTAGAAGGCATTACCTTATCTTCCATTAGCTTGTTGAGACAGTAATCCTCACATAGCTTATGTACTGATGTTCCTCGTCTAGTAGCTTTTGTTGTAATCTTATTAGCAGCTTCATTACCAACTCTCTTACGCCACGCCACAATTGCATCTTTGCTTAGCTGAGACGTTATAGTCGTGACTGAGGGGTAATGTTTGCCATCTGGGGTCTCATATACTCTTTTGCCGTCAACGTTCTTTCTAGGCAG
>ENA-ORDA01001291-ORDA01001291.1-marine-metagenome-genome-assembly--contig:-NODE-1291-length-21776-cov-4.798839_pt1 | contig 21776 bp, 22 predicted proteins | sample MGYA00237778_ERZ508506 | MGnify/ENA primary metagenome ERZ508506 (study PRJEB26177, sample SAMN06267891) | marine metagenome | isolation source: Monterey Bay, California, USA | place: Pacific... | reverse complement strand
TCAAATAAAGTAAATTTTTAGTCTCTATCTCCTGGAGAAGTTTTTAGATGAAAAAAAATTTATTAGAATCAAAAATATGTAAGGTTTGTAATAAACCTTTCTCTTGGAGAAAGAAATGGAAAAAAGTTTGGAATGAGGTTAAGTACTGTTCCGAGCGTTGCCGAAGAGAAAAATAGTCAAACTCATGCTAAAATCGCACTTATGAAAAGATCAGCGAAAGTATCAAGGAAAACCAAAGAAACTGATATTGAAGTGACCATCAATATTGATGGTTCTGGAAAATCTAACCTAGATTCAGGTATCGGTTTTCTTGATCATATGCTTGAACAAATATCTCGTCATGGTTTGTTTGATATTGATATTAAAGCAAAAGGTGATTTACATATTGATGCGCATCATACTGTCGAAGATATTGGAATTACACTGGGCCAGGCATTTAATAAAGCCATAGGAGATAAGTTAGGGATAAGAAGATATGGACATGCATACGTCCCTCTTGATGAGGCACTTTCGAGGGTTGTTTTAGATATATCAGGTAGGCCTGGTCTAAAATTAAATGTTGAATTTACCCGAGCAAGAATTGGAGACTTCGATGTGGATTTGATTCATGAATTTTTCCAAGGGTTTATAAATCACGCAAATATAACACTTCATATTGATAATCTTCGCGGAGATAATGCGCATCATCAGTCAGAAACCATTTTCAAGGCTTTTGGGAGAGCTTTAAGGTTTGCTGTTGAAATTGATGAAAAAATTAAAGGTGAAATGCCTTCAACCAAAGGGTCTCTTTAAACCTAATTAAATAATTCTTATTTATGATTGCAATTATCGATTATGGTATCGGCAACTTAAAATCAGTTCACAACGCTGTACGGTATATTGCACCAAAAACTCCATCCAAGGTAAGTAGTGACCCTGATTTTATTTATAAAGCTGATAAAGTAATTTTCCCTGGCCAGGGAGCAATGCCAGATTGTATTAAAGAGTTAGACAAAAGAGGTATCAGGGATGTGGTGATTGAATCAGCTAAAAAGAAACCTTTTTTGGGTATCTGTTTAGGACTTCAATTGCTTTTTGAAAAAAGTGAAGAGGGTGATGTTGATGGTTTTGGTATTTTTGAAGGTAGGATAAAGAAATTTCAACCAAACAAGCAAGTGAGAATCAAAATTCCGCATATGGGCTGGAATAAGGTGCATCAGTCTAAAAATCATCCTATGTGGAATAATATAAATCCAGGCAGTTCTTTTTATTTTGTTCATAGTTTTTATGCGTCAGATGTAAAAAAAGAATATGTCACAGGTACAACAAATCATGGTGAGGAATTTACTTGTGCAATCGCTAAAGAGAATATTTTTGCCGCCCAGTTTCATCCTGAAAAGAGCGCTGAATTGGGTTTACAGTTATTAGATAATTTTATTTCATGGAAAATTTAATGCTATGTTAATAATTCCAGCTATTGATCTTAAAGATGGGAAGTGTGTTCAACTTCAACAAGGATTAATGGATAAATCAACTATCTTTTCTGAAAATCCTGCAGAAATGGCGAGAAAATGGGTTGATGAAGGAGCCAAAAGACTTCATCTTGTTGATTTAAATGGAGCATTTTCGGGTCGACCAGTTAACGAAACGGCTATAAAGTCAATTGTTACTGAGGTTGGAGGTGAAATTCCAATTCAACTAGGTGGCGGTATAAGAAATATTGATACAGTCGAAAGCTTTTTAAATAGTGGTGTTGATTCAGTAATAATTGGAACAGCAGCTGTTACGAATCCTGGATTTTTACACGAGGCATGTTTTGCTTTTCCCGGCCAGATAATTGTTGGGCTCGATGCAAAAGATGGTGACGTTGCCATTAATGGTTGGGAGAAAATGACAGGACATAATGTGATTGAATTAGCACAAAAGTTTGAAGATTATGGTGTCGAATCAGTTATATATACCGATATTGGAAGAGATGGTATGTTAGCTGGTGTCAATGTGGATGCGACCGTTAAGCTATCAGAGGCACTAAAAATACCCGTCATTGCAAGTGGTGGAGTTTCAAATTTAAATGATATTAAATTACTTTGTGATGTGGCTAATGTTGGGATTCGTGGAGTTATAACAGGGACAGCTATATACAAGGGTACGTTAAATTTTAAAGAAGCTAATGATTTAGCAGAGAAATTAACAGGGTAGTTATGACCGTTGCTAAAAGAATTATTCCTTGTTTAGATGTCAATGATGGCCGAGTGGTCAAAGGAATTAATTTTGTTGAATTAAAAGACGCAGGAGACCCGGTTGAGATTGCAAGATCTTACAATGAGCAAGGCGCAGACGAATTAACTTTTCTAGACATCACTGCAAGTTCAGATAATAGAGGCTTATTGTTCGACATTATCGAAAAGGTTGCTAATCAAATTTTCATTCCTTTAACTGTAGGAGGAGGAGTAAGGAATTGTGACGATATTAGAAATTTATTAAATGTAGGAGCAGATAAAGTAGGTATTAATACATCTGCAATTTTAAATCCAAATTTTGTATCTGAATCATCAAGTAGATTTGGTTCACAAGCCATAGTAGTTGCAATTGATGCAAAAAAAATTGATGATCATTATGAAGTTTTTACACATGGTGGTAGAAATGCTACTGGGATAAATGCAATTGAATGGGCCAAAAAAATGGCTGATTTTGGAGCAGGTGAATTATTGATTACAAGTATGGACAGGGATGGAACAAAAAAAGGGTTTGATAATAATTTAATGAAGTCTATTTCGGATGTTGTCGATATTCCAATTATTGCCTCTGGTGGAGCAGGTTCACTTAAGCACTTAGTTGATGGTATCAAAGAGGGTGAAGCGGATGCTGTGCTTGCTGCGAGTATTTTTCATTACGGTGAATATTCAATCAAAGAGGCTAAAAAATATATGTACGAACATGGAATTGAGATGAGATTATGAAAAATTGGATAGAAAACATTAAATGGACAGAGGATGGACTCCTTCCAGTAGTAGTACAGGATCATATTTCAAATAAAGTCATTATGTTTGCCTGGATGAATCGCGTGTCATTGGAAGCTTCCATTAAACAAAAGAAAGCAATATATTGGTCACGCTCAAGAAAGAAAATTTGGACCAAAGGCGAATCATCAGGGTACTATCAACATATCAAAGATATGATTATTGATTGTGACAAAGATGTTTTACTTATTAAAGTGAAACAAGAAGGTGGCATAAGTTGTCACACGGGAAGGGAAAGTTGTTTTTATTATCGAGTAGATATGGAAAGTAATATTATTGAAGAATGTGAGAAGGTGATTAAGAATCCAGATGAAATATATAAGGATAAAAAATGAAAGATGAATTCTTAGAACATCTCTTGGCCATCATTAAGTCTAAAAAAGACGAAAACCCTGAAAAATCTTATACGGCAATGCTTCAACAAAGTGACGTTAATGAAACCCTAAAAAAAATTGAAGAAGAAGCATTTGAAGTAATAGATGCCGTAAAATTAAAAAATAAAAGCAATATTGTGCATGAAGTTGCTGATTTGTGGTTTCATTGTCTAGTCGTTTTGGCAAAAAAAAATCTAACAGTTGAAGATATAACAAACGAGTTAAAAACAAGACAGGGTATATCTGGGATAGAAGAAAAATTAAATAGAACTAAAAAAGTAAAGTGAATAAAAATGACTGTATTTTTTGTAAAATTGTAAAAAAAGAAATCCCTGCAAGCATAGTGTATGAGGATGAAGAATTACTTGCCTTCAAAGATATTAATCCAATTGATAAAGTACATTTGTTGATCATCCCCAAGGAGCATATTGAAAATTTATTTTCATGCGAAAAAAAGCACAAAGAACTTCTTTCTAAAATGTTGCTACTGGCTCCTAAATTAGCAAAAGAAAATGGACTTGAGGGATTTAGGGTTATGATAAATAGTGGAGAAAAGGGTGGACAAGAAGTTTTTCACATTCATTTTCATGTTTATGGTGGAAGCGAAAAAATAGCTAAAATTTAAAGGAGCTTAAATTATGATTGGAACAACGGAATTAATAATTATTTTGTTAATTGTTTTGGTAATTTTTGGAGCAGGAAAGCTAAAAAATATAGGTGGTGATTTAGGGTCAGCTATAAAAAGTTTCAAAGAGGGTATGAACGACAAAGATGAGCCTAAAAAAAACAAAAGACAAAAATTAAAAAAAACTAAATAAAAATCATGCTTGATATTTCTTTCGCAGAACTATGTGTAGTATTTTTTGTGGCGATTATCTTTATTTCTCCTAAAAATTTCCCGACTCTTTTTAAGGCTATGTCAAAGCTTTATAGAAAAGCAAAAAATTCTTTGTTAGATATAAAGGATGAAATAGAGAGAGAGGACAAGTTTCAAGAATTAAAGAAAATTGAAAACGAGTTTAAAATTTTGAAAAATCGTGCAAAGAAAAGTATAAAAAAAATTTGAAAAAGCAGACATTATTTTTATCTCATTTTAAAGATCTTCGGTCAGTTTTAGTAAGATCATCCATAATTTTTTTTGTAATATTTATCTTTCTCTTCCCTTTTTCAAACGAAATATACGAATTTTTTGCTACGCCATTAATTAATCAACTCTCATTTGTAAATGGCAGTTTAATTTCTACAAAATTAACAGCAACCTTCGTGGCACCTTTTAAAATTACCTTATTTGTTGCGTTAATTATTTCGTTACCATTAATTTTCTCTCAAATATGGAAATTTGTAGGACCTGGATTGTATAAAAAAGAGAAAGTTTTTATTCTTTCAGCCTCAATATTTAGTTTTGGGTTATTTGTGATTGGTTTAGTTTTTGTTTACTTAGTTCTTTTTCCTAATATCTTTAGATTTTTTATAGTAACGGCTCCAGGTAATGTAGATTTAATGATTGATATTTCACAGTATCTTGAAATGATTTTAGCTTTGTTTTTTGCATTTGGAATTGCTTTTCAAATACCAATCATACTTATTGTGATTGTAAAGTTTAAATTACTTAAGTTAAATAAAATAAAATCAAACCGAGCTTATATTTATGTAGCTGCGTTTGTATTTGCAGCGGTTTTTACACCACCAGATGTCATATCGCAAATCCTTTTAGCAATACCAGTCATTTTTTTATTTGAAATAGGGGTATTAATTTCAGGTAGATTATTTAAAAGCTAGTTTTTTGTTTAAAGAAATGTTTTTTTTTGAATTTTAATATTTTTTATTGGTCGTTATAACCTATAATGGCGACTAAAATTACAAGGTAATACCATTAAGATTTTTAAGGATTAATTCATGGCAAAAAGTAGCAAAAAAATCGATCTTAAGCGAAGAAAATTTTTGTTAGCCGCAACATCCGCAACAGGTGCGGTAGGCGTTTGCGCATTGGGTGTACCTTTTGTTTCAAGTATGAGTCCTAGTGAAAAGGCTAAAGCTGCTGGTGCTCCGGTAATGTTTGATGTAACACAAGTCAGTAATGGCGAACTCAAAACAGCTGAATGGCGCGGACAGCCAGTTTGGGTTCTAAATAGAACTGAAAAGATGTTATCAAGTTTAGACGATAAAGAGATATTGACAGATCCTGATTCAAATTCACCACAACAACCCAAAAATTGTCAAAATGCAACGAGATCCATTAAACCTAATTTATTAGTTATGGTGGGCATTTGTACTCATTTAGGCTGTTCACCATCACCAAAATTAAAAGATGGCGGTGATATGGGCAATAATTGGGAAGGTGGTTTTTTCTGTCCATGTCATGGCTCAAAATTTGATCTTGCGGGAAGGGTTTATAAGGGATCACCTGCACCGACTAATCTTGTGATACCTCCCTATAGATATCGTGATGATAAAACAATTATCATTGGAGAAAGTGATTCTGAGAAAGGATAAATGAAAAAAAATTCAAAAACACAAAACAAATCTGTTGGTTTAGTGGGTTGGGTAGATGAAAGGTTTCCTCTTTCCTCATTCATTAAAAATCATCTTACAGAATACTATGCTCCGAAAAATTTCAACTTTTGGTACTTTTTTGGCGCTTTAGCATTATTTACATTTGTAATGCAAATATTAACAGGTATTTTTCTAACGATGTATTACAAGCCTGATGCGGCTCAAGCCTTTGCATCGGTAGAGTTTATCATGCGGGATGTATCATTTGGCTGGTTGATAAGGTATATGCACTCAACGGGAGCCTCTCTCTTCTTTGTTGTAATTTATTTGCATATGTTTCGAGGGTTAATGTACGGATCCTATAAGAAACCTAGAGAGCTTTTGTGGCTTTTTGGGGTAGCTATATTTTTACTTTTAATGGCTGAGTCTTTTTTTGGGTACCTACTTCCTTGGGGGCAAATGTCATACTGGGGGGCTCAGGTTATTGTTAACTTATTTGCAACTATCCCTTTTATTGGTCCAGATCTTGCTGAGTGGGTGAGGGGCGACTATTTAGTATCGGATGCTACGCTTAACCGGTTTTTTGCTTTTCATGTGATTGCACTTCCACTCGCGCTTGCTGGATTAATAATGTGTCATCTCGTTGCATTGCATGAAGTAGGTTCGAATAATCCAGATGGGGTTGAAATAAAAGATACAAAGGATAAAAAAACGGGTATTCCTTTAGACGGGATTCCATTCCATCCTTATTACACTGTTAAAGATTTAACCGGTCTCACTGTATTTTTAATTGTATTTGCTTCAATCATATTTTTTGCACCTGAAATGGGGGGCTATTTCTTAGAGGCTAATAATTTTGTTCCTGCGGACCCATTAGTAACCCCTTCACATATTGCACCTACTTGGTATTTCACCCCCTTCTATTCGATCTTGAGAGCAGTACCACCTATATTAGGAAGTCAATTTCCAGGGGTGGCAGCTATGGGTTTATCAGTATTAATCTTCTTCTTTGTGCCTTGGCTCGATAAAAGCAAGGTAAGGTCTATTAGATATAAGGGCATTCTTTATAAAAAATGGTTAGCTGCCTTTGTAGTCAGTTTTATTATTTTGGGTTATTTGGGGACAGTTCCTTCAAATATCTGGGGGCAGTTTAGTTCTATAATTCCATTATTAGGTGGTGTAGATGTCGCAACATTTGTAGCCCGTATATTTACTCTGGTATATTTTGCATTTTTTATCATGATGCCTATCTATAGTAAAAAAGATGTGACAAAAAAAGTCCCAAAAAGAGTGACGATGTAATGAGATTTTTTATCATAATTTTTTTATTCATTTCGCCACTTAGTTTCTCAGCTGAAAATATTGAGCTATCAAAGGCACCTGTTGATTTAACAGATAATCAGTCTTTGCAAAGAGGAGCGAAGATTTTTACCAACTACTGTTTGAACTGCCATAGTGCAAAATATATGAGGTACAGCAATCTTCAAGACATTGGTTTATCTGCAGAAACGATCAAGAATGATTTGCTGTTTACGGGCAATAAAATTGGGGACACGATGTCAGTCAATATGTCTATGAAGGATTCGAAAAAGTGGTTTGGTGCTGCACCTCCAGATTTATCGGTCGTTGCAAGGTCAAGGGGTGCTGATTGGATTTATAGTTACATGCGAGGATTTTATCGTGATCCAACCAGACCAATGGGATGGAACAATACGGTGTATGTTAATTCAGCAATGCCACACATCCTTTGGGAGCTAGAGGGTGAGAAGATTTTAAACCCCAAAACAAAGAAGTTAGAAAAATTTAGCTCTGGAAAATTAAATGCAAAAGAGTATGATGCGACGATAGCAGATTTGACAAACTATTTAGTTTATATGTCTGAACCTGATCAACTTAAAAGAAAAAAAATGGGATATTATGTGATCGGTTTCTTACTCTTACTGCTTTTCCTGACAATCAAACTTAAGAAAGAATATTGGAGAGATATTAAATAATACAATGATGAAATTATATTCAAATTCAACAGACCCCTTCAGCCACCGATGCAGAATAGTTCTTTTTGAAAAAGGAATGGATTTTGAGGTGATCGACGTAGACCTTACCAATCAGTCAGAAGATTTATCAATACTAAGCCCTTATTCAAATGCTCCTGTTCTAGTCGAGAGAGACTTGGTACTGACGGATGCAAATATCATTAATGAGTATATTGATGAGAGATTTCCTCACCCACAACTTATGCCGCCTGATCCAGTTATGCGTGCCAGAGCAAGACTATTTTTAAAGGATTTCGAAAGTGAATTGTTTATTCATATGCATGATATGGATTCATCAGATCAGTCAAAAAAAACAGCTGCAAGGAAAATTATTACTGAAACGTTAATTAAGTTGACGCCTATACTCAGCAAGCAACCATATTTACTTCATGATGAATATTCTATGTTAGATGTTGCGATTGCCCCGTTATTATGGCGTTTAGACCATTACGAAATTAAGTTGCCTAATCAAAGCTCTTCAATCTTAAAATATGCAGATAAACTGTTTAAAAGACCATTGTTTGAAGAGGCAATGTCCCCAACAGAAAAAGCAATGAGGTAGTTTTTTGGATAAGAAGCCATATCTCATAAGAGCTATTTATGATTGGTGCATTGATAATGAAAACACTCCTTACGTTATGAGTTTAGTTGAAAAAAAAACATTGATTCCAGAGGCCTTATCAAAGTCAAAAGAAATTGTTCTTAATTTATCGCCACAGTCAATTCAAAATTTATATATTGATGACGATGGAATTTCATTTAAGAGCAGGTTTAGTGGTAATTCTTTTAATGTATTCTTACCAATTACATCCATCTTAGGCGTTTATGCAAAGGAAAGTGGAGATGGAATTTTTTTTAGCGAAGGTAAAAAGGTGCCACCTGGCAGTAAGAATATAAATCAAAGCATATCAAAACCAAAAAAACCAAAATCTCATTTAACTATTGTTAAATGACAAAATTAAGTAGTTTGATTTTAAAAATCTTGATATAGTTACATTTTTTTCGCCCGGTTAGCTCAGTTGGTAGAGCACTTGACTTGTAATCATGTTGTCGCCAGTTCGATTCCGGCACCGGGCACCATTAAACTTGAAGGCTTTAATTATTATTTTTTTTAGAAATTGATGTGATTGTTTTAATTGACAAATTTCTAAAAAGAACGGATAATTTCGGGTTCGGTTTTGGAGGGATGGCCGAGTGGTTAAAGGCGACGGACTGTAAATCCGTTCTCTCAGAGTACGTAGGTTCGAATCCTACTCCCTCCACCACAGTTTATGCTGTGTTTGGAGTATTTAGAGAGGTGTGCGGGTGTAGCTCAGTTGGTAGAGCATTAGTTTTCCAAACTAAATGTCGCGAGTTCGAACCTCGTCGCCCGCTCCAGTATTAAAAGGGAATGTTTTGCCCATGTGGCTCAGTGGTAGAGCACTCCCTTGGTAAGGGAGAGGTCGCGGGTCCGATTCCCGCCATGGGCACCAGATTTTTGGGCTAGTGTAAATTTAAAAAACTGTTTTATAAGGATAAGAGATTATGGCTAAGGATAAATTTGAGCGTAACAAACCCCATGTCAACGTTGGCACAATTGGCCACGTGGATCATGGTAAAACTACATTAACAGCAGCAATATCGACTGTACTGACCAAAAAATTTGGTGGAGACAAAAAAGATTTTGCAGAGATTGATTCAGCGCCAGAAGAAAAAGCGCGTGGCATAACAATTAATACATCTCACGTTGAATATGAAACAGAAAAACGTCACTATGCTCACGTAGACTGTCCAGGCCATGCGGATTATGTGAAAAATATGATTACAGGTGCTGCTCAAATGGACGGCGCAATTCTTGTATGTTCAGCAGCTGACGGCCCAATGCCTCAGACGCGTGAACATATCCTCTTATCAAGACAAGTGGGCGTTCCTCACATTGTTGTGTTCTTAAACAAAGCAGACATGGTAGATGACAAAGAGCTTCTTGAGCTTGTTGAAATGGAAGTGCGTGAACTACTAAGTAAATATGATTTCCCAGGTGATGACATTCCTATCGTAATGGGATCAGCACTTAAAGCACTTGAAGGTGATCAATCAGATATTGGTGAACCAGCGATTTTAAAATTGGCTGAAGCACTTGATAGTTATATCCCAGAACCAAAACGTGCAATCGATGGCGACTTCTTAATGCCAGTTGAGGATGTGTTCTCAATTTCTGGACGTGGAACTGTGGTAACAGGTCGAGTGGAGCGAGGCGTTGTTAAGGTAAACGAAGAAATTGAAATTGTGGGTCTTAAAGATACAGTAAAAACAACATGTACAGGCGTTGAGATGTTCCGTAAGTTATTAGACCAAGGTCAAGCGGGAGATAACGTCGGTGTTCTATTAAGAGGTACAGCACGAGAAGATGTAGAACGTGGCCAAGTACTTTGTAAGCCAGGTTCAATTAAGCCACATACTAAATTTACTGCTGAGATATACAGCTTAAGTAAAGAAGAAGGCGGTCGTCATACACCATTCTTTAATGGGTATCGTCCACAATTCTACTTTAGAACAACAGATGTAACGGGTGCAGTGGAGTTACCAGAAGGAACTGAAATGGTAATGCCAGGAGATAATGTATCAATTACAGCAACATTGATTGCACCAATCGCGATGGAAGAAGGTTTAAGATTTGCGATTCGTGAAGGTGGCCGAACAGTTGGCTCAGGTGTTGTAGTAAAAGTTATTGAATAAGATAAATTAAAAATAGGCCAGTAGCTCAATTGGTAGAGTATCGGTCTCCAAAACCGAGGGTTGGGGGTTCGAAGCCCTCCTGGCCTGCCATATTAGGGAAAATGTGAAAATGAATGTAATGAATATAAAGTTAGTTTTATCATTTTTACTATTAATCGCAGGCTTAGGTGGGTTTTATATTTTGTTTGACCACCCTCTTGTTTTTAGAATTCTTTCTGTTTTGGTTGGGTTTGTTGCAGCAACATATGTGTTTTCTACTACAAGCCAAGGTGATCGATTATTAAAGTTTATAAAAGAAGCAATCACAGAAGCAAAGAAAGTTGTTTGGCCAACTCGAAAAGAAACAATACAAATGACCTTAGTCGTTTTTGTATTGGTAGTAATAATGGCAATATTTTTAGCTTTTGTTGATATTTTCTTTTCTTACGTTATAAATATTTTATTAGGGCGAGGTAGTTAATGTCAAAAAGATGGTACGCAGTTCAAGCTTTCTCAGGATATGAAAAAATCGTCCAAAAAGGCTTATTAGATAGAGTCGCTCAGTCAGGCCATGAAGATTTATTTGGAGATATTTTGGTCCCTGTTGAGGAAGTTGTTGAAATGAAGTCAGGAAAAAAAACAATTACTGAAAGAAGATTATATCCAGGATATGTCTTAGTACAAATGGATATGAATGATGATAGTTGGCACTTAGTCAAAAGTACTCCAAAAGTCTCAACCTTTATTGGGGGGAATGGACAGAAACCAACAGCAATAAAAGATACTGAAGTAGATATTATTCTTCGCAGGATGGATGACAGTAAAGTTAATCCAACACAAAAATTAACCTTTGAAGTAGGCGAATCAGTGAGAGTTATTGATGGACCCTTTAAAGATTTTTCTGGTTCTGTCGAAGAAATAAATTATGAGAAAAGTAAATTAAGGGTTTCAGTAGTAATTTTTGGTCGAGCAACGCCGGTTGAATTAGAGTTTGGCCAAATAGAAAAAGAAGTTTAGTTTTTAATTGGGAGCTGAAAAGCGTTTGTACCAAATTTAGGAGAGATAAAAAAAATGGCAAAGAAAATAGAAGGATATATTAAATTGCAGATCCCGGCGGGAAAAGCAAACCCAAGTCCACCAGTTGGTCCAGCACTCGGACAAAGAGGGCTTAATATTATGGATTTTTGTAAAGCATTTAATGCAGCAACACAAAGTGTAGAGCCAGGACTTCCAATTCCAGTGGTGATTACAGCATTTTCTGATAAAAGTTTCACGTTTATTATGAAAACTCCGCCTGCTTCAATTTTGCTCAAAAAAGCAGCAAAATTAAGTAAGGGTTCTCCTGTACCTCATACAAATAAGGTTGGGAAGATTACTCGAGCACAAGCAGAAGAAATTGCGAAAACTAAAATGCCTGATTTAACTGCCTCAGATATGGATGCAGCAGTTAAAACAATTGCAGGAAGTGCAAGAAGTATGGGTATTGAAGTGGAGGGTCAATAAAATGAATTTAAGTAAAAGAATGAAATCTTTGTCTGAGATCGTTGATAGAGATAAGTTTTATGAGGTGAATGCCGGTTTAGAACTTGTTAAAAAAACAGCAAAAGCTAAATTCGATGAGTCAATTGATGCAGCAATTAAATTAGGAATTGACCCAAAAAAATCTGATCAACTTGTTAGAGGTGCGCTTGTTCTTCCTAGTGGAACAGGTAAGTCAACAAGAGTCGCAGTTTTTGCTCAAGGTGATGCTGCTGAGGACGCAAAGAAAGCAGGTGCAGACCTTGTGGGTTTTGAAGATCTAGCAGACCAAATTAAAAAAGGTGTCATGGATTTTGATGTTCTAATTGCTACGCCTGATGCAATGAAAATTGTGGGAACATTAGGCCAAGTTTTAGGCCCAAGAGGATTGATGCCAAACCCTAAAGTAGGAACAGTTACTCCCCAACCAAGCAAAGCCGTAGAAAATGCGAAAGCGGGACAGGTTCAATATAGAACTGACAAGGGTGGTGTAATACATTGCACAATTGGTAGAGCTTCGTTCTCAATTGCACAGCTTGAAAAAAACCTTTCTGCGTTAATGGACGCGGTGAATAAATCAAAACCTGAAGGTACAAAAGGTGTCTTCATTAAAAAACTATCTATCTCAAGCACAATGGGTGTAGGGGTAAGAATAGAGCAATAAAGAATTTGTGAAAATTTAATTTTCACACAAGAAACTTTGGGTTCATTGAAAGAAATTTTTCAATGAAGTTATCAAAGACCGTAGGTACGGAAGTTTAATTTAGTTAAAGCCTACGCAGATGGCGTTTCCCCTAATTGGATAAATATCCTAATAGTGGATGCTGTTGTTGTACTTAGAAATAAGTACTTTATTTAACGGAAGGAGAAGACTTTGAGTCTGAATCTTGAAGAAAAAAAAGAAGTTGTTGCTGAAGTAAGCAAAACAATCGAAAGTGCCCAAGCGATGATACTTGCTGAGTATCGTGGTGTGGGGGTTGGAGAGATGACAACATTAAGAGCTGAAGCTAGAAAATCGGGTGTTTACCTTAAGGTATTGAAAAATAACTTGGTAAAAAGAGCTGTAACCGATACTCCATTTTCCTCATTATCTGAGGATATGATAGGTCCCTTAATGTACGGCATATCAGAAGATCCTGTTGCTGCAGCGAAAGTATTAAATGATTTCGCGAAGAAAAACGATTTATTTGTGATTAAATCAGGAGCAATCTCTAATGAAAAACTAGATGTGGGTGCTATTAAAGCACTTGCTTCATTACCAAGCCGAGAAGAATTACTTGCAAAACTGATGGGCACAATGCAAGCACCGATAACAAAATTTGTTAGTACATTAAATGAGGTACCTTCAAAATTTGTGAGAGGTCTTGCAGCAGTTCGTGACCAAAAGCCAGCATAACTTTGGCTTAGATTATATTAATATTTATTTAGGAGTATTTAAAAAATGGCTATTTCAAAAGAAGATATTCTAGAAGCGGTTAGTAGTATGTCGGTTTTAGATTTATCAGAACTTATTAAGGAAATGGAAGAAAAATTTGGTGTTTCAGCAGCTGCAGCTGCAGTTGCTGCACCTGCCGCAGCTGGTGGTGGTGGCGAAGCAGCAGCTGAAGAAAAAAGTGAATTTGATCTTCACCTAACAGGTATTGGCGATAACAAGGTTAACGTTATTAAAGCAGTTCGAGAAATAACGGGACTTGGCCTTAAGGAAGCAAAAGATATTGTTGATGCTGCTCCAAAAGTTGTTAAGGAGGCACTAGCTAAAGCTGATGCTGACGAAGCAATGAAAAAATTAACTGATGCTGGAGCAACAGCTGAGCTGAAGTAATTAACTTTTTATAATGGAAGGCTTAATTTTTTTAGCCTTCCATTATTTAAATTCTATTAGTGATAAAGATATATTGATTCAAATTAGATTTGTACTTTGTATATAAAAAAATTTCGGAGACTAAATGAGCTATTCCTTTACTGAAAAAAAACGCCTTAGAAAAAGTTTTGCTAAAAGAGAAGAAGTCCTAGATGTTCCTTATTTACTTGAGATGCAACTTGAGTCTTACAAAAATTTTCTTCAATTAGATGTGCCACTAGAAGATAGGAAAGACGAAGGTCTTCAATCGACATTCAACTCTCTTTTCCCAATTTCTAGTCATTCAGGTTATGCAAAATTAGATTATGTAAGTTATAAATTAGGAAAGGTAGAATTTGACGTAAAAGAATGTCAACAACGTGGTTTAACATATGGCGTTCCTCTAAGGGCTGCAGTGAGGCTTACAATAATGGATAAAGAGGCATCTCAGCCTACCATCAAAGAAGTTAAAGAGTCTGATGTATATATGGGTGAAATTCCATTAATGACACAGAATGGATCATTTGTTATCAACGGTACAGAGAGAGTTATTGTTTCTCAGTTACATAGAAGTCCGGGCGTGTTTTTTGAGCACGATAAAGGTAAAACTCATAGCTCTGGAAAATTTCTATTTTCAGCAAGGGTAATTCCTTACAGAGGTTCTTGGTTAGATTTTGAATTTGATCCTAAAGACTATCTGTATTTTAGAATTGATCGTAGAAGGAAAATGCCTGTCACAACATTACTCAAGGCATTAGGTTTAACATCGGATCAAATATTAGAGACATTTTATGATTTCGATACTTTTTTTGTCAAAGGTAAGAAAGTTGAATTTGAATTAGTTCCATCAAGACTAAGAGGTGAAATTGCAAAGTTTGATATTAAAGACAAAAAAGGTAATTTAATAATTGCTAAAGACAAAAGAATTACAGTAAAGCATATTAGAGAGATAGAAAAATCAGGAATTAAAACAATTGTTGTTGATAGCTCATTCCTTGAAGGTAAGAAGCTTGCAAAATCAATTATAGATAAAGAAACTGGAGAAGTTCTTCTTGGTGCGAATGAAGAAATTGCATTAGCTGAAAGTAAAAAAGATGAAGAAGGAAATTCATACCCTATCTTAGAAAAAATTATTGAGAATGGCATTGATAAATTTCAAACGCTGTATTCCAATGATCTAGATCATGGCGACTTTATCTCACAAACTCTTACAACTGATGAAATACCAGATCAATACGAAGCAAAAGTAGCGATTTACAGGATGATGAGACCAGGTGAGCCGCCAACAGCAGACTCAGTAGAAAATCTATTTGAAGGCATGTTTTTTAAACATGAAAGATATGATTTATCTAGTGTTGGAAGAATGAAATTTAACAAAAGAGCTTATCCGAAAAATGCTGAGCAATTCGCTCCATGGATGCAAAAATTGCAGGGTCACATAGACCACAACTCAGATGAAGGCGAATCTATTTTAAGCAAAGAAGATATTTTGGCAGTGGTTGGAATCTTGATTGAACTAAGAAATGGTCGTGGAGAAATTGACGATATTGATCATCTTGGAAATAGAAGAATTCGATCTGTTGGTGAGTTAGTAGAGAATCAGTTTAGGACTGGGTTAGTCAGAGTTGAGAGAGCAGTAAAAGAGAGATTAGGCCAAGCTGAAGCAGATAATTTAATGCCGCATGACTTAATAAATTCAAAACCAATTTCTAGTGCAATTAGGGAATTTTTTGGATCATCACAGTTATCACAATTTATGGACCAAACAAATCCACTATCTGAAATTACACACAAAAGAAGAATTTCTGCTCTCGGTCCTGGTGGGCTTACTAGAGAGCGAGCAGGGTTTGAGGTTAGGGACGTACACTCAACTCATTACGGAAGAGTTTGTCCTATTGAAACCCCAGAGGGTCCAAACATTGGACTTATTAATTCTTTAGCATTATTTGCAAAAACAAATAAATATGGATTTTTAGAAACTCCATACAGAGTTGTCGAAAGCGGTAAGGTTAAAAAGGGTATAGATTACTTATCTGCAATTGAAGAAAGCGACTATACAATCGCCCAAGCCAATTCAGAATTAAATGATAAAGGTGAATTTAAAGAAACACTTGTTTCATCTAGATTCAAAAATGAATTTACTTTGGCTAGTAATGAAAACGTTAATTATATGGATGTTGCGCCAGGCCAAATTGTTTCCGTAGCGGCATCATTAATTCCTTTTCTAGAGCATAACGATGCTAACAGGGCATTAATGGGAGCAAATATGCAAAGACAAGCAGTACCATGTCTGCGCGCAGAAAAAGCGCTAGTTGGAACGGGTATTGAGAGAACAGTTGCAACTGACTCAGGAACAACAGTACAAGCTAAGAGAGGCGGAGTAGTTGATTATGTTGATTCTCAAAGAATTGTAATTAAAGTTAATGATAAAGAGGCCACTCAAGGAGAAGTGGGAGTTGATATCTATAACTTAACAAAATATACAAGATCAAATCAAAATACAAATATTAACCAAAAACCTCTTGTTAAGATTGGAAATAAAATAGAAAGAGGCGATATTATTGCTGATGGAGCTTCAACAGACGTTGGTGAACTCGCTCTTGGTCAGAATATGTTGGTTGGTTTTATGCCATGGAATGGTTACAACTTTGAAGATTCAATCTTAATTTCAGAAAGAGTAGTTTCTGATGATAGATATACATCAATTCATATTGAAGAGTTACAGGTTGTGGCAAGAGATACAAAGCTTGGGCCTGAAGAAATTACAAGAGACATTTCTAATTTATCAGAGAGTATGCTTGGAAGACTTGATGAAGCAGGCATTATCCATATTGGTGCTGAAGTTGAAGCTGGAGATGTTCTAGTAGGAAAGGTTACACCAAAAGGAGAAACGCAACTTACACCAGAAGAAAAATTATTGAGAGCAATATTTGGCGAGAAAGCTTCAGATGTTAAGGATACCAGTTTAAGAGTTCCTTCTGGACAAGCAGGCACAATAATTGATGTGCAGGTTTTTACTAGAGAAGGTATTGATCGTGATGCCCGTGCTGAGCAAATCATAAATGCTCAATTAGATGCATATCAGAAGGATTTGGCAGATCAATTAAGGATTGTCGAGGAAGATACATTTAGCCGACTTGAGAAGTTAATTGTTGGAAAATCTATTGCTGGCGGTCCTAAGGGTCTAAAAAAAGGAGCCAAAGTAACTAAAGAATTATTGTCTGAAATCGATAGATATGACAGATTTGATATTAGATTGTCCGATGATAAAGATTCTAAAAACTTAGAAGCACTTAAAGAAAATTTAAATAAAGCTAAGAAAGAATTTGATTCAAGATTCGATGAGAAAAAAAGAAAGTTAACTCAAGGTGATGAGTTACCTCCAGGTGTTCAAAAAATGGTCAAAGTCTATATGGCAGTCAAACGTAGAATTCAGCCAGGAGATAAAATGGCTGGAAGACACGGAAACAAGGGTGTGATATCTAAAATTGTACCAGTCGAGGATATGCCATATATGTCAGACGGAACGACCTTGGATGTAGTTTTAAATCCTCTTGGTGTTCCATCAAGAATGAATATTGGTCAGGTATTAGAAATGCACCTTGGTTGGGCAGCTAAAGGCCTTGGAAAGAGAATTGATGAGGCACTTAATGAGAATAAGAATATCAATGAAGTAAGAGGGTTGCTTGATAAAATTTATAATTCTTCAACAGGTAAGAAAGAAGATATTAAGGGGCTAAAAAACAACGAAGTTACAGAGCTTGCTGAAAATCTAATTCAAGGTGTGCCATTCGCAACTTCAGTATTTGATGGGGCAGCAGAATCAGACATTCAGGATATGTTAGATATTGCTTATCCCGATGACCACGAACACACAAAGCTACTTAAGTTTGCAGCGAAAAAAACACAAGTTCGATTATTTGACGGAAGATCAGGAGATGCTTTTGATAGACCAGTAACTGTGGGTTATATGCATATTCTGAAACTTCATCACCTTGTTGACGATAAGATGCATGCTCGTTCAACTGGACCTTATTCTTTAGTAACACAACAACCATTGGGTGGTAAAGCACAATTTGGTGGACAAAGATTTGGTGAGATGGAGGTATGGGCATTGGAAGCTTATGGAGCCTCTTATACACTCCAAGAAATGTTAACTGTTAAATCAGATGATGTTTCTGGAAGAACAAAGGTTTATGAAAACATTGTTAAAGGTGAACATAAAATTGATGCTGGTATGCCAGAGTCATTTAATGTTCTGACCAAAGAAATTCGTTCTTTGGCGATTGATATTGATCTTGATAGAAACTAAGGAGAAGATTGTAAATGAAAGCTTTATTAGACTTGTTCAGAAACAACACCCAACAAGAAGAATTTGATGCTATCAGGATTGCACTTGCTTCTCCTGAAAAAATTAGATCATGGTCATATGGTGAAGTAAAAAAGCCAGAAACTATCAACTATAGAACTTTTAAGCCTGAGAGAGATGGGCTTTTTTGTGCAAAAATATTTGGTCCAGTAAAAGACTATGAATGTCTTTGTGGAAAATATAAACGCCTTAAACATCGAGGTGTTATATGTGAGAAATGTGGTGTAGAAGTGACGTTATCAAAAGTTCGAAGAGAACGTATGGGGATAATTGAACTTGCAAGCCCTGTTGCTCATATATGGTTTTTAAAGAGCTTACCAAGCAGGTTGGGCATGGTACTCGATATTCCATTAAGAGATATTGAGCGTGTGCTTTATTTTGAAGCATATATTGTGACTGAAAATCATATGATTGCTGATCCTGAGCTTCAAGTCGGTAGGATTTTATCAGAAGATGATTATTTAAAATTTTCAGAGCAACATGGCGATGAGTTTAAAGCAATCATGGGAGCTGAAGGTATTGAAGAGCTCCTTAAATCAATAAGGTTAACAGAAGAAATTGAAAAACTTAAAGAGGAGCTTGAAAAAACTACTTCCGATGCAAAAGTTAAGAAAATAGCAAAACGATTAAAGGTTTTAGAAGCCTTCCAAACATCTGGCATTAAACCTGAATGGATGATCCTTAAAGTTTTACCTGTACTTCCCCCAGAGTTGAGGCCACTTGTCCCCCTTGATGGTGGAAGGTTTGCAACGTCAGATTTAAATGATTTATACAGAAGAGTTATAAATAGAAATAATCGATTAAGGCGACTAATTGATTTAAGAGCCCCTGAGATTATTGTTAAAAATGAAAAAAGAATGTTGCAAGAAGCTGTTGATTCACTTCTAGATAATGGTAGACGTGGAAAAATTATGACAGGGGCGAATAAACGACCACTAAAATCCTTAGCAGATATGATTAAGGGTAAAGGCGGAAGATTTAGACAAAATTTACTTGGTAAAAGGGTTGATTATTCGGGTCGATCAGTAATTGTAGTTGGACCACAGTTAAAGCTTCATCAATGTGGTCTGCCAAAAAAGATGGCTCTAGAGTTATTTAAACCTTTTATTTTTAATAAGTTGGAATTACAGGGGTTAGCAACAACAATTAAAAATGCAAAGAAAATTGTTGAAGCAGAAGGCCCTGAAGTATGGGATATTCTTGAAAATGTAATTCGTGAACACCCAGTTCTTCTTAATAGGGCGCCTACGCTTCATAGACTTGGAATTCAAGCTTTTGAGCCAGTATTAATTGAAGGTAAAGCGATTCAGCTTCACCCTTTAGTTTGTGCAGCTTTTAATGCTGACTTTGATGGTGATCAAATGGCTGTTCATGTTCCATTGTCACTCGAAGCTCAGATGGAAGCGCGAACACTTATGTTGGCCTCAAATAATGTACTTTCACCCGCTAATGGTGAACCTATTATTGTGCCATCGCAAGATATTGTTCTAGGTCTTTATTATATGACTAGAGAAAGAATTGCTGCAAAAGGTGAAGGCATGAAATTTGCAGATATAGATGAATTAAGAAAGGCTTATGATCAAGGGTTTGTTGATCTTCATGCAAAAGTAACAGTACGTATTAATGAGAGTGAAATAAACTTTGATAATAGTAAAACTTCAAAAGTAAAAAGATACGAAACAACATGTGGTAGGGCATTATTATCTGAAATACTCCCACAGGGACTCTCTTTTGATCTACTAAACAAAACTTTAAACAAGAAAGAAATTTCAAGATTAATTAATGTTGGATTTAGAAAGATTGGTATCAGAGATACTGTAATTCTATCTGACAACCTTAAAAATAAAGGTTTTGAATTTGCAACAAAAGCTGGAATGTCAATTAGTGTGCACGATATGTTAGTTCCAGAAGAAAAGGTAAAACTCATCGAGCAGGCCGATTCTGAAGTGCAAGAGATTCAAGGCCAATACTCTTCAGGTTTGTTAACCCAAGGCGAAAGGTACAACAAGGTAGTTGATATTTGGTCACGTACTGGAGATACAATTGCCGACGCAATGATGAGGAAGATCAAAGAGGAGCCCGTTAAGGACCTATCAGGAAAAATATTAAAGGATGATAAAGGAAATCAAATTAATCAAGAATCTTTTAATGCTATTTATATGATGGCTGATTCAGGTGCAAGGGGCTCAGCTGCCCAAGTAAGACAACTTGCTGGAATGAGGGGGCTGATGGCAAGACCAGACGGCTCAATTATTGAGACTCCTATTAAAACTAACTTTAGGGATGGATTAAATGTACTTCAATATTTTATTTCAACTCACGGAGCTAGAAAAGGACTTGCGGATACCGCTTTAAAAACAGCTAACTCAGGCTACCTTACAAGAAGATTAGTTGATGTTACGCAAGACTTGGTTGTTACTGAACATGACTGTGGCACTGAGGATGGACTTCTTACTAAAGCACTTGTCAAAGGGGGTGAGATTGTTGAGCCACTTAAAGATAGGATTTTAGGAAGAGCAGCAGCAGTAGATATTTTAAATCCAGAGACACAAGAAGTACTTTTTGCATCAGGCACTCTTCTATCTGAAGGCGAAGTTGATCAGATTGAGAAATTAGGTATTGATGAAGTAAAAGTAAGGACAGCGTTAACTTGTAATACTCGTTATGGCATTTGTGCTACTTGTTACGGACGCGATTTGGGAAGAGGCTCATTAATTAATCAGGGTGAGGCAGTTGGTGTTATAGCGGCTCAATCAATTGGTGAGCCTGGAACACAATTAACGATGAGAACTTTTCACATAGGTGGCGCTGCATCTAGAGCTGCTTCAGCAAACCAGATTGAAATTAAATCTTCGGGGACATTAAGGTTTACTGCAACGATGCGTTACGTTACCAATGCAAAATCTGAGAAAGTAATTATCTCAAGAAATAGTGAATTTTTCATTGAGGATGAAAACGGAAGAGAAAAAGAGAGCCACAAGGTTCCTTACGGCGCAACACTTTTAGGTTCTGATGGAGATAAAGTTGAAGCCGGAGGTATTTTGGCACAGTGGGACCCTCATACAAGACCAATAATATCTGAATACGCAGGAAAGATTAAATTCGAAAATGTGGAAGAAGGAGTTACTGTAGAGAAGAAAATTGATGACGTTACAGGATTATCAACTCTAGAAGTGATTGATGCGAAACAAAAAGTTGGTTCATCTAAGGGCACTCGACCTCAAATAAAATTATTGAATGAAAAAAATGAAGAGGTTAAATTAATCAACTCTGATAGCCCAGTTAATGTTACCTTCCAAAAAGGTTATATTATTACTGTAAATGACAATCAAGATGTTGCTGTAGGAGATGTATTAGCAAGAATCCCACAAGAAGCATCAAAAACAAGAGATATTACTGGGGGCCTTCCAAGAGTAGCTGAATTATTTGAAGCCCGTTCACCAAAAGATGCTGGTG
>ENA-ORDA01001287-ORDA01001287.1-marine-metagenome-genome-assembly--contig:-NODE-1287-length-21799-cov-7.588712_pt1 | contig 21799 bp, 15 predicted proteins | sample MGYA00237778_ERZ508506 | MGnify/ENA primary metagenome ERZ508506 (study PRJEB26177, sample SAMN06267891) | marine metagenome | isolation source: Monterey Bay, California, USA | place: Pacific... | reverse complement strand
CAGAAACGTTGTAACAGTTTTCTGTTGGGTCTAAAGTAACATTTGCTTGTTTAACAAGAGCAATAGCAGGGTCTTGGCATATTGGAGTATCTGTTGGAGTATCATTATCGATACTTGTTCCTGATACATCTGTAACGCTTATTCCAGAAGGAGCAGTTCCTGTTGCAGTGGCCTGGTTACTAAACACACCTGCATCAATATCTTGCTGAGTGATTGTATAACTAGCTGTATAGCTCGCAGTATCTATAGCACCTGGCGCTAAACTTGCAATAGGGCCACCCACCATAGTAACTAAAGGATCTGCAACTACAACATTGGTAAGGGTAACATTTCCTGTATTGGTAACACTAAAGGCGTACGTAATAACATCTCCAACCTCAGAGGTGCAATCTCCATCATCGTAAGTACCAACTTTAATAAGAGCGATACTCGCATCTTGACAAATTGGTGTATCTGTTGGAGTATCATTATCGATACTTGTTCCTGATACATCTGTAACGCTTGTTCCAGAAGGAGCAGTTCCTGTTGCAGTGGCCTGGTTACTAAACACACCTGCATCAATATCCTGCTGAGTGATTGTATAACTAGCTGTATAGCTCGTAGTATCTATAGCACCTGGTGCTAAACTTGCAATAGGGCCACCAAGCATAGTAACTAAAGGATCTGCAACTACAACATTGGTAAGGGTAACATTTCCTATATTGGTAACACTAAAGGCGTACGTAATAACATCTCCAACCTCAGAGGTGCAATCTCCATCATCATAAGTGCCAACTTTGACCAGTGCTAAACTAGCAGCTTGACATAAATCTGTAACTGTTGGTGTATCATTTGTTACTGTATCTCCAGATATATCTGAAACCACAACAGCCGTTGGAGAGGTTCCTATAACACTTGCTGAATTTACAACTTCACCAGCATCAATATCTTGTTGGGTTATAGCATAACTACCATTACAAATCCAAGTTTCACCTACTTCTAAAATTCCATCTCCGTCATCGCCAGAGGTATAAACAGCATTGGTTACTAGCGGATCGGTAAGTAGAATTGATGACAAACTAACATTACCTTGATTGGTGATTGTAAATTCATAAGTAACGGTTTCTGAAACGTTAGCACATAAATCTGAGTTGGTATCAACAAAAACACCTGTTTTAACTAGCGCAATTGCTGGATCTTGACACAAGGTAGTTTCTGTTTGATTATCATCAGTAATTGTAGCTCCGGAGATATCTGTAACAACAGTGCTGTTAAAATCTTCACCCTGAACCGTTGCCGTATTTAAAACCAAACCAGCATCAATATCTGATTGGGTTATTGAATATACTCCTGAGTAAGTCCAGGTCTCAGTAACATCTAGGTTTGAATCTGCGTTTGTGTCTCCAGATACAAATACAAAAGATGCAACAAGTGCATCCGTTAAAGTAATATTTGACAAACTAACATTTCCTTGATTTGATACTGTGAATGTGTAGGCAACAGTTTCTCCTACATTTGCACATGTATCTGCATTTGCGTCAACAAATTGTCCCGTCTTGATAAGAGCAATATCTGGTTCGGGTATTACCAAACCACAAGAGGCTGGCCTTGATGGTGGTATTAGTAGGGTATTTAGTAAGAGTCTTCTACCGTTTATCTCATCTGCATCGTCATCTTCATATTTATGACCTCCTAGGTAAAATACATTTCCACCGCTTACGGTATTTATATTGGCTGCTTTCCCTCCATAAAATTTGAAATCATTCTCTGAACCTGAAGTGAAATACGCAAATCTTTTTGTATCAGTTCCAGATTGTAGGTTACTTGGCCATATTCTAAAGTTTTTAATGCTACCACCCTCATTTTTTATAGCTCCTTGGATTTGAAATACTGCATCGTTAGGGTTGTCATAGAATATTGAACCAGAAGCCTGATCCTCGGCATTTAAATTGTTCAAGGTAAGGAGCCTTTGGTTTGTGTCTTCTCCTTCATAATGTCTAATAGCAGCACATTGAGCGAAAAAATTTCCGCCATTAGTAACAAAATCTCTTACTGCAATAACATCCTGGGCATCAATATCATCTGCATGAGGCTCACTAACCATTGTAACACAAGAGGTGCCATCAATATCTGAAGCATTTAAATTTGTTACATAATGCGTTCCAGATTCTAAACCAGCATCTTCAAAAACATTTTTATGAATATCTTGATTACTACCATTGTTAAGTATCGCTACTTTTGGTTTATGAAAAAGAGTGTGTCGTATTTCTATTGAAGTAGTTGATGTTAGTCTGTATACTTTTACTTTGTTACTTGAAGATAAGTTATTGTTGTAGGTATTAATTACTGAAAGTGCCTGATCTTCATAACCTGGATATACTATTATTGGACCAGATTTAAAATCATAGTTATTTGTGCTCCCAACAGATGGAGCAACTTTCTTAGCATTGGCAGAAAAATCTATGCCGTCTTTTACTTTGGTTGAGCTTATAGCCCACTTAACAGGCACATCTGCATGCAATAAAGCCACAACAAGACCGTAGCTATAGGTGTTAAAGTAACCACTACCGTTTGCTTGTAAGTCATTATCCATGGCAATAACTAGGGCGCCATTACTACCCCCATTAAAAGTCTCTAAACTACTACTGTTGTTATTTACATAGGAGGAATCAAAACTCGCAATAGAAAGAGAGCTTGAATTTTCTACAGCCACAGGTGTCTGTCCAAATGAAGAAACACTAAAAATCAAAAGTAATGCTGTAACTACTGCAGAGATTACTGTTGAAGTTTTTTTGGTTGTGTAATTTATCACCATAAGTTGTAATTTACAAGTAAAATTAAAAGGATAACAAACCTACAATTTATAAATTGTCTTTTCAGTCTAATTACATTAAAGTGTATGCCAAAAAAAAATGGCATAATAAATAGCTGTTAAATTGGAGATTATTGTAGGAATACAATTGTTGCAAATCGATAAAAACCAAGTGGTTCATTGATATCTAATAAATTGTTATGTAGGAATAATTTTAAAAAATCAAATAAAAAATATAGTGTTTAACAGTATATAATTGTATGAATAATAAAGACATAAAAACAAAAATTCACCCTACAATCCAAGAGGTTTTTTAATATTATATTCTAAACTAAAAACTAGGTGTATCTTTGTTCAAAAATTTTTATAAATGTCATTACAAAAAGAAATAAACAGAAGAAAAACATTTGGCATTATATCTCACCCAGATGCCGGTAAAACTACCTTGACTGAAAAACTCCTACTCTTTGGAGGTGCTATTCAAGAGGCGGGTGCGGTAAAAAGCAATAAAATAAAAAAAGGGGCCACCAGTGACTTTATGGAAATCGAGAGACAGCGTGGTATCTCTGTGGCTACCTCTGTGTTAGCTTTTGAATATGAAGGCATTAAAATAAATATTCTTGACACCCCTGGTCACAAAGATTTTGCAGAAGACACCTTTAGAACACTAACGGCAGTAGATAGTGTCATTGTAGTAATAGATGTAGCAAAAGGAGTTGAGGAGCAAACAGAAAAACTTGTAGAGGTTTGCCGCATGCGCAACATCCCAATGATTGTGTTTATAAACAAACTAGATAGAGAAGGAAAAGATGCCTTTGAGCTGTTGGACGAGGTGGAGCAAAAATTAAAACTAAGAGTAACACCTCTCTCCTTCCCTATTGGTATGGGGTATGACTTTAAGGGTATCTATAATCTTTGGGAGAAAAACATCAACTTGTTTAGTGGCGATAGCCGTAAAAACATAGAAGAAACCATTGAAATTGAAGACATTTCTTCCACTGATCTGGATGAGCTTATAGGCCAAAAGCCGGCTGAGACTATAAGAGAAGAGTTAGAACTTATAGATGAGGTATACCCAAAGTTTAATAGAGAGCAGTACCTCCAAGGAGGGTTACAACCAGTGTTTTTTGGGTCTGCATTAAATAATTTTGGTGTGCGGGAGCTGTTAGACTGTTTTGTGGAAATTGCACCAAAACCACAACCAAAATCAAGTGACACAAGACTTGTAAGACCCGAGGAAAATGAATTTTCTGGCTTTGTATTTAAAATACATGCAAACATGGATCCCAAACACAGAGACCGTTTGGCTTTTATAAAAATTGTTTCCGGTGTTTTTCAAAGAAATACAAATTATGTACATGTTCGTAATGGAAAGAAAATGAAATTTTCAAGTCCAAACGCATTCTTTGCAGAAAAAAAACAAATTGTAGACACTTCCTACCCTGGAGATATTGTTGGACTGCATGATACGGGGAGTTTTAAAATTGGAGATACACTCACACAGGGAGAGCAAATGCACTACAAGGGAATTCCTAGTTTTTCTCCAGAATTCTTTAAATATATCAATAACGCAGATCCCTTAAAAAGCAAACAACTTGAGAAAGGAATTGATCAATTAATGGATGAGGGTGTTGCACAATTATTCACTCTAGAGCTAAACGGACGTAAAGTAATTGGAACGGTTGGAGCCCTTCAATTTGAAGTAATACAGTACAGGTTAGAGCATGAATATGGCGCTATATGTAGGTATGAAAACCTAAATGTACACAAGGCCTGTTGGGTAGATCCTCAAGATGAAAAAAGTGATGAGTTTAAAGATTTTAAACGTGTAAAATCTAAGTTTTTAGCCAAAGACAAACGCGGGCAATTGGTCTTTTTTGCAGACTCTGCCTTTACCTTGCAGATGACACAAAGTAAATATCCAAATATAAAACTACATCTAGTAAGCGAGTTTGAAAGCCAGAAAGAATAATTTTATTTGGCTGTGTCTTAATTACAAAGTGTTTGTTTCTATGAGGGTTTCAAAAACAGCGTTGTATTCGCAACCAGATTGTCTTTTTATCACTCCATAATTAGGGTTTATCCAATAAGTAACAGCACAATAAGGATCTCCAAACGAAACCCTAGACCTCTGACATTCAAAATCTCCAAGGGTTGTATTAACGATCACAGGGACACCATCAGTTGAAAAATAGGAACCCCAATCATCACCTATAAAAACATCAGAATCAATTCGTGAATCAAAAATTAACTGTAGATTATTAGAATTATTTTTTTGAAATAACTCATAATCTGTTTGCACCCATTTAAGTATATTACTTTGATTACCATATTGAATAAATAAAGTATCTAACACCTTTTGTGTTACTGTATAGGTAATTGTATCAAATGAAGATACTCCAGTGTAATAATCAAGATTTTCTCTTTCATAGGTCCAGTAATCACCAATTTCACCAAAATTAAATATTGAATTACTTTCTATTTCTTGTGAGCTCTGGTCATCGCTTGAGCAAGAAATCACACACAAACAAAGTAAAGAACTAAGTATTAAAATTAAATTTTTCATTGTATTAATTGATATAAACTCCAACAATACTTATGCCTCACCAGTAGGGCCAAAACTAATAGGAATTTGTGGCTGGTTGTTGTCTTGAATCGTTCCGTTTTGTTTTTCAAATCTAGAAACATTCTCGTTTAATGCTTTTAAAAAACGCTTGGCATGCTGGGGTGTTAATACAATTCTAGATTTCACCTTACTCTTGGGTACACCAGGCATTATACTTACAAAATCTACCACAAACTCAGATTGAGAATGGTTAATAATAGCCAAATTACTATAGATTCCTTGCGCTACATCTGCATCTAGCTCTATATTTAAACTTGGTTTTTTTGGATTGTTATTTTTTTGATCTGCCATTTTTTAAGTCTTTAAATTTGTGAAGCATCACTATAGAAGCACTACTCCATAAAATTAACATTATATATTCATTAAAAAAACAAAATCCCGAAACTACTGTCACGGGATTTTGCGTTACTATTAAAAGGTAAAAGATTAATTGTAATTAACCTCTTGCTTTTCTTGAGTTCTTTGCGCTAACTCTTCCTTAGAGCCTACAATTATAGTGTCATAGTTACGCATACCAGTTCCGGCAGGTATTTTATGTCCTACAATTACATTCTCCTTAAGACCCTCTAGCGTATCAACTTTACCAGCTACTGCTGCTTCGTTTAATACTTTAGTTGTTTCTTGGAAAGATGCTGCAGATATAAAAGATTTGGTCTGTAAAGACGCTCTTGTAATACCTTGCAATATTGGCGTTGCTGTTGCATTAACTGCATCACGGCCTTCTACCAATGTTTTATCAGCTCTTCTTAAAATAGAATTTTCATCTCTCAGCTTACGTGCCGAAACAATTTGACCCTCTTTTAAGTTTTCAGAATCACCTGCATTTTCAATTACCTTCATTCCAAATATCTTATCGTTTTCTTCGATAAAGTCATCCTTATGAGCCAATTGGTTCTCCAAGAAGCTAGTGTCTCCACTATCTACGATTCTTACTTTACGCATCATCTGGCGTACTACAACCTCAAAATGCTTATCATTAATCTTCACACCTTGCAGTCGGTATACTTCCTGAACTTCGTTCACAAGGTATTGTTGTACTGCAGATGGGCCTTTAATTCTAAGAATATCTTCTGGTGTGGTAGAACCATCACTAAGTGGCATACCTGCTCTTACGTAATCGTTTTCTTGCACTAGAATCTGGTTACTTAATTTCACCAAATATTTCATTACTTCACCTAGTTTAGACTCCACAATGATTTCACGATTACCACGCTTAATTTTTCCAAAAGAGACAACACCATCAATCTCACTTACAACAGCAGGATTTGAAGGGTTACGTGCCTCAAAGAGTTCAGTTACTCTTGGAAGTCCTCCAGTAATATCACCCGCTTTTGCAGATTTACGTGGAATCTTCACCAAAATTTTACCAATCTTGATTTTTTCGTTGTCATCAACTTGAATCAATGCTCCTAGTGGTAGGTTATAGCTACGAATTACTTCGTCACCTTTTCCTATAATTTGAAGCGTTGGTATCTTCTTTTTATCTCTAGACTCTGTAATTACCTTTTCTTGGAAACCGGTTTGCTCATCAATCTCTACAGTATATGTAACACCCTGTTCGATATTCTCGTACCTGATTTTACCTGCAAATTCTGAAATAATTACACCGTTGTATGGATCCCAAGTAGAAACAACATCATCCTTCTTTAAGGCGTCACCATCTTTCACAAAAATGGTAGAACCGTATTGGATGTTATTAGTAGACAAGGTAATACCCGTCTTTTTGTCTGTTAATTTCAATTCTGAAGTACGAGAGATAACAATATCAATATCATTACCATCAGCATCTTGACCTTTTACAGTCTTCAAATCTTCAATCTCGGCAATACCATCAAATTTAACTTTGAGTTTATTTTCCTCTGAAATGTTACCTGCAATACCACCCACATGGAAGGTACGCAATGTAAGCTGTGTTCCTGGTTCACCAATAGACTGTGCAGCAACAACACCAACAGCTTCACCTCTTTGTACCATCTTATTGGTAGCAAGGTTTCTTCCGTAACACTGTGCACAAATACCTCTTTTAGCCTCACAAGTTAATGCAGATCTAACCTCAACAGTATCTATAGGAGAATCTTCTATTGCCTGAGCAATAACCTCGTCAATGTGTTGTCCACTTGCAGCAAGAACGTCTTTAGTAAGTGGATGAATTACATCATTTAAAGAGGTACGTCCAACGATTCTAGCTTTTAGTTTTTCTACAACTTCTTCATTTTTCTTTAATGCCTTCACCTCAATACCTCTTAGTGTACCACAATCTACCGTGTTTACAATAACATCTTGAGAAACATCTACTAGTCTACGTGTAAGGTATCCTGCATCTGCCGTTTTAAGGGCTGTATCTGCAAGTCCTTTACGTGCACCGTGGGTAGAAATAAAGTATTCTAAAATGGAAAGACCTTCCTTAAAGTTAGAAAGAATTGGGTTTTCAATAATTTCTCCTCCTCCACTATTAGATTTTTTAGGCTTAGCCATCAAACCACGCATACCAGTTAACTGACGAATCTGTTCTTTAGATCCACGTGCTCCAGAATCAAGCATCATATACACAGAGTTAAATCCTTGTTGATCTTCGCGTATACGCTTCATAGATAACTCGGTTAATCCTGCATTGGTTGCTGTCCAGATATCAATAACTTGGTTGTAACGTTCGTTTTGAGTAATAAGACCCATGTTGTAGTTTGCTCTAATAGCATCTACTTTTTCATTGGCCTGATCAATCATTGTGTACTTTTCTGCTGGAATAATAATATCTCCAAGTGAGAATGATAATCCTCCCTCAAATGCAAACTTATACCCTAAAGTTTTAATTGCATCCAAGAAATCTGCAGTTGCAGGCACACTAGTTTTAGCCAAAATACCACCAATAATATCTCTAAGAGATTTTTTGGTTAATACTTCGTTTATATAACCAGCTGCTTCAGGTACATTTTGATTAAATATTACTCTACCTAAAGTAGTTTCAATAATTTGGTAAACTAGTTCACCAGCTTCATTGAAATCTTTAGTTCTAATTTTTATTTGAGCATTCAAATCAACCATCTTCTCATTGTAAGCAATTACTGCTTCTTCTGCTGAGTAGAAAGTTAATCCTTCTCCTTTTACCTTCACCTCTTTTGTTGAAAGGCGTAATTTGGTCATATAATAAAGACCCAATACCATATCTTGAGAAGGTACTGCAACTGGAGCACCGTTTGCAGGATTCAGTATATTATGTGAAGCCAACATCAATAGTTGTGCCTCCAATATCGCCTCTGGTCCAAGTGGAAGGTGAACTGCCATTTGATCTCCATCAAAATCGGCGTTAAAGGCCGTACATACTAATGGGTGCAACTGGATTGCTTTTCCTTCAATTAACTTTGGCTGAAACGCCTGAATACCTAGACGGTGAAGCGTAGGGGCACGGTTTAGTAATACTGGATGTCCTTTTAAGACATTCTCCAAGATATCCCAAACAACAGGCTCCTTTTTCTCTATAATTTTCTTTGCAGATTTTACAGTCTTAACAATACCTCTTTCTATCAACTTACGTATCACGAAAGGCTTGTATAATTCTGCGGCCATACCTTTTGGCAATCCACATTCAAATAATTTTAATTCTGGTCCTACAACAATTACAGAACGTGCAGAATAATCAACACGCTTACCTAACAGGTTTTGACGGAAACGCCCTTGCTTTCCTTTCAATGAATCTGAAAGAGACTTTAATGGACGGTTACTATCTGTTTTTACTGCAGATGATTTACGTGTGTTGTCAAACAATGAATCTACAGATTCTTGCAACATACGTTTTTCATTACGCAGAATTACCTCTGGTGCTTTAATCTCCATCAAACGCTTCAAACGATTGTTTCTGATAATTACACGACGGTATAAATCATTTAAATCTGAGGTTGCAAAACGACCTCCATCTAGTGGCACTAGTGGACGCAATTCTGGCGGTATAATTGGAATCACTTTCATGATCATCCAAGCCGCTTTATTCTCACGAGTTTTGTTTGCATCACGCAGAGCTTCCACAACTTGGAGTCTCTTTAGAGCCTCTGTTTTACGTTGCTTAGAAGTTTCGTTGTTTGCTTTATGACGCAACTCGAAAGACAATGCATGAAGATCAATTAGATTTAACAAATCAATCAAACACTCTGCACCCATCTTAGCGATGAATTTGTTTGGATCTGAATCCTCTAAGTATTGATTCTCTTGAGGAATTGTCTCTAAAATTGTTAGATACTCTTCTTCTGTTAAGAAATCCAATTTCTGAACAGATTCTCCCTCTTCGTTTTTGGCAATACCTGGTTGGATAACTACGTAACGCTCATAGTATATAATCATATCCAACTTCTTTGATGGTAATCCAAGAAGGTATCCTATTTTGTTTGGTAAACTACGGAAATACCAGATATGAGCAACAGGCACCACCAAATTGATGTGTCCTACTCTATCACGACGTACTTTCTTTTCAGTTACCTCTACACCACAACGATCACAAACGATCCCTTTGTAGCGAATTCTTTTATATTTTCCACAAGCACACTCGTAGTCCTTTACAGGTCCAAAAATACGCTCACAAAACAAACCATCACGCTCTGGTTTGTGCGTACGGTAGTTAATTGTTTCTGGTTTCAACACCTCACCTCTAGACTCTCCAAGGATTGCCTCTGGTGAAGCCAGTCCAATAGAAATCTTATTGAATTTTGGTGGTGCTTGTTCTTTATTATTTCTTGCCATAATGCTGTAAAATAAAATTTAAAACTATTGATTTGGAAACGACTGTTTCCGGAGAAAAACTAATTATTTCCCGCGCTAGGGCGCGGGAATATAATTTATTCTTCTAGCCTGATGTCTAATCCAAGACCTTTTAGCTCGTGCATTAACACGTTAAAAGATTCTGGAAGACCCGGTTCTGGCATTGCCTCACCCTTAACGATACTCTCGTAAGTTTTAGCTCTACCAATCACATCATCAGACTTTACTGTCAATATTTCACGTAAAGTACTTGATGCTCCATATGCTTCAAGTGCCCATACTTCCATCTCTCCAAAACGCTGACCCCCAAATTGAGCTTTACCACCCAATGGTTGTTGTGTAATTAGTGAGTATGGTCCTATAGAACGTGCATGCATCTTGTCATCAACCATATGTCCTAGTTTCAACATATAAATCACACCAACAGTTGCTGGTTGATCGAAACGTTGTCCAGTTCCACCGTCATAAAGGTAGGTATGTCCAAATCTTGGAATTCCAGCCTCATCAGTTAGCTCGTTGATTTGATCTAGTGTTGCACCATCAAAAATTGGAGTTGCATACTTGCGACCTAATTTTTGACCAGCCCATCCTAAAACGGTTTCATATATTTGACCAATGTTCATACGAGACGGTACTCCAAGTGGATTCAATACGATATCTACCGGAGATCCATCTTCTAAAAATGGCATATCCTCATCTCTTACAATACGAGCTACAATACCTTTGTTACCGTGACGTCCTGCCATCTTATCACCCACTTTTAACTTACGTTTTTTAGCAACATAAATTTTAGCAAGTTTTAAAATTCCTGCAGGAAGTTCATCTCCAACAGAGATCGTAAACTTCTCACGACGCAAGTTACCTTGCAGGTCGTTTTCTTTGATACGGTAGTTGTGCATGAGGTCTGCAACCATTTCATTGGTTTCATCATCTGTTGCCCAAACTCCTCCAACCAAATGCGTATAGTCATCTACAGCATTTAACATCTTGAGTGTATACTTTTTACCTTTTGGAAAGACAACTTCACCAAGATCGTTTGTAACGCCTTGGGCAGTTTTACCTCCAACAATTGTAAATAGTTTTTCTACCAATACCTCTTTAAGAGAGTCAAATTTTCCGTCATACTTCACCTCAAGTGCAGCAATGTCTTCTTTATCTTTAGCTCTTTTACGCTTATCTTTTACCGCACGGGCAAATAATTTTTTATTGATAACAACACCATGTAATGATGGAGATGCTTTTAAAGAAGCATCTTTTACATCACCTGCTTTATCACCAAAGATGGCACGTAATAATTTTTCTTCAGGGGTAGGATCACTTTCTCCTTTAGGAGTAATCTTACCAATAAGAATATCACCAGGCTTTACTTCAGCACCAATTCTAATCATTCCGTTTTCATCAAGGTCTTTAGTGGCCTCTTCTGAAACGTTAGGAATATCATTTGTTAGTTCTTCGTTTCCTAGTTTTGTATCTCTAACTTCTAGTGAATACTCATCGATATGAATAGAGGTAAAGATATCTTCACGCACTACTCTTTCTGAAATTACAATGGCATCCTCAAAGTTATAACCTTTCCAAGGCATAAAGGCAACCTTCATGTTACGTCCTAGTGCAAGCTCACCTTTTTCTGTAGCGTACCCTTGGCATAATACTTGACCTTTTAATACTCTATCACCTTGTCTAACAATAGGCTTTAGGTTTATAGATGTACCTTGATTTGTTTTTCTAAACTTGATTAATTGGTATGTTTTGCTATCACTATCGAAACTTACCATTCCATCTTTTTCAGATCGGTCATACTTAATAGTAACTTCATTTGCATCTACATACTCAACAGTTCCATCTCCCTCTGCATTGATAAGCACACGAGAATCTGAAGCCACTTGACGTTCTAGTCCAGTTCCTACAATTGGCGAATCTGCGATTAATAAAGGTACTGCTTGACGCATCATGTTAGACCCCATCAAAGCACGGTTGGCATCATCATGTTCCAAAAATGGAATCAATGATGCAGAAATTGATGCAATTTGGTTTGGCGCAACATCAGCATAATTAATCTGTGTTGGTTCTACCACAGGGAAATCACCTTCTTCACGAGCAATTACTCTGTCTGTATCAATTTGTCCACTAGCTTTTAAAGGAATGTTTGCCTGTGCAATCATTTGTCCTTCTTCTTCTTCAGCAGAAAGGTATTTTGGAGTTGTCTTAAGATCAATAACACCATCTGTAACCTTACGATACGGTGTTTCAATAAATCCTAAATTGTTCACTTTTGCATATACTGCCAAAGATGAAATAAGTCCAATGTTTGGCCCTTCAGGAGTTTCAATAGGACATAATCTTCCGTAGTGAGTGTAATGTACATCACGTACTTCAAATCCTGCTCTTTCTCTTGATAAACCACCTGGCCCAAGTGCAGATAACCTACGTTTGTGGGTAATCTCTGCCAGTGGGTTTGTTTGGTCCATAAACTGTGATAGTTGATTCGTTCCGAAGAAAGAATTAATCACAGAAGACAAGGTCTTGGCGTTAATTAAATCAATAGGTGTAAACACCTCATTGTCACGCACATTCATTCTTTCACGAATGGTACGAGCCATACGAGCTAAACCAACACCAAACTGAGAAGATAATTGCTCACCTACGGTACGTACACGACGGTTAGATAAGTGATCAATATCATCAATCTCTGCTTTAGAGTTAATAAGCTCAATTAAATACTTAACAATGGTTATGATATCTTCTTTGGTAAGCACTTGCTTGTCCATTGCAATATCAAGACCCAATTTTTTATTCATACGGTAACGTCCTACCTCACCAAGGTTGTATCTCTGGTCAGAGAAAAACAACTTGTTGATTATACCACGAGCGGTCTCCTCATCTGGCGGTTCAGCGTTACGCAATTGTCTATAGATATGTTCTACGGCTTCTTTTTCAGAATTCGTAGGATCTTTCTGTAACGTGTTGTGGATAATTGCATAATCTGCAAGGTGGTTATCCTCTTTGTGCAATAAAATGGTTTTAGAACCAGAATCTATAATCTCTTCGATGTGCTCTTTTTCAAGAACAGTATCGCGATCTAAGATAATTTCATTACGCTCTATAGATACAACTTCACCTGTATCTTCATCTACAAAATCTTCATGCCAAGTTTTCAGCACACGTGCTGCTAACTTACGACCTAAATATTTTTTTAATCCAGTTTTAGAAGCTTTAACCTCTTCTGCAAGATCAAATATCTCAAGGATATCTTTATCTCTCTCAAAACCAATAGCTCTAAAGAGGGTTGTAACTGGTAATTTTTTCTTTCTATCGATATATGCGTACATAACGCTATTGATATCGGTAGCAAATTCGATCCAAGAACCTTTAAAAGGAATTACTCTGGCCGAATATAGTTTTGTTCCATTAGCATGGAATGATTGTCCGAAGAATACCCCTGGAGAACGGTGTAGTTGAGAAACAACAATACGCTCTGCTCCATTGATACAAAAAGTACCAGAAGGAGTCATGTAAGGAATAGTACCTAGGTATACATCCTGTACAATTGTTTCAAAATCTTCGTGTTCTGGATCTGTACAATACAGTTTTAAACGCGCTTTTAAGGGCACACTGTAAGTAAGACCACGCTCAATACACTCTTGAATTGAATATCTTGGTGGATCTACAAAATAATCTAAAAACTCTAACACGAACTGGTTACGAGTATCTGTAATTGGGAAATTCTCCAAAAAGGTTTTGTATAATCCTTCTTGGCCTCTTTCTTCTGATTTGGTTTCCAATTGGAAAAAATCCTGGAAGGATTTGATCTGGATGTCCAAAAAGTCCGGGTAATCGGGCTTATTTTGAACAGAAGAAAAATTCAATCTTTCAGTTAACATTGCTGACATCTATGGACGGAATTTAGTTAAACAAGTTATGATGTGTATACTCAAAAATATAGGAACCTTTATATACACAAAATGGTTTAGGTCTTTCCGCGATAAACGGAAGACCTAAACCTTAAGGTTTGGAGTTAGAAAAGCTTACTTAAGCTCAACCTCTGCTCCAGCTTCTTCTAATTGAGCTTTAAGCGCTTCAGCTTCGTCTTTAGACACACCCTCTTTAATTGGAGATGGTGCATTATCAACTAATCCTTTTGCGTCTTTAAGACCAGCACCAGTTAATTCTTTAACTAGTTTTACTACCGCTAATTTTGCTCCACCAGCTGCCGTAAGAATTACGTCAAACTCAGTTTGCTCATCAGCAGCTTCTGCGCCACCAGCTCCACCAGCAGCAACAGCTACAGCTGCAGCAGCAGGCTCGATACCGTACTCATCTTTTAATATAGTAGCTAATTCATTAACCTCTTTTACGGTTAAGTTAACTAATTGTTCTGCGAAATCTTTTAAATCTGCCATTTTCTATCGTTTTTAAAAATTGTAATTTATTGTTTGTAATTTAATTAGTGCATTGTATTGATTATCCTTCTCTTTCAGAAAGTGTTTTAACAATACCTGAAAGTGTATTTCCACCACTCTTAAGAGCAGAAATAACATTTTTAGCAGGTGATTGTAATAACCCGATAATATCTCCAATAACCTCTTCTTTAGATTTGATGTTAACTAGATTGTCTAGTTGATCATCTCCAATGTAGATAGCCTCTTCAATATAAGCTCCTTTAAGTAAAGGCTTTTCAGATTTTTTTCTGAAGTCCTTTATGATCTTAGCAGGTGCATTTCCTGTTTCTGAAAATAATAAAGATGTGTTTCCTTTTAAGATGGTTGGCAAATCGCCAAAATCTTTATCAGAACTCTCCATTGCTTTTGCAAGCAATGTATTTTTAACTACTGCCAACTTCACACCTGCTTTATAGCAAGCACGACGTAAGTTTGATGTTTTACCAGCATCCAACCCAGAAATATCTGCTAAATAAATAGTAGTGTTTTCTGTAAGCTGTGCAGTTAACGTTTCAATCACTTGTGATTTTTCTTGTCTTGTCATAAGTCTGTGTTTTACTGCTCAGTGAAACCTTTTGTATCAATCTCGATACTTGGGCTCATTGTGCTGGACATGAATATACTTTTAATATAAACACCCTTAGCCGCTTGAGGCTTCAGTTTTACCAACGTAGTTAATAATTCTCTTGCGTTTCCTGCAATATTAGCCGCATCAAAAGATGCTTTTCCTATTGCTGCATGAATAATACCAGTCTTCTCAACTTTAAAGTCAATCTTACCACCTTTCACGTCTTTAACCGCTTTAGCAACGTCCATGGTCACTGTACCAGTCTTTGGGTTTGGCATAAGACCACGAGGCCCTAATACACGTCCTAAAGGACCTAATTTACCCATTACACTTGGCATAGTTACAATTACGTCAACATCTGTCCAACCTCCTTTAATCTTATCGAGGTACTCATCTAATCCAACAAAGTCTGCTCCGGCAGCTGTAGCTTCAGCTTCCTTATCTGGAGTAACTAAGGCTAACACCTTCACATCTTTACCTGTACCGTGAGGTAAGGTAACAACGCCTCTAACCATTTGGTTTGCTTTACGTGGGTCTACATTAAGACGCACAGCAAGGTCCACAGATGGATCAAAGTTTGTGTTGGAGATTTCTTTTATTAAAGCTGAAGCTTCTGAAAGAGTGTAGGTTTTAGCCTCCACTTTCGCAGTATTCACTTTTTGCTTTTTAGTTAATCTTGCCATTTTATAGATTCTTTTTTATTATAAAGGTGCAGTACCTTTTGTTTTAATTCCCATTGAACGCGCAGTACCAGCTACCATTTTCATAGCAGACTCAATACTAAAAGCATTTAAATCGGGCATTTTGTCTTCTGCAATAACTCTAATTTGATCCCAAGAAATAGTCCCTACCTTCTTAACGTGTGGCTCACTAGATCCTTTTTTGACCTTGATTGCCTCAAGAATTTGTACAGCAGCTGGAGGAGTTTTAATAACAAAGTCAAAAGACTTGTCTTTATATACTGTAATCGCAACTGGCAATACTTTTCCTTGCTTATCTTGTGTTCTAGCGTTAAACTGCTTACAGAACTCCATGATATTCACACCGGCAGCACCTAAAGCGGGTCCAACTGGTGGCGAGGGGTTAGCCGCACCTCCACGAACTTGCAATTTTACTACTTTACTGACTTCTTTTGCCATTTTCTGTTTTTAAAAAATTTGTCGATTTAGTTTAAAGTGGAAGCTTTAAATAAAACCTATAATATAGCGTGTAACAATTATTATACTTTCTCTACTTGCATGTAGCTTAGCTCTAACGGTGTTTTTCTTCCGAAAATCTTAACCATTACCTCTAGCTTGCGTTTTTCTTCATTGATCTTCTCAACAGTTCCATTGAATCCGTTGAAAGGTCCATCAACAACCTTTATCGTTTCACCAATAGTGAATGGAATATTTACATTCTCATCCTTCACAGAAAGCTCATCGACTTTTCCAAGTAACCTATTGACTTCACTTTGTCTTAATGGCACTGGCTCTCCTCCTTTAACTTCTCCTAGAAAACCAATTACTCCATTAATAGATCTTATAATATGAGGTATTTCACCGGCAAGGCTTGCTTGCACCATGATATAGCCTGGAAAATAAACGCGCTCTTTGTTTGTTTTTTTTCCGTTACGTATCTGTATCACCTTTTCGGTAGGAACCAAAATATTTTCTATATAATCCTGAAGATTCAAACGTGTGATTTCAGACTCAATATAAGATTTGATTTTGTTTTCCTGCCCACTAACTGAACGGACTACATACCACTTTTTTGTACTTTTTGTTTCGGCCATGCTTATTATTTAATTAGCTCAAAGTAATAAGATATAACGCCACTAAAAACAGTATCAACACCCCAAACTACTAATGCCAATACTACAGAAAATGCAGCAACAATAACAGTAAGACGTTGCGCTTCAGACCAAGGCGTCCACGTTACGTGATTTTTTAATTCGTTATAAGACTCTTTAATATAGTTTACCATCTTTATAGGTATTTATTTTTTCTGCTACTGAAATAATAAAATTTCAGTAAATGTGCACGGGATGGGAGACTCGAACTCACGACACCTGGTTTTGGAGACCAGTGCTCTACCAACTGAGCTAATCCCGTATGGATTATTGTGCTCAAAAGAGCTAAACCCGTTATAAAAGTCAAGGCGTCCCGAAAAAACGGAACACCTTTACTCTATATACTATAGACTATTTTTTAGTCTAAAATTTCAGTTACCTGACCTGCTCCTACAGTTCTACCACCTTCACGGATAGCGAAACGTAAACCAATGCTCATTGCAATTGCAGATATTAGCTCAACATGGATAGTTAAGTTATCTCCAGGCATTACCATTTCAACTCCATCAGGAAGAGAAATGTTACCTGTTACATCAGTTGTACGAACGTAAAACTGTGGTCTGTAGTTGTTGTGGAATGGAGTGTGACGTCCACCTTCTTCTTTTTTAAGTACGTATACCTCAGCTTTAAACTTAGCATGTGGTGTTACAGATCCTGGCTTAACGATTACCATTCCTCTTGAGATCATTGATTTCTCAATTCCTCTTAAAAGAATACCTGCGTTATCTCCAGCTTCTCCTCTATCAAGAATTTGACGGAACATTTCAATACCTGTAATAGTAGAAGTTAATTTCTCAGCTCCCATACCGATGATCTCAACAGGATCTCCAGTGTTTGCGATACCAGTTTCGATACGACCTGTAGCTACAGTTCCACGACCAGTAATAGAAAATACATCTTCAATAGGCATCAAGAAAGGCTTATCTACCTCTCTAAGTGGCTCTTCGATCCATGTATCAACAGCTGCCATTAGTTCAATAACAGTATCAACCCATTTTTGCTCACCATTTAATGCACCAAGTGCAGAACCAGCGATTACAGGTCCATTATCACCATCATACTCGTAGAAAGATAAAAGATCTCTGATCTCCATCTCTACTAGTTCAAGTAATTCCTCATCATCAACCATATCTACTTTGTTCATAAATACAACGATACGTGGAATACCTACCTGACGTCCTAAAAGGATATGCTCACGTGTTTGTGGCATTGGTCCGTCAGTTGCAGCAACAACTAGTATTGCTCCATCCATTTGTGCGGCACCCGTAACCATGTTTTTTACATAATCGGCGTGACCTGGACAGTCAACGTGTGCGTAGTGACGGTTAGCCGTCGCGTACTCAACGTGCGAAGAGTTAATTGTTATACCACGCTCTTTTTCTTCTGGAGCGTTGTCAATTTGATCAAAAGCTGATGCTTCTGAAAATCCAGCATCCGATAGTACCTTAGTAATCGCAGCTGTTAATGTTGTTTTACCGTGATCTACGTGTCCAATAGTACCTACATTAAGGTGTGGTTTCGAACGATCATATGTTGCCTTTGCCATTTTGTATTTAGTTTAACTTAGTTATATATTAGTGTTCAATTGTATTTATACTTATCTATTTTGAGCCAATGACGAGAATTGAACTCGTGACCTCTTCCTTACCAAGGAAACGCTCTACCCCTGAGCTACACCGGCTTTTGCTTGCTGGTCTCACGTCTGATTCAATAAAAAATCGAATCAAAACTCAAAAGAGCTGCTTGTTATTTGCAGATGAAACGCCTGTAAACAACAATATCCTCACAAAACTGCAAGGATGAAAATTGAGCGGGAGACCAGGTTCGAACTGGCGACATTCAGCTTGGAAGGCTGACGCTCTACCAACTGAGCTACTCCCGCTTTTAAAGAGAAACACGATGGCTTCTCAAGCTTTCAATTTCAAAAAACCACAATCGCAATTTGGTAATGGTAGCGATTGCAGACATTTAAGAGTAAAAAAAAGTTTGTGGGGAGAGCAGGATTCGAACCTGCGAAGACGTAGTCAGCAGATTTACAGTCTGCCCTCGTTGGCCGCTTGAGTATCTCCCCTTAATTTAACACCTATTTTAAAGAACTTTTTTAAGCTTATCTACTGAAAATCAATCCTATAAACGTACTTAAAATTCTATTTTTTTAAAGAGCCGATGGAGGGACTCGAACCCACGACCTGCTGATTACAAATCAGCTGCTCTAGCCAGCTGAGCTACATCGGCTTTTGAATATTGGTTTCCCAAAATCGAATGCAAATTAAATGCTATTTTTTATGGTTTCAAAACAAAATTTAAAAATTCTTACAAAGCTTTTATTTTTTCTTTGCGACGCTTCAAAATTCGTTCTGCACTATCGGCTGCGGAGTCAATGGCCTCCTCAAAAGTTTTACACATTTTCTTGACCACTACATTCTCTCCAGGGATCTCAATCTTTAATTCTGCCCTCTTATTTATTCTATCAGAAGCATTCTCAACTTTGGTAAAACAGTGCATCTCAATAATCTGATTGTAGAATACAGTAAGTTTTTCTAAACGCTGCTCAGCAAATTCTTTTAAACTAACATCAGCGGTGTAATTCACGGCTCTAAAGTGGACATTTGACATAGATATTGATTTTAAAGGTTAATTATTTCTTCTTTTCCCTTGGATGTGCATTTTTGTACACTTCCTTTATTTTAGTCATACTACTATGTGTGTAGTGCTGTGTTGCTGCTATACTACTATGACCCAAGAGATCTTTGATTGCATTCAAATCAGCGCCTTGATCCAATAAGTGCGTAGCAAAGCTATGACGTAAAACGTGAGGACTTTTTTTTGTTTTTGTTGATACCAAACTAAAATAATCATTTACGGTTGTATAAACAAATGAATCGGTCAATTTAACTCCATCTTCACTGGTGAAGAACAAACCCTGCTCCCCATGAATACCCTGGCGTTTTTGACAATCCAAAAGAAGCTGTAACTGGTTTTTAATTTCTGGTAGTAGTGGAAGTAAACGTTCTTTATTTCTTTTTCCTAAAACTTTCATTAAACCTGCTGAAAAATCAAGATTTAATAATTTTAATTCAATCAATTCGCTTCTTCTAATTCCTGTGTAATAGAACAAACTCAAGATTGTTTTTTGAAGTATTCCTGTGTAAGAATCAGGAAAATGATCTGAATTTAAAAGCTGTGACACTTCTTCTTTTGAAAAAGGGAGCTGAACTTGAGTTGCCATTTTCAATGCTTTGTGCTCTTTTAAAGGAGAACGTTCAATAGTTCCAACACGTGTTAGAAATCTATAATAGGAACGCAGTACTGAAATCTTACGATTGACCGTTCGTGTACTATTTCCTTTTTCAATTAATGCAACGATCCAAGATCGGATTTGACTATAGGAAACTTCCTCCAAGTCTTTTGAAGCTCCCTCAGATATCAAAAAATTTTGAAAGGCTTCTAAATTGGATTGATATGCCTTTTGGGTGTGAAAAGAAGACTTCTTCTCTAAAAGAATGTAATCAATAAAAGAAGGTATAGACATAAAAAAACGTTACCGTATAAAGTTAAAAAACTTAAATAGGATAACGTTCTATATTTGTAGAATAAAAAGCTTAAATGCTTTCGCTGTCGCGTAAGCCTTGAATGTATTGCGCTTTTTGGATTTTTTGACGATTCTTTACTGAAGGCTTAATAAATTGCTTTCGAGCACGAAGCTGACGCATCGCACCAGTTTTGTCAAATTTTCTTTTAAATCGCTTTAATGCGCGATCAATATTTTCTCCATCCTTAATGGGAATAATTAACATATTGTAGCACCTCCTTTCATATTGGGGGCAAATATAGGTAAAACAAGTTTACAAATCACAAAGATTCTACAGAACAATTTTAATCCGTTACTCTTTCAAAAGATTACGTGCAATGACCAACTTCTGAATTTCACTTGTTCCCTCTCCAATAGTACATAACTTGGAATCCCTGAAGAATTTTTCAACTGGAAAATCTTTAGTAAATCCGTATCCTCCATGAATTTGAATTGCCTCATTTGCGACCTTAACACATACCTCAGAGGCAAATAATTTTGCCATAGCACCTTGCTGGGTTACTTTCTTACCCTGATTCTTCAATTCGGATGCTTTTTCAGTGAGCAATACAGCAGCTTCTATTTCCGTTGCCATTTCGGCTAACTTAAAAGAAATTCCTTGAAAACTACTAATGGATTTTCCAAATTGTTTACGTTCTTTAGAATACTTCAGGGATGCATTAAACGCACCTTTAGCTACACCTAAAGAGAGTGCTGCAATAGAAATTCGTCCACCATCCAAAATTTTCATGGATTGAATAAAACCATCTCCCACATCGCCTAATCTATTTTCATCTGGAATTTTACAATTATCAAAAACCATCTCGGCAGTTTCTGAAGCGCGCATCCCTAATTTATTTTCTTTTTTTCCAGCACTGAATCCTGGCGTTCCTCGTTCAACAACAAATGCAGTCATTCCATGATTGTCCCCTTTCTCTCCATTACGAGCAATCACAACTGCTATATCACCTGAAATACCGTGGGTAATAAAATTTTTGGTCCCATTTAACACCCAATGGTCTCCTTCTTTTTTAGCGGTAGTGGACATCCCTTTGGCATCTGATCCTGTATTATGCTCTGTTAGGCCCCATGCTCCTATGGTAACTCCGGAACATAGTTGAGGCAACCAACGAAGACGTTGGGCTTCGGTACCGAAAGTGTAAATATGGTTGGTGCAAAGTGAGTTGTGTGCAGCAATTGACAATCCAATAGAGGGATCTACAATGG
>ENA-ORDA01001286-ORDA01001286.1-marine-metagenome-genome-assembly--contig:-NODE-1286-length-21809-cov-5.773744_pt1 | contig 21809 bp, 17 predicted proteins | sample MGYA00237778_ERZ508506 | MGnify/ENA primary metagenome ERZ508506 (study PRJEB26177, sample SAMN06267891) | marine metagenome | isolation source: Monterey Bay, California, USA | place: Pacific... | reverse complement strand
AGTCGCGGTGATAACCGATTCGACTGAATAGATATTTCCACCCTGAAAAAAGACGCCTCCTTCAACGGACTCTAATAACGAATCAAAGATGCCAATTTCACCGAAGGCAGCATCACCCATGCGAATGTCAATATCCCTCGCCTGAAGATCAACGTCATCGATCAAAATAGCATCAGAATTCACATAGAGGTTTTGGCTAGCAGGCTTTTCTTCACTCGATACGGTCCGGCTGCTATCGATAGCAATTATGCCGCTGCCATCGCCAAGAAAACCGAACCCGGATATCTCCGTCATTGACAACGTTGATGTATCTGAGAGGTTGGAGTAAAACCGTACCCCATCTGAAAATTCGAAATAATCTGCTGTTGAAACAGTAAAACTCCCATCCACATCGACCACGGTACCATTGGTGAATATAAAACCCGCTGAATTGACCATATAGAGAGAAGAACCATCAATACTTGAGGTAATTCGGCCTGCAATTGATGATTCACCTCCCGTCACTCTGGCAATAATATTGGCGATGGTATTGGTGCCGGAAAAATTCGCGTGCTCATCGATGCCGATGTTAAATTTATCAAAACTATGAAAAAGGTTGGTTCCAACCGATTGCCCGTAGGTATCTTGGATGTCATAAGTAAAGCCATTGCCAGAAATCACAGCATCGAAAGCTGCACCGCCTAACGAACCATCTATGGTAACTTCCGCATTAACTGATGCCGAAACCAATATCAACAGCGCGCTAATGTTTCTCGGTTTAGAATGCATAGTTATATCTCAGCCTGAAATGAAACCCTTCATCCTGCAGGTCTTTTTCGGTTACTTTAAAATCTTTAAACGCGTGCGCATAAAAAACATCAGCGGTTAAGCCTTTGAGACCTTGGTACGAAATGCCAACACCCGCGCTATAGATTGTATCTTTGCCCTGTGCGATGGCATCGTCATGATTTTTACCGCTTCCCCAGTCGAAAAAACCGATGAATTCCATGGCTTGTTCCGTGTCTGGTCGAAAACGCGCTTCAACAGTGGCAAGGTAAGCGTTATCTCTAACGATTTGATTTTCTCTGTACCCTCTAACAGTGCTGATACCACCTAATGAAAACTTCTCAATCGATAACAAAGTGGAGGTGGCGTACTGGGCCAGCAATTTCGTGGTGACATAAAACTGCTCACTAAATTGTCTGGAAAACTGCGCCTGCGCTAGATAGCTGGTGAAGTCACCGTCTGCCTGATTATTGTTTTCTGTCGCGCCAAAGGCTTTGGTGCCTTTAGAAATTGCCAGCCGGGCTGCAACCGCCTGGCTGACACCCGTTTTACTGTAAAGGAGTGCCAAACGTACTGGTGACACCTTGCTTTCTCCATTCACAGCGCCTTCAGAGAAAGAAAAGGGTATACCCAGTAAGCTTGTATCATTCTTCCTAGATTCGAATGTAAGCTGCAAGTCCACACTAGAACGTAGCGTTTTTTTGATTGGAAAATCGAAGTTAAGACCGAAAGATTCGGTGGCGCTTTTTACGCCAATTTCATTAAAGGGCTCTTCAATAACCGCAGAATCACTTAAAGAATATGAAAGCGAGATACGATGGTCATGGCGATTAAACGGAATGCTGAAGCGGGCATCATGCGAATCTAAACCCTCAGTAGCGGAGGTTTTTAGCTTCAGGGTCTCGCCCCACCCGGTTAAGTTCTCAGTTTTAAAGCTAACTGCCACATTATAAGGGCCTATGGACGGCGACCGATCATTAGCGACATATAAACCAAGATTAAACTTTGGATGAGTATCCACGGCTAGGGTCAAGTCCGCTTGGCCTGGGACTTTACCGGGGGTTATGTTTGCATCAATCCGTTTTACAAACGGGTCTTTCTCAAGCAGCTTCAAAGATTCTTGCAGAGCCATTAGGTTAAATGGCTCAGTAATGCTTATTCGCCCCTTAATATAACTGTCATTAAGTTCGCTTTCGACGTCAAGATTCGAAATTTCACCTTCAATAAGTTTGAAGTGAATTTTGCCTTCACTTATTTTTTGGTCCGGAATGACCACGCCTGTATTGATATAACCCTTAACCGCAAATAGCTGATTGATAGACTCCTTCAATTTCAGCAATTCTGAAACCTGAATTTTTCGTTCTAGGTAATCGTCAGCAAGGTCGTCAATTTCGTCATTAAGGATTGGTGAGTCCAGACCCAGCTCGCCAATGATCACATGCCTCATATGGCTTATTTTGCGTTCGGTTTTTCTAACTTCGGCAAGAGATGGCTGTGGAGATTCTGATACAGGAAGTGCAAGGGGCTGCGTAACATCCTCGACTAAGCGTTGATGGATCCATGCTGAAGCATAGCCTTGGTTGTTTATCGCCTGTCTTTTGATCTGTGCCTCCGCATAACTTAAAGCGGAACCAACCTGGACTCGGTACAATTTGCGCCCGTCTACATTTGTTGGGACAATATTGCAAGGAATGCTCCGATTAACATTGGTTGCGTATGTTTTTGCTGCTGATTCCGAATCGAAACTACCCAACACAATGTAATATTCTAATTCATCAGCAAATATTGGTGTGGTTCCCATCCACAATGTCAACAGGCAAACACCACACTTGAAGGCTTTATTCATAGCCAGTTGCCTATCATCAGAAATGGCGCCCAGTCCGTAGGGTGTTGAAACCTAGGTTGTTCAATCAATCTGATTTGCGCGAGCTGCATGGCTCTCGCTTTAGTCACGCCTTCCTTGGCCGTATATTCGTAGAAAGTATCGATGATTTCGACCGTTGCTGCATCGCTAATTTGCCATAATGTTGCGACGGCACTCCTTGCGCCTGCTTTTAAGGCAACACCGGCCAAACCTAGAGCTGCTCGACTATCTCCAGCCGCTGTTTCACACGCGCTGAGTACCAGCAATTCTAAGGGCTCACCGACATTCTTCCTATTTCCGATACTTTCTTCGAGCAAATCCATTGTTAACTTATCGTCATAGGTCAGCAAATAAGACTCTTGTGGGTTCGAATCGAAGTGTCCGTGCGTGGCAATATGTACAATGGAATAATCCGCGGATGTGAGTTGTTCTTTGAGGTCATCCCGCTTGAAGTTAGTATCTCGCAAAACAGAAGCGCCATAAGTTGCCTCGAGATTCTGTAATTCTCGTGGCACCCCTGGCAACCCGACGTAACCTTGTACGGCTTCTGAGATCCCCCCCGCGAAAAAATTCGAATTCTCGACGTTAAGGGGTTTAGGCAGCGTAAGGCTTATACCTGGCGTGGTAGCGATAGCGAAGCGTTGCACCATGAACGCTTCGCCATCATAAACAGCTGCCATTGGTATTGTTCTAAGTACGCCGTCCGGAATGACTAAAAGTGTATTGATTTTATTTTCGCTAAATAGGTCTTCGACTTGAGCAAAAAGAAGATCGTAGAGTTCCTCTCCGATCTCCAAGTATTCCTCATCGCCAAAGTCTACCTGTAGCTGATCTCTAAATTCATTAACAAGATCTTTCAAGTCACCGGCCTCAATGCGAGAGACGAATTGATGAACCTGATCTCTTACGTTCACCAAAACTTCGACTCGGTCCGGCAGGATGACGGGATAAATGACGGCTGTCGCCGCTTCAATCTGGTCGAGATTGACTGACTCATCAGGGATCACGCAGTCGTTTTGGAAGTAGTCTTGCAACTCGGCAGACTTTGCTTGCTCCAGAATGTTCTGAACATTTTTCAAATATGACTGTTTTTCAGCCCCACCTGCGGTTCTCGCTGTCGTGAGCAGCAGGTCAGAAAGCTCTGTAAAGAGCGGTTGGACTTTTTGATGAAAGGTAAAGGGCGAACCGGTGATCAATTCTTGGCGCACGTTTTCAAGAGTAAGAATGGCATCGTTGTAACTTTTTATCGCTTCAGTCACTTGCGCTTGCTTGTTATAGATTCTGGCAGCCTGCCACTGCCATAAATAGGCGCTTTCATATGCCTGACTAGCACTGGCTAGGAACGCTGCTCGTTCTGACAAGGCAAGCGCAGTCGCCAGATCCTCCTCACTGTTTGATGACTCACTGAGGACTCGCCCTTTGTAACCGAGTGCATAACCTAGTAGCAAGTTATTGCCAAGTGACTCTGAAGTACTGATAGCTTCTTCTAATAACTGAATTGCGCGCGCGCGCCATATCGGTTTAGCCTTCGCATTGAGAACACTCTGGTGATATAAGATCGCCAATGAAATATTCAATTCTGTCGTGTTCGCGCTGGCACGCTGGTTTTGTAGGGTCTGCCAGCTAGGCGCTAATCGCATACGCGCAATAGACTGATTCCCGTAGGCCAGTTGGTGCCTGAGCTCGTTAGTTTGAATGGTCAGTTGCAGCTGACTGCTTTTAGCTTCGGCAGCGAATTTCATCGCTTCGGCGAACGCTTTTTCGGCTTCGCTGGGCGTATTAAGCGTACTGTGGATTGCGCCGACAGTATTCAACGCCTCGGCACGTACATAAGGGTCTGAAGACAGTTTAGCTACTTTATCCAATTGTTGGGCGCTAAGCGGGTATTCACCAATTTCGAAATAAAGGCGGCCCAATAAAAGATGACCTTGCACTTGTTCGTCAGTTGTCAGAAACCTTGAAATTTGTTGGGCTTTAAACAACAGCGGGAGCGCTTTTTTGCTGTATCCCTCGAGTTGATAACTTGCTGCAGCGCCCAACAAGCCATCAAACAGGTCACGGTTATTGGCTTCTTCTGCCGACAGTGGACTGTGGATGCAAATAATCGACAACAAAGAAAGCATTCGCCACAAATTGCAGCGGATTTTACGATGCATTCCCTTCATTGGTCCTTTCATTGGTCCTTTCATGGCCTCCACGAACCAATACAGCCGCTTCACGCTGTATACACCTCTAGCCAGCAAAAATTATTACTTATCAGATATTTAGAACTTTAGCGAAGAATAGCATCTCGCTAACAGTAAACTTAACCTGATTATGCGTTATTCCATCACCCGAATCAGTAGTTCGTCAGAATGCGTTCGAATATCTAGCTTGGCGTCCATAAATCGTTCGGCCAATACTGTATTCACCGCGTTGAATTTCTTGCCAAAGTCTGAATAGTCCGTGTATCCGCAGGCCATGTAATGGGCCATTTCACCGCCCCAAGCATGATGATAAAGGTTGCAACCACCAAAGCCAGTGTTAAACATATCAAAGAGTTTGTCTGCGCGTTGTTGGCGTTCGGCAAGGGTTAACGATGCATCGAAATCCCAGCGCATGTAGGCAATGTACTCTGGCGAAATCGTTAGATTGCGCTGTTGTACTTCTAAAATATTATCGGAATGATCCGCAAAACTTTGTGGGCCGGCAGCAGAGGCGGCTGACTTCTTCAAAATAGCGTCCAGTTGATCAAAGTCATTGAAGTAACAAAAAGTATAAAAGCCGCGTTGGGTGCCAAACTGATGCTGGTAAACACCGCAGTTATTGAAGCCATAGGCCTCCTGGTTTTTTTGATATTCAACCAATTCAGCAGACAGCGTCGCTGGGTCTTGACCGGTGGCGATCTCGTATTCCGAGTGCAGGACATAGGCATTGCTGTCCGCTTCGCCGTGACCATCAGCAGCGCTGTAGCTAATCCAGAATGCAAGGGGAATAAATTTTAAGAGTTGATTCAGTGTCGATTGCATGTGCTTATCTCCGTTGAATGAGCTCAAAATTTAAGGCGCACGGCATTGATCGTCAACAATAGTTCGAAATTGGGCTATAAATTAGGACTGTGAATTAGGACTAAGTATGTCGCAGTAGGCGAGCATTGGCTGGTTCTGGCGACATCACCAATATGAGGTATAGCAAGCACATGGTGTCAGAAAAATGCTAGATGCTTACTATCTCGCGACTGAGCGGGCACCCAAGAACAGGCTTGTTGCGACCAGAATCGAACTATTATTTGCCAAGCAGCTATTTGTCGCCATACTGATCTTTCTAGCCAACCTACCCGAGGAAATTATGAAGTCAGCTAAATTAATCATCACGTTACTCACCTTTATATTTGTTTCAATGCCAGTTCTTGCGCACAACCCCAAAGGAGAATCTTTTTCGTTATCAGGAAAAATTACGTCCATTACACTGTCTGACCAGGGCGGCGTCATTAATGTTTCTGCGGAAGCTGGAAGATACGGCAAAGTCTTTCTAACTTATAATGTTACTATTAATCCGGCAGTGCCTAATCAAGGATCTTTTCACGGTAATGGCGTCGGTTTTAATGACGAAGGCGTAAGAGAAGGCGGCTCTCGACAAGGCGTTTTCAGAAGAGATGGAACGACCATGCAGTTTTATTCTTTAGATGATGTATCTGACGGAGAACTCAACTATTGCGAAACGTTAATTGATCTGAAAAAAGAAACAGTAGAAATGACCTTCTACCCTTTGTAGCGATGCATCCGAGTCTCTAGCAGCGATAAGTTGTTGGAGACTCTTCATCCTTCAGTGATTATTTTCGACTAATGGACATCAGCGTTTGACAGCCTGCCTAAGGACTTGGCTTAAAGGTCTTGTGCCCTAACTCGTCTGGCAGCAACGCCATACGGGAACGTCCTTCACAGCGGGTCGACTCGCATAAACAAGCCTTTAAAACCAACAAACAAGAGGTAAATGATCATGAGCAACAACAGTCTTCAAGCATATCTTAACGCTGACGATAAGGTTGGCTTCGACAAATTTTTATTCCTTCAACTAAAGATGGACGGTTGGTTAGCCTCGAGGCTGGGTATCACCGCTCTGGCGCCGATCGGTTTTCTTCTTGGTGTTCTCGTCTGTTACGCTTTTCTCGCGATTTAGTCAGCCCACTTAGCGCTAAGACTTTGGTCCTGCCCTACGGTGTCGAGCGCTAGACACCGCATCGGGCTGTGCAACATTAGATGATCATCTGCCATCGTCAAATATAAGCAACTTCAGTTAGTCACGTGTTATCCTTTTTTGTCAGAGACCCATGGTTTCTGCAGTCGCTTCTCAGTGATTGAACCTAGGTCTCAAAAATGTAGGTTTTAGTGTCACGACTTCCATGATCTCACTATTTCATACGAGAGTTTTATCTAGCTGATGCTTTAGGATTTGTGATGACAAAAAAACGGGTTATTGTGGTCGGCGTGCTGTGTAGCTTCGGACTGATATTTTGGGGTTACTTGCAGCAAGCCAATGATTTTCAGATCACTGGCCAAATGAACTTTGTTAGCCTCGATCACGATGTTGAAGTTCGGCGTGATGACTATGGCATGGCTTATATCCTCGCCAAGACCGATGACGACCTCTGGCGTGCACAAGGGTTTGTAACAGCACAGCATCGCTTGTTCCAGATGACTTCGTATTTAACCATCGTACGTTCGGAGATGAGTTCCATTATGGGCGAAAGCCTGCTGCCACTCGACAAGCGCATGCTTGCAATGGGCTTGAGAGCAAATGCACGCAAGCATCTGGCATTGCTAAACGATCAGGATCGGCACGCGCTCAATCTTTATCTTGAAGGGGTAAACGCATACATTGAATTATACCAACACGAACACCCACTGGAACTTTCACTAGGACTGTTTAAGACCAGACGCTGGGAGTTGCTTGATCTCGTTTCGATCATTCAATTTGGCGGGTTCATCCACTCAACCAACATGTCAGCAGAGCTGCTGACATCTCAGTTAGTGAGCATCCTTGGCCCCGATTTAGCAGCAGAAATTCTACCCCTCAGCCGAAATCCTGAAAGAACTCGTCAGGAATTTATGAGTGCGACGCTCGGTTCAGATGCCCACAATTCCAGTCTAAAGCTAACTTCTGATTTACATTCTCTTGTTTCAGCGTGGATACCCAGACTCGGCTCAAACAATTGGGTTGTTGACCCAAGTCGATCGACCACAGGTGCAGCGATTGTGGTCAATGACCCTCACTTAAGTGTGCGTAGTTTGCCTGGCATGCTGCACCCCATTGGACTACAGTCGCCTCGTATTCAAGCGGTCGGATATGCGTTTCCTGGGGTACCAGGATTAATCGGCGGACGGACTAATCATGTCGCTTTCGGTGTGACTAATGCTTACGGCGATGTCCAAGATCTCTATGCAGAAACAGTTAACTCGGCCAACAACAACGAATACAAGAGCAACAACGACTGGCTGACTTTTGAGCATGAACAACATACATTCAACGTTAAGGATTCCGCTACGGAAACGGGCTACCGAACAGAAACGGTCCCGTATCGTAAAACAATTCACGGCATTGTCGCCTCGGATCTCGGACTCTTTGATGACAAGTTACCCGGCGAAGTCATCAGTTTGCGATGGGCCCTCGATGAAGGCAATCGTGGCGGGATCGGCGTTATCAATATGATGCTTGCCGAAGACGTGTTCGAATTCGACAAGGCACTGGCTGAATTTGACACCGTCATGTTCAATTTTGTTTTTGGAGATACAAAAGGCAATATCGGTCATCGAAGTACAGGACGCATCCCTATTCGATCAGATAAGAATGGCGCCTACCTGAGAGATGGTGCTACCGCGGGCAATCACTGGCAAGGATGGATTCCGAAAGATGAAATGCCAGGACAATTCAATCCCGCCAAGGGTTGGGTGGGTACCGCCAATAACGATACACGGACTGACGACTATCCGTATTATTACTCAAGCGGATTTGCACCTTCATTTCGCTATCAAAGGATTGTGGAGCTCATAGAGGGCACCCCTCAAACAAGTCCGGAAGACCATCGCAATTTTATGCTGGACATCAAAAACCTCCAGGCAGAAGCGTTCATGCCGAATGTTCTTGCCGCGCTTCGGGAAGATCCTGCGTTTGAAGCCTGGGTACCAATTCTTGAATCGTGGAATTTTGAAGAAAGAACTGATCTCGTCGCGCCTTCACTTTATCACGCGATTTATCATTATCTGGCCTATGTCATTGTTGTAGATGACCTAGGAGAAGACGCTGCAAACAACTATGCAAATAACTGGTATTTCTGGCAAGAACGCATTCAACATTTGGTAGAGCAAGGCTACGGACAATATTGGATTGACGATCAACGGACTAAAGATAAAGTTGAAAATCTACACGACATTATTCGCAGAGCAGCGGCACTGGGCGACGCCAAATTGCGCACGATATCAGGGGATGATCCAACAACACTGAAATGGGGAGAAATTCATAAAGTCAGTTTCGTATCACCGTTACGCACAAGTGGACTGGGAAGTCGCCTACTGGGTGGTGGAACTTTTGCGAAAGAAGGCTCGGGAGAGACATTGAACCGAGCCGGCTATTCGCGCACGGCAAATACCGAGGATGGCTTCGATACAGCATTTATCGCTACTGCACGACTTGTTATGGATATGGCGGATTCTGAAAAGATCAAAGCTGTGGTTGCAGGTGGCGTTACCGCGCGTCAGTTTAACGACCACATTGACGACCAGGTCCCAACATGGGTCGATGGGCGCTTATTGACATGGTGGCTATCAAAAGACAAGATTCTTGAAAATGTGAAGACCCATGTAACGCTGACTGCTAACGCAAGAGAAAACGATTAAACGTTGATTTTTCACCTTCCATTCACTGAAAAACCCTTAAGATTGTGTTGAAAATTGTTAAATATTTAGTGCTGATTTTAGTCAGCTACACACTTCTAGTGACCATTCTTGGCTACTATATTTTTGGACGAGCGGCAACGTCAACGCCCTATCAATCGGAGCCAAGGGGAAGACTCGAGGCTTTCAGTGATACGTCACAGCGCCCAAACGGGCCAGCGGTGATGACATTTTACGCGCTAGGAGACTGGGGAACAGCAGATCAAATCCAGAAGCAGGTTGCGCTGCTGTTAAAGAAAAATATTGCGAACGTGCCTGACCGGATCATAAAGCCTTTTGTTTTGGCGGCGGGCGATAATGTCTATCAGAATGGTCTTGCGCGGGGTTGGGACAACCCTGAAATGAAGGTACAACTAACCCATGTCATTGATGCAAATTATGCGGATGTTCATTACCAAAATGCACCGATTGAGTACCATGTCGTTGCTGGCAACCACGACCACAGCGGTGATCTGAGGCTCTGGGAAACTTATGTGGAAAGCAGGTTTGCGGGCCAAGATGGAAGCCCAATTATTTTTTCCTATAACCAGCATCACCCGGACATTCCTAACACCAACGACCAAAAGGAATATGAAGCGTTAAATGAGGCTACTGGGCTGATTGAATTGCCTGAAGCCATCAGCGTTGATTCTGGCATCGCGACGTTTATCGCGATTGATTCCCAGAAGATGATAGCCCTTTATGCCAGAGTCATCGATGAACCCGAGTTGCAGTTGGATCTCGATGCACACTGGGCACAATTGGACTTGCTCGCGGCCGCTGGCAAGTCGTGGACTTTCATTCTAGCTCACCACCCCCTCAGCACCTACGGCCCGCACGGAGGATCACAAGATTCGATTCCTCACCGATTATTCAGAGCCTTGCTATTCTTTTCCAACCACTACGATGACCTGGATCATCCTGCATACCAGTCATTTATCGCAGATTTTGAAGCGTTTTCTCGCAGACATCCGATCATTTTCATTGCAGGACATGACCATAGCCTACAACTTAATGAGGTATCTGACAGCTTACTCCAAGTTGTCTCTGGTTCTGCAGGGAAGACTACGTCCGTGAACCCCGGTAAAGAGACCATCTATTCCTATGCGAGCCCTGGTTTTGCGAGGTTTGACATTACGCCATCGGAAGTCTGGATAGAGTTTATGGATCTAGATGAAAATTCACCTGTACTGTATCGACTCAAGCAAAATGAATAGAAGACGTTTCATCTGCCTAGACATCCTTTGCGCCGCTCAAGCAGCGACAAGCCGCTTGGTACTATCCATTCTATTCACTGACTAGCTTACCGCCGAGTCAGCGCTCGCAAGCGGTGAGTTTGTGAATTTGCTCACCACCAGCGTACCTATAATATCGCCCTCGACATTCACTGCCGTCCTTATCGTGTCCAGAGGTCGCTCAATCACCAACAAAATTGCAATAGCTTCAAGCGGAATCCCTACTGCAATTAACACCATTTGCATGCCGGACATTGACGCGGTTGGCATCCCTGGCGCACCTATTGATGCGACCATCGACATCAGGAAAATGGTGAAGAGCGCTAACGTACTGAGCTCAATACCGTATAAATAGGCGAGAAAAATAGCGGCGACAGCTTCAAATAGCGCAGTGCCGTCCATATTCATGGTCGCGCCTAGCGGCAAAACGAAACTTGATACGGAACGATTTACCCCAAGCTCTTCCTCACAAGTTCTCATCGAGACAGGCAGGGTTGCCGCGCTTGATGAAGTACTAAACGCAACGATTAAGGGGCGGGCAATTTGACGCAGCAGCGTCACTGGCGTTCGGCCGGTCGTGAACCACGCTATTGCAGGTAATACGATCAAGCCATGAATCAGCGTGATTGTCGTCACGAGTATTGCGAATTGAAAAACCTGCGTAAGAAAATTCTCAGAGTGCCCGTCGCCAGCAGATAAGCGAAGCGTAAAGTCGAAAAGAATAGCGAAGATTCCGACCGGAAGAAATTTGATGATCCAGCCTAAAATCTTAAAAATCACTTGATTGATGTGCGTCACAACCGAAAACAAGGGGCTGTTGGCCGGTAATGCGATCACCATGGCCACGCCGATGAAAAACGCATTCGCCACAATACCCAATATGTTGAGTTCAACCAGCGCTAGTACCGGATTAGTTAACGCAAGACTTAATATCTGTTGTAGGACCAGAATGATCGATTCACTGCCTGGATCGATCATTCGCGAGGCTGGGATTGCACTCACTATCTCAACGCTCGGTGGATAGGCTGTCCATGGATGGACAAAAAATACGGCTATGAGAGCCAGGCCTATCGCGAGAATGGTCGTACCCAAGTAGTACAAGACGGTGACGCTTCCGAGTGTTTTAAGGCGAACAATATCCCCAATACTGATGATGCCACCGATTAAGGAAAAGAAGATCATCGGCGCGATCAACATCTTTAGGGCTGACAGAAACGTGGTTTTAATCAGGTAAATAGACTCGGTAAGAAGACTATCCGCAGCGATAGGTGTGGGGACCACGCTCGCGATAACGATACCCAATAATGCGGCACACAGGACTTGGAAGGTAAGGTTTTTGAGTATCAAATTCTTTACGCCTTCTAGAAAAATACGCATGATAGCAAAGAAATTGGTGTAATTTTGAAACATAGTAGAGCCTAAATTTTCACGTTTACCGACAACCCACACCACCGTTCTCGGTTAAATATGGTCTATAATGCGCTTTCTGAAAGCGGATCATGGGCCCAGCAAACAAACTCAACTTTATTTCATGCGGCTATTGAAAAGACGATACTCCACGGTCAACTGGTCACCACCGTTGAAATCGCCATAATCAGCACTTTTGCTGGCAGTCTGGTTGGAATCTAGGGTTGCCCACCGTATCTTCGGTTGTGGCGATAAGCAGATTAGCCGGTCGCAACGCCATTTTTTGACTACGGATAGAAAATAACCTGTCTAAAGGATTTAATCTTGAATAACCGTACTGCCATTCTCATTTCGACAGCAATTCTTACGGCCTGCGGCGGCGGAGGCGGAGGCGGGAATGCATCGACACCTGCAGCTCAGATCAGCACACCAGCGCCTCAAGTTGGGTTTGCTTCTGGCACGTTTGAGCCCTACCAAAACTTTGAACAAATGTGCGAGAACCCGCGCAGTGGGGTCGATTCTCGAGGTCGGGCGTTTCGAGACGTGCAGGGCTCTACCGCTGACGAAAACAACTGGATCCGGTCTTGGAGCAACGAGTTGTATCTTTGGTATACCGAAATCACCGATGTTGACCCCAACAGCCTCGGAACAGAAGACTATTTCGACGAGATGAAAAGTTTCGCGACAACACCTTCAGGCGCGCCAAAAGACAGATTTCACTTCACAATTCCAACCGATGAATTTCTACAGCAGTCACAGTCAGGCGTCAGTGGCGGCTACGGGGCCTCATTTGCTTTTTTGTCCAGCTCACCGCCCAGGCAGATAGTTGTCGCATATACAGAGCCTAATACACCGGCCAGCAACCCAGCCGTCGATCTTCGACGCGGCGCATCTATACTGGAAGTTGACGGGGTTGACCTAGTCAACGGCAACGACGTCGACACACTCAATGCAGGATTGTTTCCCGGCGACAACGAAACCCACAATTTTGTTATCGAGGAAATAGATGGCACGATCCGGGAGATCACAATGACCTCTGCCCAGATCACCACAACGCCAGTGCAAAATGTTTCAGTCTTAGAAACAGACACCGGCAACGTTGGTTATCTGACTTTCAACGATCATATTGCTACGGCGGAAGCACAACTTGTTGCAGCGGTTGAGCAACTTCAATCTAGCAACATCACAGACCTTGTGCTCGACTTGCGCTACAACGGCGGTGGCTTTCTTGATATTGCGAACGAGCTTGGCTTTATGATTGCCGGCCCAGATCAGGCCTTGGGCCGTGTCTTTGAACTTTTGCAGTTCAACGACCAGCATCCCAACTTCGACCCCGTAACCGGCAACGCACTGGATCCGATTACATTTCACAATACCGGTCAGGGCTTTAGTGTCAGTTCGGACACCCTCCTACCTTCACTGGGTCTGCAACGCGTTTTTGTATTGACTGGACCGGGTACCTGCAGTGCCAGCGAATCAATTATCAACGGCCTTCGGGGTATTGATATCGAGGTCGTGCAGATTGGCGACACGACTTGCGGAAAGCCTTATGGTTTTTATCCGTTTGACAACTGCGGCACAACTTACTTTTCAATTCAGTTCAGAGGCGTTAACGATAAAAACTTTGGAGACTATGCCGCTGGCTTCTCACCCGACAACATACCCAATGCCGAGGGTGTCCCAGTAACCGGTTGTTTTGTTTCAGATGATTTTACTCGCGCTCTGGGCGATCCCCAAGAGGGACGACTGCGGGCGGCGCTCCAGTACCGTGCCGACGGTACCTGCCCGACAACCACTAGCAGTGCTAGCTTAAGATCGTTCAGCGCAGGAAAAAAACTATTGAATGCGACCGAAGGAAAGGTAGTAAAACCGGCGTGGTTGATGAACCGAGTGCTGTGATCAATTCCACCTGCTGACAGCCTTAAGGCCAACAGCAAAAGAGCGATTGGACTGCAAAACGATAACATGACGATACGCTACTGCCTTCGACATGGAGCTAATTATGACCGACGAGAACCTGCCATCATCACCCAAACGACTGCCTTGGGATGTCATCATTCATTCCAGCGCAGGCGTCCTATGTCTTATTGTCGGTGGTTTCATGATGTTCGAAACATATCCCTGGGCCATTGATGTTTTTTCAGCCCTGATGTTTTTGACTTTCGTCAGTGCCGTCGCCATCAGCGCAACCACCAGCAGCTGGGTCCGAGGCCACTTTCTCGCTATGACACCCATCATTGGCATTGGGCTGGGATACCTTGGGTTTGATTTCGGGTTCACCCTTGCTTATGGTCTTTTGTGGCTCGCTTTCATCCATTTCTTATCCCGGAGCTTCCTGCAAACCTGACGCAAACGAGAGGCGGCCTTGATTGACTAAAGCACACCCTCATCGTGCTGCTGCCGAGGGCCAACCTGCCAAAGTCGAACTGTCATAGACGCGCCAGACATCTCGAGTTACCGTCGACGGACACACACAAATTACAGGATACATCCCATGATTCGATTATTTGTTACCGCCCTCTTATCACTGCCTTTGATGGCTCATGCAGACCACCATCTTATGACTAAGAATATGGTGGTGGAAATTTATGAGTGTACGATGAACGAAGGCAGCACCCTGCAAGATGTCGTAGCCTATGCACGCTCGGATTTTAACGCGTGGGCAAAAACTGAGGATATCAATGGCAATACCTTTATTTGGGAACCTATTGCTGTGACGCCGCCTTATCATGAAGCGGAACTAAGATGGATCAACTACTTCCCCACCTGGGCGGACTACCATAAAGCGAACAAGGCTTGGACAAAACCAGAAAATGCGAAAAATCCTGCCGCAATTGCCGCCATGACAACCTGCAAAAAACCAGTGTTCTCAACTGCGATGCCGATAGCACAGATGCCGAGTGACGCAATGCAAAAGACACTGATCGTTGGTATCTGTCAGATAAATGATGGCGCTAATATGCGCGACGTTATGACTTATTCAACGAATGACCGAATACAATCCGTGAACAAGGCGCTGGGCGTTAACAACGGCATGGCGATTTGGGTCCCTGGTTTTGGCCTCAACCCTGATTTTGATTTCTTACAAGTGATCGCTGGCAATGATGCCGACATGATGGGGCTGTTCGATGCCGTGAGAACCGGCGCTGCTAGAGAGGCACAATTGGCATTTAACAATCAACCACAACCTATGTCCTGCCACTGGGACCTATCAAAGTCGCATACTGTTCGGAATTAAACATCCTAAAAGCGACCGCAGGCTAGAGGGCTTGGCGGTCGGCAACCACACATGGGGCCTCTTCCGGGCCCCCAACCATCCTCGCTTTAACGTGCAGCAGCGATCCAATCTAGACCACACGTCTTGATTAACAAGCGCACCCAAGTCATTGCATACAATAGCTGAAGAGGACAGGCTAGCAGCATACGCCTCACCTATATGGGCGTCGAAATGAAGACCTTCTAAAACCGAGCGGGGATTAACTTTGCCGCACTGACCAAAATCGAACCATTCATGACCGTCTTACATCCAAATGCTAAGGTCATAGGTCACCTAGGAGGCGAACGATGAATTTAAAACATATCACGGCAATTTTAGTTTTGACTGGCATGCTGTTTAGCAGCAACACTTTGGCAGATGATCTCAGTGATGTCATGAAAGTCATTCAACAGTATGGCGACTTGGAAAACGACCTCGCCGCTCAAGCGAAACTCATGCGATCAGATCGCGTTTATATCTCTGGCGGCGCTCGTCAAACTGACGAAGCGAAGAATATGGCCAATCAAATCACTGGCCGTCAGGCTGGCGAGTCTCTGAATGGCGGCAAGACGACATTCGTCACTATGATCGAAGATCCAGAGGTTTCGATTTATGGCAACACGGCCGTTGCCAGCTTTGTACGCTGGTGGCAGGTGTATCCCCATAGAAAGCCCTCTAACCTCAGCCCACCCACTTGGGTCACGCTGGTTTTAGTCAAAGAAAAATCAAAATGGCTCATCGCACATACGCACATCTCAGGAGTCGGCGGGAACTAACACAATGGCCGCGGGCAGGAAGCCCTCAGCGGCGCTGAAGGCCCAAACCCGTTTTAGATAACCGAAAGGGCCCGAACCTATGGGCCCTTTCTTTTATCGCTAAACCACCTTTCCCGCAACCCCCTGATATCAGGCTCCATCATCGCCTGGCTTGTTGTTACCAAAGTCGAACTAAAATTGTCCCGCTTCGCAGTAGGCATTACTCTGACGGCACGGGGCTCGTTTGTGCGAGCCAAACTAAATCGACAAAGGAGAATAAAATGAGGCAATCACCTCAATTACTGACAATCCTGGCCGTTATCTGTGCCTTAAGTTTAGCGAGTTGCAGCGATGCAAAAGACTCATCACCTAGCGCGGCGCCAGAGGCACAAGATAGCCCATCCCAAACATCAGCAGCGGCTGAAGCACGACAGGAGCCAGCGGCTTACGTCGAATACTTACAATGTAAATTTGGCGAAAACTATAGTCCTGAAAGCTTTCAAACCTATCTCGCTGCTTGGAATACTGAGCTTGACGCGATGACCGATCGCGGGGTGAGTGCTTTTGGTTACCTCCCCAATGACTGGACATCCGAGGTGTTTGATGGCGTCTGGGTTCTCAGATGGGATGACAAAACAAGTCGTGACGCGGGCTGGCAGGATTGGGCCGCATCAGGTGCGGCTGCGCGTTTGCGGGAAAATCACGCGGGCGTCATAGAGTGCGCACCCGACCAGGAACTCGATCTCTTCGCCTTCAGCACATATTCGCAAAAAGCGCCTACTAAGGCTTGGACGCAAGACAATCCCCCTTATGCCGCGACCATGCAGTTTTGTAGCATGATTGATGACAGACCAGTCTTGGACCTCAGAGACCACGTCACGAATGAATTCTTGCCCTACATAGAGGCCTCGGAAGCCCGCATTACAGACAATACCTATTGGTACCAAGTCGCTTTTATTGACGTTGAAACCAGCACAGGAGACCCTTCAACAGCCTCCGCGCCTTTCGATTTCGTCTGGATGAACTTCTGGGAGACCTTGGAGGATCAGACGGAGGGCAATGCTGACTGGGCCGAGCATGGCGCGGCGATGCAAGCGAAGTTCGATCGGATTATGGAATGCGGTACAGAAATACCCTATCGCGGGCATTATTTCCGCACTGCCGCCAATCGGTAGTACGCAACAAACTTACGCGTGTGCATCGATACCGTTGGTGCGCACATCAACGACCTACTCACATTTTAACATTGGCGACCAGCGTAAGCTTGCCGTTAGCACTGTGAAAATACTCAGCCGATAGCATTCGGGTGCAGATTTTTCACTCAACCTTCAAGGACAAAAAATATGACCAATTTACTTCGAATATGCCTGCTGTTTGGCTTAATGCCTTTTACCGTTTCTGCCGCGGAGTTAGCGCTTGATAAAAACTCGTTTTTTGATGCGAATTTTACAATTGACTCTACCTACACCTCTGATGGGCAAAACTATCAAGTGTCTGCGTCCGGCGAAGCCGGTCCTTATGGACGGGTTTATTTGTCTTATGAATTCACTGATAAGCAAGACTTAGGGGATCGCGGAGAATATACCGGTCATGCTTGGACACAAAATGGTGAAGTGGTAGCAACCGCAACACTTCAAGGTATCTATGTTAAAAATGGCAGTCTCTTCAAGTTGTATGGCTTGAATACGCTGAGTGATGGCAAGTTTCATTATGCGATTGGCAACATCGATTTTGTAGCGAAAACCATGACATTCGAAGTCGCCGATATCATCACTGATGATTGAATCGTTACATTTTTGCGAAAAAGTTAAAAAGTCAAAAAGTTAACACGCTGCAGTGTGCCCGCTGGAGAAAGCTCGAGCGGGCACCTTGCATCGATCTGCACTGCCTCCGATATCCAAGGGCAGCCAATCGGCACGCGTTGGATGCAAGTCGGGAGGCCGCAGCGCGGGTGACGACCTGATGAACCAGCCAACTGATTAGCAATCGGTTTAGTCGAGCAGTTCCTGCAGCAAAAACATCAGGTTATATTGGCTAAAGCTCGGAACGGACACGTCCGAATCGTTACAAGAGTTTCTGCCGGCACAAGTGCTCGGAAAGTTGGTGGGGCTTAAGGTGTAGCCGGCATTAGCATTGTGCTCGTAACGCGTGAAGACAACCAAAACGACATCTCCCTCGGGCCAGACATATATCTTTTGGCCTTCCAATCCGAGCGCGGCTGCCACCTGAATGGGCACTGCAGCGTTAAAATAAGCTTCGTTCATCAGCCACCACTGGAAGCCGTAAAACTCACTTTGCGCGCTAATGCTGGCCGTGACATAAGATTCTGAGACAACCTGCGTCCCATCCCATTCACCGCCGCGAGCGTAAAGCAGGCCAAAGCGCGCCATGTCCTCGGGGCGCATATCTAGACCAAAGTAGGTCACAGGGTTACCCACTGCATCACGCCACATCCCAATCTGATCAACGTTAATGCCAATCGGACTAAGCAATTTCTGTCTCAAGTAGCTATGCGCGTCTAGTCCAGTGGATCGTAACAGCAATGGCTCAAAGAGCTGGGACGTGGGATTCGAATAGACGAATGTGCCACCCTCTGGCCGTGTTTTATTCAAGTCCAGCGAAAATGCAGTCTGGTCAGCAGCAAAAAAAATGCGGGAGCTAGCGGGAAGGCCGCTGCGCATTTCTAACAAATCGCGAATGGTGATGTCAGATTTACTGGAGCCTTCCCACTCAGTGAAAAAATCGCTGGCTGGCTGGTCTAGGCTACTGATCCAGCCTTCATCGACTGCAATGCCGACAGCTGCACTATAGTAGCTTTTAGCCACTGACCAACTGGTGCCCAGCGTGTTGGCATCAATACCCTCGGCATAACGTTCGCCAACAATATAGCCATCCTTGACCAACATCGCTGACTGAACTGCGGCATCACCGAACACATGGTCCAGTATTGCTTCAACCGCATTTACGGTGGTATCAGCCTCGGCGGGAGAAACTCTGGATAAATTCCAATTCACCGTTGAGGCTTGAATGGCCGGCGGTGTCACTGTACTCGCTGGCGGCGCAGGTACCGGCGCCGCGGTGCCGTCCCCGCCCCCACCCCCGCCACAGGCAGTAAGTACGCTTATCAGGGTAACAAAGAGCAAGGCCTTCATGGTGTTTTTAAGATCACTTGTTGGTTCATGCGACTACATTAAACCTTTGATCGACTACCGGAAAGGAAAAAATGCCGACGAGGGTGTCGCCATGGAGCCATCAAAGGGCTGTTTTAGTTGCACTGAAATCGAATACCAGAGTCATCCACTGCCACATTAATTCAGCGAGATGAGAGATACATCGCTAATGTCACTAGCCCCTTGAAAATCAGTCTTCAGACCTGTGAAACAAGAGCAAAGGGTCCCAATTGCCGCTAAAGGACTGCGTGTTTGACCAAATTTGGTGGTTCGCTTCCGGGTCGAGACTCGTCGTTTTCGTCGATATAACTGAATCATCGGGACCAAAGGTAAATGCACGTATCAGCCGCAACTCGAAATCTATCAGCATAAAACCTGGCCACATATCGCCTTTGATCGTACCCGCGTTGAGTAAAGTCAGGTTCTCAAAGTGAATCATAGTTTTGAAATGGACGTGACCATTGATTAAGAATCGGTGCTCTCCTTCATCAATAATTTTGTCGAGTTCATGGCTACGTTCAACCGGCATGCGTTCAGTGCCTGGCCAGACCTTTCTTAGATCATTGTCCCCGACCCCGTGGCAAAGCAGCACAGAACCGGCAATCGTGTTGAGCTGAATTTGAGTGGGCAGGTTCTCAAGAAAGGCGATCGACTGTTCATTTAATGTTTCGCGATGATGCGCGTTCGGCACATGGCGAGCTTTACGCTCTAGCAGCCAGCGGTCGTGGTTCCCTCTCACTGTTTTAACGCCGTGGTCTCGTAATAAGCGTATGCTGGTATCTACACAGCCCCGACCATCTGCGATATCTCCGGTGCAGATAATATCGCACGCGCCTTCATGTTCCAGAAATTCTAGCGCTCGCCCAAGACGAATATCTTCCGAATGCAAGTCTCCAATAACACCGAGTTGTCTAATCGCTGACATGTAAGTTAACTGTATTGATTTTCACTGTTTTACGACCTTATCTAACATACAGATCGATTTACGCTCTATTTGCAAGGGGTCGCCATTATATTGCTGAGTATTCAGCCATCCTTATTCACGATTAAAAAAGGAGAGAACGGCGTCGTTGATGAGCGTTCTAAGTTCGGGACGCGAGAGTTCTCCAGAAAGTCCAAACCGCTTCGTCAAATTAGAGAACTGCGGTGCGTCAGAATAGTCGAAATGCTTGGTGCCTGAGACTAACTGTTTTTCGCTTTTCGATGATGCGCTTAAAAACGCATCCAGATTGTTGTAATTGATGGGATCGGACCACGCCGCTTGTCCCACATATTGAAAAGGCTTTTCTGTGCCCGCAGAAATAATATCGGATGGTATCGGCACCATCCAACCATCCAATGCCAACGCCTTAGCTACCCTCTCATCTTTCACCAACAACATCAGTGCTGTTGCTCCACCGAAAGAATGCCCAAATGCGCCAACAGCATCGCTTTGCAGGTGAGCCCAGATGCTGTCAGGTTGTTCGCCTAAGCGCTCGATTTCGTTCAGAACAAACACGAGGTCGGCGACTCTGGTATTTAGCTGAGGTGAACGAAACGCCCAAAAATCATCGCCGGTACGGTTTTCGTCATCTGATGCGCGATAATCTGCGGTTGAACCATCTGAAAAAATAGTCAGGAAAGCGTCGTAAGCATGGTCTACGCTGATGACTGCAATGCCATGACTCGCGAGCGCCTCAGCCTGGATGGTGTTCTGATTTTTCATGCCACCTAGACCGTGGGAAAACAAAACCAATGGCATCTTAGTCGACTGACTTAGCAAGGGGGCATCGAGGAGCGCGTTAGTTTTAACCCGTTGCATATGCCGGAGCATGAAACGAGGTAAGCCCGATTGATATGCCAACATACCGAGTCTCTGTTCTGGATGATCTAAATACGGTTGCGCGGCCTCGCCCGACGTAGGGACCGTTGGATACCATATTTGCCCTACTAGTCGGCGTTGGTCATCTGGATTATCAGTAAAAGATTCCCCGCGCGTTGTATCAACCCATTCAAAAAACCGAGTGCCCACGTTGTGCGGCCCGGGAGGCGCGGGCAAGTCGTCCAGCGGAAATACCTTAGAAACCAGCGTTGAGCAGCCCGATGTAATGATCCCCAAAATAATCGCAGCGATTGAACGGTATTTCATGTTTGTTCCTTTAGAATTTATTTGTTTATCGCACGATTCACTGGGGTTTTAGAGCGACCAGCGCGCGAACAACAGGCGTAGTTAACATTACGCAGCGGAAACTGCGTTAGATCAGGGCTTGCTTCAAGATCGGTATTCGCGCTCAAAAAAAACGACCGGCCTGATTAGACCGCGCTCGCGTAAACGCGTCTTCGCACATGATCGTCGGTAAGCGCCCTATATGCCCGTTCTTTAGCAAATGTGGTCTATACTGCTCACTTCAACCATCAGATGTGAGGCGCTCAGCATCAAAATTATACGACTGTTTCTCGGTTTGTTCGT
>ENA-ORDA01001283-ORDA01001283.1-marine-metagenome-genome-assembly--contig:-NODE-1283-length-21833-cov-3.732625_pt1 | contig 21833 bp, 14 predicted proteins | sample MGYA00237778_ERZ508506 | MGnify/ENA primary metagenome ERZ508506 (study PRJEB26177, sample SAMN06267891) | marine metagenome | isolation source: Monterey Bay, California, USA | place: Pacific... | reverse complement strand
CCAATCGCATCATCAACGAGATCTCGGGTATCTCGAGAGTCACCTACGATATTTCAGGGAAGCCGCCAGCCACGATTGAGTGGGAATGAGGGGTGGCTCTGAATCCCTTATCAAATAACCATTCTGATGCTCTGAAAGCGTTGCTACACAAGGGGTTGGAGCAGCGTCGGGCAAGAGTGAGAGTGGTTTTTTTTACGTAAGTCATCTTGAAGGTATAAAAAAAAGAAATGAAGAGAGTCATTAAAAGGAGCATCCATAAGCTGGTCAATCAATTTGGATATTCCAGTCATCGAACTTTACACGAGTATGGTGATATCGCTGTAGAGCTAGATGATGATGACGTTGATTTAATCAAGTACGTACTTGATCGTGGATACACGATGACAAGCGTAGCAAGGCTTGTTAACACGTTGAAATCTTGCAGATATGTCGTTGAGAACAAAATCCCGGGTGATTTTGTAGAGTGCGGTGTCTGGCGTGGAGGCAATAGTATTTTAGCTAAACGCCTATTCGAACAACTAGATTCTAATAAAAGTGTATGGATGTTTGACACCTTTGAGGGTATGACTGCGCCAACTGAATATGATGTAGAAACTCACACCAAAAATTATGCTGGGAAAAAGTTTGAGGATAGCCAGCAAGATACGCATAACGATTGGTGCTATGCCTCGCTTGAGGACGTCAAAAATAACTGTTTAAACTCAAAATTAAAATTAGATGGACTGAACTTTGTTAAGGGCGATGTCAGTAAAACTCTTGTAATAAAAGAAAACTTACCGAAAGAGATTTCGATATTAAGACTAGATACTGACTGGTATGAATCGACCAAATCCGAGTTGGAAGTTTTATACCCTATTCTTAGTGTTAGTGGGGTTCTCATTATTGATGACTATGGGTATTGGGAAGGTGCAAGAAAGGCGGTAGATGAGTACTTTTCTATTTGTGATCATAAGCCACTATTTAATGTAATCGACCACACCGGTAGATCGGCTATCAAACTGTAAGCTGTAAATGGGCTGGCTGATGTTGAGGTTTTGAGTGACTGGTAACGCAGACAAAAGAAGCCAAGTGGTGACTTTCGTCAGTTGTTGCAACAGAACTTTGTGTTGAGCGATGCTTGAGGGTGAGGTAATCATGGCATTGCCATTATGAATGACTAACAGTTAAGGGATACGATGTCGTCATTTAGAGCTGAACTCGTTGGCGCCTATCGCACTAATGAAGCCGGGTCACAAAATTACAAAGTGATAAAAATAAAATGATTTTCTTGTGGGCTGATTTTTGGATTTGAAGCACAGACGCGGCACTTGAGGGTTACAAAGCGTTGGCGAACTTCTACGAATAGAGAGGCCTGCTAACATAGTTGCTGGCATAGCAATGGGCCTTGTATCGTCGCTCATGCGTCACGTCACTTGACAAGGGTGCGTTGATCCGAGTTTAGCTAGGTCCACAAAGGTCTCTGCACTGGCGCTAACGCGAGCATCTTCGACCACCTGCGGGATACCATTATTTCATTGAGGAGTGCGGGCATTGAAAGGGATCATTATCGCCGTAGCGGCTCTATTAATTTTAACCTCAACGATTATTTATCAGCGCGCTAATGTCCTCATTTATTCGATGACCTCAACTGAGTTGCCGGAGCTTCTGGATGCGCGTGATGAGGGGGAAGGGGTTGTTTGGTTCGATGATTACTACACAATTCATAAAATCGATGAGCGAACATTTGCGATAGGTGAGACGAGATATTATCAGCTCAACTTTAATTACTTGATACTGGGTGATAACAGAGCTGTCGTTTTTGACGCGGGTACTGGTCAGCGCGATATTGGTGCGGTCGTCACAAGCCTCACTGATCTCCCGATAACATTTATCCCGTCACATTTACACTACGATCATATTGGCAATGAAGTGGTCTTTGACCGTACGGCCCTTGTCGACTTGCCACACCTGAGAGCGCGAGCGCAAAATAATAAGTTGCAGCTGAACCGATTTGAGCACTTGGGTGAGGTCGAGGGCTATCCGCTGCCGGAATTGACGGTAAGCGAATGGCTCGTTCCCAATGAAACTATCGAGTTAGGTGGTCGCCCTCTGACAGTCCTCTACACGCCGGGGCATACGCAGGATTCAATCTCGCTGCTCGATGGGGAGGCGGGTTACTTATTTGCGGGTGATTTCTTGTATCCGGGACAACTTTACGGATTTCTGCCCGACAGCAATATGGGTGATTATTTACAGGGTGCGCGAACCATTGAGTCTGCCGGTGGCGTTGAACTTCGTGTATTTGGAGCACATAGAGATGACGCTTTGGGTGTTCCTGAGCTCAGTTTTGAGACAGTTATTAAGCTGCAGGACGCTCTCGATGCTATTCAGTCGGGGGCATTAAACTCAAATGGAATTTATCCGGTCTCCTATACCGTCAGTGAGCGTGTTCAGCTCCTCGCAGAGCCAAAGTGGTTACAGAGATGGAAGCCTACCTATCCCGAACTGAACGTGGATAAAAAATCAGATTAAATGGTCCAAAGGCGATATCTAACAGCTTAGCGTTAATACCTATTTTGTTAAGACCTGATAAATACGGGGTTTCAGAGGGTATTATCATTTGAGTGGCAATAGCAGGTCATCGAATGTCATCTAAAACAATACATTTCTACTTTGATTACCTTTCGCCCTACGCCTATTTCGCATGGCGTCGGCTCCCTGCTTTGGCGCGTCAATACGATTGTGAGATCGACCCCCACCCCGTTGTGTTTGGCAAGTTATTGGACAAGTGGGGACAGTTGGGTCCTGCGGAGATTCCACCGAAACAACAATGGCTGAATCAGTACTGCCTCAGATACGCGGCGCTTAATGGCTTTGAATACAACCCACCCAAGCAGCATCCTTTTAATCCGCTTGCCGCATTGCGACTGTCGTTAAAACCAGTTGCCGGCGCTGATCAACACCGAGTGATCAGTGCACTATTCGAAGCAGGTTGGAGTCACGGTGCGGATCTGGGTGATCTGCCGACTCTGATTGATCTGTTAGTCAAGCAATCGATCAATGGTGAAACTCTGAGTCGGAAAATTACTGACCCCCAGGTGAAGGATGCCCTCGTGAGCGAGACTAATATGGCGATCGAAAAGGGCGTTTTTGGCGTTCCCACCATCATCATCGATGACAATCTATTCTGGGGAAACGATCAAATCGAGCACGTAGCACTATTGCTATCCGGTCAAGACCCCCTTGATAGAGTAAAGCTCACCGCACTGCAAAATCGGCCGAGGGCAATCGATCGTAAGGCCTTTCAGGAGCATGGCGCTGATGGCACATAGTTTTGTATGTAGGTTCGCCTGTGACATTAATCGGTTTATACGCAATGAGCTCCCATGTGGTGGCCATGAGGGGATAGGGCTCTGTAGCCATCTTGTAACACAGACCAGTGTCTAGGCGGCTAGGGTGTTGGAATCACTATCGCTACCAGACTAGTGACCGGCAAGCTCACTAAGCGCCAACCCACCCAGCATGGAAACCGTAGGGAACTCTAAAGGGCATCATGATGGTGGCAATGGGGCCGGCCCCGATATTTTGTGCATCGATAATCTGGCATTCGCTTTGATTCTCCACTTCATCATGGACAAAGCACACCAGATAACCATCATCCTCTGATTTGCTACCTGTTCGGGGCGCAAAGACGGCTTCGCCACCGTGCCGATTGGGTCCGTAGATAAATTCTGTGGTCACACCCGATTCGTTGTCGTACTTCATCAGGCCATCGAACGTGAAGGCGCGTTCTGTGTTGAAGATCCCCGCATAGACGTAACGTGTTTTGTGGCAGGCGTAGTCATCGTTAATCCGCGTGAAATCGCAGGGGGTGTCGCTCAGTGTGCGTTCCGCAACGTCGCCGGTTTTAAGATTGATGCGCCACTCGTAGAGACGACCTTGATTCTCGCTTAGATCATTTCCTTCGGAAGTGCCAGCACCAGCGATATCCGCGGTGTTGGATCTTGAGGCTTGCAGCACGACTTCATCACCGTCGTCCCAAGCGTTGGCGGTGTGAACAACCACGCCCGTTTCCACATCAAACCATCGCACATCGGTATCGCAACCATGGCGCGGCATGACCCCGATGCGTGACCCGTACTGTGGCTCAAAGTCCACCGCTGGCCCGCCCGATATGGCACGCCCGATGTCCAGCGTAATGGGAAAGTCCAAGAACAGCGTGTATTTTTCAGTGGCCCCGAAGTCGTGCATAAAAATAGATCTTGGGATGGTGATCGGTGTCGTATGAGTGAGGTCGCCATTTTTATCGATGACTGAGTAGGTCACAAAGGGGGCTTGAAATGAGTAGCCGTAAGCGATCATTTCGCCGGTCTTTTGATCGATTTTTGGATGCGCGGTAAAGGGGTGTTGTAGCTTGCCATCAAAGTCAGTCGGCCCTTGGGTGGTGAGGCTGCCGAGTTCGATCACTGTCGGCTGCGACGGCTCGTGCAATGCGTACAACGTATTGTTGTGGTAGGTCAGTGCGGTATTGGCTAGATTCTTCGCACTCGGTGCACCCTCAGGAATGGGTGACGGCGTGGGGTCCATGAGTGAATTCATGCCCTTGTAGAGCCAGTCACCGTGTTCCTGCTCTAGCTTGAATCCGTCATTTTGAATGAATCGGTTGCGATAGCGGGCCTTTCCGTCTGAGAACTCGATGGCGTGAATCATGCCGTCGCCGTCGAAGGTGTGATAAGCGGCCTCACTGAAAACGTGAACCGGATTGGGCCCGACCCGAAGGAAGTGGCCATTCAGGTCGTCTGGAATCGAACCCACCACGGTCATATTGTCAGCGTCGCGTTCTTCGGTGACCGGGCTGAAATTACCGTCGAGAAAAAAGTTCGAGGAAGAAGCGCCCGCTTGTATCTGTGCCATAAAAAAAGTCCATGGTTTGAGTCGTGGCCCTGATCGGGTTTGGATCGGGTAGCATCAATGGAGCATAACTTTTCTAACGAAAATTTGCGCCTGCTAGGTCAGCAACAGTTGAGACCGGTCAACGCTTTGCGCTGATACTCAGCCGAATGCATGCCAGACCTCGACAAAGGCGGATGGTGCTCCGACTCAAGCGCAGCCTTGATACCGTGGTGACGTTAGGCTGACTCAGCCGCGGCAGATGACGTTCATTTCGGTGTAGCCCTTCACAAAGCTTGAGAGGTTTCGGCGCGGTTCCGCCATTACCTCAATCTTTGAGAATCGTTGCAGCATTTCTTCCCATAAGATTTGCAGCTGCATCTCTGCGAGGCGGTTGCCAAAGCAGCGGTGAATCCCAAACCCGAAGGAAATATGATTACGGGCGTTTTTGCGATCAAAAAGCAGCGTGTCCGGGTTGTCAAACTTTCGCTCATCGCGATTGCCGGATGCGTACCACATCGCCACTTTGTCCCCCGCTTTGATGGTCTTGCCATGCATGTCGACATCCTCGAGTGCGGTGCGTCGCATGTAGGCCAAAGGTGTTTGCCAGCGGATAATCTCTGACACGGCATTGGGGATGAGATCCCGGTTAGCCCGCACTTTCTCCCATTCACTCGGGAACAAATGAGAGCCGTAAACAGAACCCGACATTGAGTTTCTGGTGGTGTCATTGCCGCCTACGATCAGCAAAATGAGGTTGCCGAGGTACTCCATGGGTTCCATGTCACGGGTATTTTCGCCGTTGGCAAGCAGGGTGATTAGATCGTGCCCCTCTTTGCCGACTCTTTGCTGCCACAAGTTCATAAAGTACTCCACGCACTCCATGAGCTCTGCACGGCGTTGGGTCTCGCTTTCGACGATGCCCGTCTCTGGGCTGGCGGTCGCCACATCGGACCAGCGTGTCAACTTTCTTCTGTCCTCAAAAGGAAAATCAAACAGTGTCGCCAACATCATGGTCGTGAGCTCAACCGAGACCGTATTAACCCAATCAAATTCTTTGTTGAGCGGGATTTGATTGAGCACAGTCTGCGTTCGCTCGCGGATCAGCTCTGACATTCTCGACAGGCTGGGTGAGGCGACGACCGGGGCCACGGTTTGTCGTTGAATATCGTGCTTTGGTTGGTCCATCGCGATGAACATGGGCAATGGAAAGTCTTCGGCCGGATTTTGCAGTGTAATGAAGGGTTCAGAGGAGAAGCGGTGGTGGTCCGTATCGATGGCCATGATGTCTTCGTATCGTGTTACCGACCAGTAAGGTCCGACGGCTTCGTCCTCTGGGCGACGCGCGATTGAATTCCAGCCATCCTTGCAGTAATGCAGCGGATCTTCGTCTCGTAAGCGTTTAAACACAGCCCACATTGCCTGATTTGGCCAGAGGGTAGGGTCTGAGACATCAAGGTCTGCAAGCGGTGTGTTATAGGCGTAGTCATGGCCTGGACTGAAAATATTGTTGATCGCTTGATTCACTGAGCTGTCCCCTTTGGGCGAATGCAGAAAGCCGCTGTTACCTTTTTTATACACCGTATCATCTAGTGGAGCGCACCAGTTCTCAAGGTGATTTTGCGTCTGCTTTAGGTCATTTGTGGCCAATTCATGACGGGCTAAGCGTCTGGTCGCCCTGCTAACGGTCTCGCAGGGTTGCCGACCGCGGTCGAGCACGACAAGCGGTGTCGGCCTGAGCGTTCGAGGTGACGCAGTAATGCCCGGCAGAGTGGGGTAATGTGATGGCAATCGATCGAGCGGGGTCCCACTGAGCGGCAAAGCGCTCAGGCAGGGTCGCCAGATAATGTGCACTCTATAGGCCTCCTTGCCGATCAGATTGCCGTTGAGGTGACTGATCACAATGCCGATACCGGTTCGATAGGGGCTACCCACTCAGGAAGTCGATAGTCTCGTGCTGAATTGGTACCTTGAGTGCAATCAGATGGCCTCGCGTAGGTCGTTACTTCCCTCAGAAAAAGGTCGCAAAACCGTCAATGAGCACTGCATTACAGATTTTACAAACGACATTTGGGTTTACCCATTTTCGCGAGCCTCAGCAGGCCATTATCGAGGCGGTCGTGTCAGGCAATGATGCGTTCGTATTAATGCCGACAGGCGGCGGTAAGTCGCTGTGTTATCAAATACCGGCGTTGGTCCGTCCGGGTTGTGGCGTGGTGATCTCGCCGCTCATTGCCTTAATGCAAGATCAGGTAACGGCACTACAGCAGCTGGGTATTCGTGCGAGCTTTCTCAATTCCACGCTTGATGCACAGAGCGCGGCGGCAGTAGAGGACGCGTTACTCAACGGAGAACTCGACCTGCTCTATCTTGCGCCCGAGCGGCTGAATCAAACCCGGACGAGCGCACTGTTAGAGAGTGCGACGCTCTCGCTTTTTGCCATCGACGAGGCCCACTGCGTATCGCAGTGGGGTCATGATTTTCGCTCTGACTATTTACAGTTAGAGCAGCTACAGCATCGTTTTCCCAGCGTGCCGAGAGTGGCGTTAACGGCGACTGCCGATGCGAGAACACAACAGGAAATTATCGACAGATTAGGGCTCGAGCATGCGGCGCAATTTGTCGTGGGGTTTGATCGCCCGAATATTCAGTACCGGATCGGTTTGAAAAATAATCCCCGACAGCAACTATTACGATTTCTGAAAGACGAGCACCCCCAAGACGCAGGCATTGTGTATTGCTTGTCTCGTAAAAAAACCGAGGAGACAGCCCAGTGGCTGACTGAGCAGGGCTTCGATGCGCTGCCGTATCACGCTGGCTTATCGGCAGAAATCCGGGCGGCGCATCAGGCACGTTTTCTGCGCGACGAGAATGTCATTGTGGTTGCCACCATTGCCTTTGGTATGGGGATCGATAAGCCGGATGTTCGCTTTGTGGTGCATCTGGATTTACCGAAGACCGTGGAGTCTTATTATCAAGAGACAGGACGGGCGGGTCGCGATGGTGCGCCGGCGACAGCCTGGATGATTTATGGATTGCAGGATGTCATCAAACTCAGACAGATGATGCAGAGCTCTCAAGGTAGTGAGCAGCATAAGCGACTCGAACAGCATCGTTTAAATGCGATGCTGGGATTATGCGAGATCACCAGCTGCCGACGGCAGTCGCTGTTGCAGTACTTTGGCGAAGACTACCCTCAGCCCTGTGGTAATTGCGATAGCTGTCTTGATCCCGCGAAAACCTGGGATGCAACAGAGGCCTGTCGGATGGCGCTCAGTGCGGTGGCGCGAACCGGTGAGCGATTCGGCGTGAACCATTTAATCGACGTCTTGAGAGGTAAAGAGACCGATAAAATGTGGCAGTTCGAGCACCATCTTTTGCCGACTTTTGGAGTGGGGACTGCGCTCGATAATAACCAATGGCGGTCGGTCTTTCGTCAGCTGGTGGGCAGAAGTTATTTATCGGTCGATATGGAAGGTTACGGCGCACTGAAGCTTCAAGAACAATGCCGACCGTTACTGAGAGGCGAGGTATCGATCGCGCTGCGGGTCGATCAAAAACAAAAAGTGGTCAAGCGACAAACAAAGACCCCACTGCCCGAAGAGGTGGATGTGGGTCTGTGGGAGGCCTTGAGAGAGTGTCGACGCGAGCAGGCAGAAGAGCAGGGCGTCCCGCCTTACGTTATTTTTCATGACAGCACACTCATTGAGATGTGCACCTTGTTGCCACAAACACATGACGAGTTCGCCAACCTGACCGGCGTCGGCGAGCGAAAACTACTCAAATACGGAGACGCTTTTCTCGCGGCTATTCGCCGAGCTCAGGACGAGGCTGCCACATAACGGTCGAGCACTTTCGCGATCTGTCAGAGCTGACGGTCTGAGAATCATTTCACTCGATGAATGCCGACTTAAGCTCGCATTGGGCCGCGAGTTCCCGTCTTAAGTGAGCTTGTCAGGAAATCCGGGCGCTCGCAGTTCAGTATTGAGCTCGTCTTCGAGTAATTTGACGACAAAGGGCGATTGGGCATCGCCCCCATAGCGCGCTTGTGCGGCTTCGAAGCGCTGTTGAGCGGTTTGTGCGAGCGGCAGTGGCACATCGAATGTTGCGCCGAATTGCTGGGCAAACCCCAAATCTTTGAGCGCGAGATCAAGCGTGAATCCAATATCGTAGCTGCCATTGAGGATCAATTGTCCTTCAGTTTCATGAACAAAAGAGTTGCCTGACGACGCAGCGATGGCCTGCCATGCGGTCGCAAGGTCGAGGCCGCCGCGCGCAGCGAGCATCATGGCTTCACCACCGGCGGCAAGATGCACGAAGGCGAGCATATTCGTAATGACTTTAATCAGCGATGCCGTGCCGACCGCTCCCATGTGGAATACTTTTTTGCCCATAGCCTGCATTGCAGGTTCGTGAAGTGCGATCAGTGTCTCACTGCCACCGGCCAAGAGCGTCAATTCGCCTCGCGCCGCCAGATGCACGCCGCCGGTGACGGGCAATTCTAAAAACCCGATCCCATGGGCCTCGGCTCGCGCAGCAGAGCGAATGATATCGTCTTGTCCCACTGTCGACATTTCGATCAAGCTCGCGCCTCTTGGCATATGAGCCAAGATGTCATCCTGCACTGCGGACGAGGCGGGCGGAGAGGGCAAACACGTGATGACATGCTCGACTCGCTGGGCGAGATCGACGCAGCTACTGGCAGAGTCTGCCCCAGCACTGACGAGTGTTTCCATTGCTGTGCTATCGAGATCAAACACAGTGAGTTGAAAGCCTGCATCAAGTAAGCGAACCGCTAGCTGACCGCCTAAGTTGCCTAAGCCGATGAATCCGTAATGCATGTGTCAGTCCTCTTTCACCACTCACTCGGGAAGTGTATCGCGTTAAAGCCTATGCAATAGCGATAACACCCACCGATGGTGTGTGCATGAGTTCAGTATCAGGCCGAGTCTTTGAGACTTCCCTAGCGTTGGCGCCTTACTTGAGTTCGGTTCGTTCCTGTTATCAGGGCGACGTGAGCTGCCACCACTATAGCCTCAGGTTATCCCGCCTATTCCTTCTAAGATTGATTCGCAGCTAAAAGTGAGCTGACACCCCTAAATGGCTCATAAAGTGGCGATATGTCTCATTAAAAGCATCAGCGCGACCGGTCTGAAAAGCGACTACCGCCGTAACAACGACATTCCAAACGACCAATGCGTAGACAGTGGCACATGCGAGAGCATGGTCCGACTGTCCTTAAGGTGTGTCACCCATCAACAGGGCTGTTCTTATGTCGAAAAATGTTATCTCTGCTTCACTCGTCGCTGGCTTGCTAGCGTTGTGGCTTGGGTCAGGGCTTTTTATCGAGACACCAGAGGGCGTCGATGTCGTGCTGGCAGAGGCGCCAGCGAGAAGCCCTGAAGGTTTCTCAGAAGAGCCATTGAGTCGAGTGCGCGTGGTGACAGCGAATGCCGAGCTCCGTAACCGCAGTATTGTGCTGCGGGGCCGCACCGATGCCAAGCGCGTGATCGACGTCACTGCCGAAGTAGCCGGACAGGTGGTTGCTCAGCCAGCGGAGCGGGGCATGCAGGTGGCCAAAGGCGACCTACTGTGTGAAATAGCGATTGATGATCGCGAAATTGCCGTGGATGAGGCGCGCGCAGGGTTAGAGAAGGCACGGATCGAACACGAAGGCAGTATGCAGCTAGCGGATCAGGGGCTGTTATCGGAGGTAGCGATTGCTGCCTCAGCGTCGCGACAAGAGACCGCAAAAGCACATCTACGTCGTCAGGAGCTCAATTTAGCTCGCACCCGCATTACCGCGCCGTTCGATGGCGTGATCGAAGATTTGCATCTTTACGTCGGTGATTACGCCATGCCAGGTGCAGCCTGTGCAACGCTCATCGATTTGGATCCGATGCTGGTGACCGCCCAAGTCACAGAGGAAGAAGTAGAGAGTCTACAGCTCGGCAGTGCGGTGCTTGGTAGCACGCGAGTGGGTCGTGACATTGAAGGCACGCTGTCTTTCGTGGGCAAGCAGAGCGATCCAGTGACGCGAACCTATGCTGTTGAAATTACGGTAGACAATAGTGACTACCAGCTCCGCTCCGGTTTAACCGTGTCGTTGCGGGTATTACTCGAAGAAGTGGCTGCCCATCGTGTACCGCCGTCACTCCTGACGTTAAACGACAACGGAGAGATGGGTGTTCGACTGGTCGATGAGGGTGATCGCGTTATTTTCCAAACGGTCAGTATCATTGAGGATGGTCCCGATGGCGTGTGGATTGCCGGATTACCGCCGCAGATTCGGCTCATTACGGTTGGGCAGGAGTACGTCAGTGTTGGTGCCCGCGTAGAGCCGGTATTGGTTGACGATACGATCAGCCAAGTCGTTACACGATGAGCGTTATCGAAACCGTCATTGGGCGCACGCGAACGACCCTTTCGCTGCTGGTGGTTATGGTACTGGTGGGGTTAGGTACACGCGCCGCTTTGCCTATTGCGAATGATCCCCACGTCGATCTCCCCCTATTTTATATTGGAGTGAATCACGAGGGTATTTCGCCTGGCGATGCCGAAAGATTGCTGGTGCAGCCGATGGAGATCGAGCTCAGGAAGCTTGAGGGTATCGTCGAGCTGCGCTCGACCGCGTCTGAGGGGATGGCGAGCTTCTTTATTGAGTTCGATGTATCGCAAGACCTGGATAAGGCACTGAATGACGTGAGAGAGGCCGTTGATGCGGCAAGAACCGAGATTCCCTCGACGGCTGAGGAGCCCTTTGTTGAGGAAATGACCGCAGCTGATTTTCCCATGTTGCAAGTCAACTTGGTGGGTGCAGCTGCAAGCGAGCGCGAGTTGTATCAAGCGGCGCTGAAACTCAGACAAGAGATCGAGACCATCCCATCGGTGCTCAGTGCGGATCTTCAAGGGCATCGCGATGAGGTGCTCGAAGTCATTATCGATCCTGACGCACTCAACACGTATCGTGTTTCCGTTGAAGAATTACTGGTTATTCTTCAACGCAATAACCGGTTGATTCCAGCGGGCACAATGGAGCTGGATAGCGGCCGATTTGCGGTTAAGGTGCCGGCAGTCGTCGAGCGGGCTGAGGAAGTGCTCGAGTTACCGATTCGCAGTTCGAGTGAAGGCGTAGTGACGTTGCGAGATGTCGCACGAGTAGACCGCACGTTTAAAGATCGCACCAGTTACGCTCGCTACAACGGGCAAGAAACGATTTCTATTGGTGTCACCAAGCGCACCGATGCCAATGTCATCGATGCAGTGGAATCTGTTCTGGCAGTTGTCGCGCAATCGTCCGCCAGTCTCCCTCCCGGTATTGAGGTGATTCCATCGCAGAATCAGGCAGAGTTTGCGGCTGTTCAGGTCCGCGAGCTGGAGGGGAATATTCTCACGGCGTTAGCGCTGGTGATGATTATCGTCGTGGCCTCGATGGGCTTTCGCAGTGGTCTGGTCGTGGGGCTCGGTATCCCGTTTTCGCTGCTGTTCTCGGTCACCATTATTTACCTCTTGGGGTATACCTTTAATTTCATGGTCATGTTCGGCATGCTGTTAGCGCTGGGCATGCTCATCGACGGCGGCATCGTGGTCACTGAATATGCGAACCGCATGATGAGCGAGGGAATGGACCACAAACGCGCCTATGCGGATGCGGTGCAGCGAATGTTTTGGCCAGTGACTGCTTCGACCGCAACGACACTGGCTGCCTTTTTACCCATGCTGTTTTGGCCCGGTGTCTCTGGCCAGTTTATGGGGTACTTGCCAGTGACGGTGTTCACGGTACTGATCGGGTCTTTGCTCTATGCCCTGTTATTCGGTCCGGTACTGGGAACCTTGTTTGGTAAACCTTCCATGCACAATGCTGACCTACTGCGAGCGCAGCGAGTGTTAGAGGATGGTGATCCGACTCAACTGGACAGCCTGACAGGTCAATTCGCTCGCTTTATGGTCGGTGTTTGTCGTCGGCCTGTCCTGACGATGGGCATCATCTTCAGTTTGTTGATCAGCGTTTTTTGGGCTTACGGAAAATATAATGTCGGCACCATCTTTTTCTCCGATGCAGACCCCCAATTTATTCAAGTGTCGGTGCTCGGTCGCGGTAATTTCGCTGCCAACGAGGTGAATGATCTGGTGCTCGAGGTCGAATCAGAGGTACTGCAGATCCCGGGCATTCGATTTGTGAACACTCAGAGCTTGCTACCAGGTGCCACTGGGGGCAACAGCGGCTTCATGGGGAGCAGCTCGGATCGTATCGGATCAATTTTCATCGAACTGGTCGCTGAATCACAGCGAGAGTTGGGCGGCAAAGCGATTATGAGCTTGATTCGTGAGCGCACCGACGGCCTTGCGGGGATTAAGGTCGAAGTACAGCCCTTAGAAAAGGGCCCGCCCGTTGGTAAGCCGATTCAAATCGAATTTTCGTCGCGTCAGCGTGCGCTGTTAGAGCCAGCGATGGCGCGTGTTCGGGATTACTTAGATACCTTACCCAACCTCGTCGACATTGACGATTCCTCTGCGCTGCCCTCGATTGAGTGGCGCATCGAGGTGGATCGCCAACAGGCAGCGTTATACGGTGTCGATGTCTCCTCGGCAGGTTTGGCGGTGCAGTTGGTGACCAATGGCGTCAAGGTGGGTGAGTACCGTCCAGATGATGCCGAAGACTCAGTTGATATTCGAGTCCGCTACCCTCGAGCCGAGCGCGGTATTATCGCAATGGATGAGCTGCGTATCAGCACGGAGCAGGGGATGGTGCCTTTGAGTAACTTCGTCCAGATGCGCCCCGCCCCTGGCGTCGACTCGCTCAAAAGAATCGATGGCTTGCCCGTAGAGTTGATTAAGGCAAACGTCCGAGAGGGCGTGATGGCCGACGGTATTGTGAGGGAAATCGAGAGCTGGTTAGCGCAGCAATCGTTTGATCCGGCAATTGATATTCGGTTCAGAGGGGCCAATGAGGAACAAGCCGATTCGATGGCATTTGTGTCGGCAGCGTTTTCTTTGTCGCTCGCAATCATGTTTATTTTGCTGGTCACGCAGTTTAATAACTTTTATCAAAGCACGCTGATTCTGCTGGCAGTGGTTATGTCAACGGCAGGTGTATTGCTGGGCCTCTTACTACTGAGCAATCCCTTCAGCGCCTTATTAACGGGTGTGGGCGTGGTGGCGTTGGCGGGTATTGTGGTCAACAACAACATTATTCTCATCGACACGTTTAATCACGTTCGTCGTCAATATCCCGAGTTAGATGTTCGCGACGTGATTGTCCGCGCTACCGCACAGCGACTTCGGCCGGTTCTCCTCACCACTGTGACCACGGTATGCGGGTTGTTGCCATTGGCAGCGGGATTCTCAGTCGATTTGGCCGGCCGCTCTGTCACCATTGAGGGGGAAATGGCAATGTTTTGGGCACCGCTGTCACAGGCAATCGTATTCGGTTTGTCATTTGCGACAGTGCTCACGCTGATCGCAACACCCGCCTTGCTCGCGTTGCCCTCTGAGATCAGCGCTTTTGTGCTATCCGTTCGTCAACGTTTGGGTTTTCCGCCCACGCTCAGTGAATCACGGTAACGCCTCAATGCGCGGTTAACCCCGCGCTGTTGCGGGACTTTTTCTCGAGACTCAGCGCGAGTCGGGCTACACTCAACCAACGGAGTGAACGTCAGGCTCGGAGCGGGGCCTGATTGGCCTTTCTATTATCAGTCCGTCTCTAGAGCCGGCGCGAGTGCTTGGGATCTGCGCGATTGCCCGCTTAGAGCCGTTTATAGGGTCTGTTTGGTAACAATGATCTTGCCATGAGATAAGGTGAATCGATGCCACAAACTCTGATTTCATCTGGAGTCGAAAGATGATCCGACAGGTCGCAGTGCTGTGTGCTTTGCTGGCAGTACTGTCTTGTGCCGAGTGGCAGGAACCGCCGGCATCACAAGACCCTATCCCTGAAGTCGGCGCGACTGAGACGGTGGCAGAACGTGGCCAGCGACTCTCGTTGGACACGGTACTCGCTGGGCCCCCGGGCGATCCAGCATCACACTATGCGATGGGATTCGCTCGCGTGCTCTGTTCGGCGATTTTCGTATCGGGCTTAGAGGCTGATTTTGCAGCAAAAAATGTCGGCTTCTTTACCTCGCCTCCTGAGAAGCGTCTCGACATCCGTGATACGGCTATCGACCGCGATGCCATGACGGTCACGGTAACCACTGATGCGGGCATTGTGCGAGTGGCCCGGTACATCGGTGATCTGGGTTGTGTCCCCCTGCCTATTGGTGAGTCGTCGCCTTATTTTGAACCACCGATCATTGAGACCACGCTGGCCGATGCGGCCACGATCCCCTGGCCAATGGGCGACAGTCCATCGCAGGCCCTTTCAGTGGTAGGCGTCGATTCGGCAAAATTGGATGCCGCCCTCGACGTGTTTTTTACAGAGGGGGCACTGTCTGCCGCAACCGTCGTGACCGTGCAAGGGCAGATTGTCGCAGAGCGATATGGGGCGGGCATACATCCTGATATGCCGCTAGAGAGTTGGTCCATGGGCAAAAGCCTCACTGCCACCTTATTGGGCGTGCTGATTCAGCAAGGGGAGTATGTGCTCAGCCAACCGGCGCCGATACCCGAATGGCAAGCAGCGGGAGACCCTCGCCAAGCGATTCAGATCCAAGATATTTTGCGGATGTCGAGTGGCTTGCGCTGCCCGTCACCCTACGATCCAGGGGTTGATAGCAGTGCTGATTATTTCGACCATCATTATGTGTATACCGGTACGGTCGATTCTTTTGCTTACGCTGCCAATCGACCTCAGCAATGGCCGCCCAATACCGTGGGCCGCTATCGCAACTGTGACCCGGTGCTCGCCAATTACTTGATCCGTCTGGCAGTAGAAGGCCGGGGTGATGACTACCATCAGTTTCCGCAAACTGCGCTATTCGACAAGATCGGTATTCGGAATCTGATCTTTCAGACCGACCCCTTCGGCAATATCTTGCTGCAGGGTTCTGATTTGGGCACAGCTCGAGACTGGGCACGGCTCGGCAATTTATATCTGAACAAGGGGGTAGCCCATGGTGAGCGTGTGCTACCCGAGGGTTTTTCAGACTTTGTCAGGTCGGTCGCGCCTGCGTGGCAAGCTGATGGCCGGCCGGTCCATGGTGGTTTCTTTTGGTTGGAGGGAGCTACTTACGACCGTGCACCGAGCGCCCTCTACAGCATGCTCGGCGCTGGTGGCCAGATGGCGGTGATCATGCCGTCGAAGGATTTGGTGGTGGTTCGCCTGGGGCACTCAGCCGGAGAGACGACCTGGCAGTCAGTGAAAGAAGACGGGATGAGACTCTTGCTGGAGGCGGTGCCCGATAAATAGATTGAGCAGAGACCGCTCTTGATCACTGACGCCACGACGCCATTCACTGCGTTGCTGAGCACATGCTGAGCGTCGGGCCTTAAACGAATAGCTCTGTCACGGCACGATAGCCCATTGCCATTGCGGCAATCGCATCCGCTTCTGATGCAGAGTCTGAATTGGCGATGGTGATGCGCCCGTGTGGTTGTCTTCCTATCGCTACTGAGTCCCCGGGGCCCGCAACGGCGTAGCCGTGTGCCCAGCGGTTAACCGTGAGGCTCGCGACGTCACGATCAAAGTCGAAGGAGTCAGAAGACAGCATGCCGCTGAGATGGCTACGTACTTCTTCCTCGTATGCTGCAAATGGCGTGCCCAGCATCTGGTAGCGCGCCTCGCGGTATTGCTCTGCTCGGGGTCTTCCAAGCACTTCACCATAGGGGCAGCTAATCATTTGGACGACGCAGGGATCGTCGGGCCCTTGGGTATAGCGATATCCTCCCAAGCTCACGGGAAAGTCCATGAAGACGGTTTGGTGCATATTGCCCGGCGACATGGCGAGGCCAATCCCGTGCTCTTTGAATGCGCGCCACTGGCGCAATCCTACCGTGGTGTAGATCAACGGGCTTTTCATTTGTTGCCCGAGTGCTGCCGCTTGCTGGGCGGGTAGATCGGTCACAATGTGGGGAATCATCGCGTTGTAGCAGGCCATCACAACATGGCCTGCCACAATTTTATACGCTTGATTACCCTGCATGTAGTGGATCAGTACCTGGTCAGAGTCGATCGTGTTATCGGCGTGATGGACATCCACCACCGTGCTGTTGAGTCTAATCCGCGTGGTGTTGGGAGAGCGGTCAAGCTGTTCGTAGTCAAAGGCGGCAGTAACCAGCGACTCTGCTGTTGTGCCGTCTGCAATCTTCGGTACGAGGTATTTCACCAGTGCGCGTGCCACTCCTGCATTACCATCGGGAAAATGATGGATATAAGGATGGTCTTCATCGTACGTCGCCACAGGTGCAAAACCCAGCGCACCGCAGGCTTTTGCCTCTTCGATGGTGAGTAGCTCGGTACTGGCATTTGACCAGTCGATACCCGAATGTCTGGCCATTTGTAGCACTTGAGGATCATCCACGCCGAGCGTTTGCGTAAGGTAGTCAAAGTAGTTGTGGGTCTCGAGGTAATCAGCGAGTTCCTCTGGCGCGACCTCCAGTAAATGCAACCCGCCTTTGAGTACTCGCAATAGCTGTGCTTTGCCACGCTCGCTCAAAGGTGTTTGAGCAACGGCTTGCTCATCGGAGAGGGCTGCTCCGGGGAGGCCCTCTATATAGTTGTAGTAATTGCAAAAGGGGTGGCGCACTAAGGTGTTACGACCAAACGTTGGTTCGTTGAAGTACGTGGTGGCGCCTAAGCCGTGCTCGCTAAAAAAATTGAGGTCAAAGGCGGTATCGAAGCGCTTAAGGTCAATGCCAATGCCCTCAAAGAGCGTTTTGATCTCTGGCCCTGCGTTGTGTGGTTCAACCAAGGTTTGCGAACCACCATAAGTAATCAGCTGGTGGCCATCAACGGTGTGTTCATTGCGTTTGGCGTGGCCACCAAAGTCGTCGTGGTTATCTAGAATCAGAATTTTTTTGTCGGGGCCGTGCGCTTGTCGATAGAAAAAAGCGGCAGCAAGGCCGCTGAGGCCGGCACCGACGATGACCAGATCGTAAGATTCAGTGGTATCAATGATCGAGCCAGCACTGAAGTCGTTCTGCCATGCCCGGGCATGCGCGTGCGTATTCGCGCCGGGATGATTACCCCGCAGTCCCGTTAGCCTCGGCGGGTATGCCGTGGCGCCTGAGGCCAATGTGGAACCGAACGATAGGGGGAGGGCGGTTGCACCCAGTGCAACCGCTGATCCGTTGACAAAGTTGCGTCGCGTCAGCTTTTTCATAGCGGCAGGGTTCCCTGGCAGGTTATCGGTTCAATCATAAAGGCTTTGGCTGACCGCAGTTCAAGTCACGCCACTCTACCCCCCCTTAGTATAGTCTGCGCAATCCATAAAAAAGGGGGCTTACGCCCCCTTTCGTTTTATTGCTGGTTTGATTCTCAGAACGAGATCGCAAACTCCGCACCGATGGTTCTGGGTGGATTGTACCAGCCGCGGGTAATCAGCGGGTGGATGGTCGCTTGCGCCAGTTCTTGCTTGTCAGTCAAGTTCTTGCCATAGACCGACAGACGGTAGCGATTGTCACCCCACAAATAGCTGATTTGGCCACTAAGATCGGTAATGCTGTCCATGTGCCCAATAGGATCATTGGTTGGATCATGCTCGACCTCGTCGCGGTATCGGAACGACAGCGAAGTTTGTAGAGAGCCCGGTCCCATATCAGCGGTGTAAGTGGTGCTCATGCCAAAGGTATTCTCGGGCACATTTCGTGGAATCAGAGACGAGTTATCGGTCACGATCTGGTCGCCAGTGATGTCAGCTAAGTAGCTGTCATACTCGGCATCGATGTAGCCGTAGCTAGCTCGTAGAAACCATTTTTCGGTGATCTGGTAGCTCATCTCTAACTCAACACCAAATATTTCTTGTGTTGAAGCGTTACGAACAACGGTCGCGACGTTTGAAAGATCGATAGGAATCAGGATGGATTCTTGCTTATCTTCGTAGTCACTAAAGAAAACAGTAGGGTTAAAGGTGAGTTTGCCGTCAAGCATCGTCTTCTTCAGGCCCAACTCATAGTTCGTAACGAACTCTGGCTCAAAAGAGGGCTCACAGCAGTCAAAGTTGGCTTGACGTCCGAAGAAGCCTCCGCTCTTAAAGCCTTCAGCGTATGACGCCCATACCATGGTGTCATCGTTTACTTGCCACTTAAGCGAGGCACTAGGACTGAAGTTTGTCCACTTCCCATCATATGGCTTAGGGTCCTTAAGCGCAGGGATAGGATCTTGCCCCGGTATGTAGAAGACGCCGCCGTTGCCACCTAGAAAGTCTTTTTCTTCTTCGGTGTAGCGTCCGCCAACGGTCATTGTCCAAGCATCATTGAAGGAGTAGTCCATAGAGAAGAACGCGGCCATCGACTCGGTTTCTTGTTCCTGCCCATTACTGCTGGCAGTAGTGAAGGGCAGGCTAACACCTGGCCCAAGCGCGCCAATCAGAGCTAATGTAGCGTGCAGATCGAACACATCCCAACGCTGTTCGTAGTCAACATCAAAAGAATACAAGCCAGCGATGAACTGGAAAGGACCGTCTGATGTACTGCTCAAACGCAGTTCATGTGATGTTTGTTCCCAGTCGTTGTAGAAGTTCATGCGGAGCATTGGGGCGGGTGAGCCGTCAAAGTCCTGCATGTTCTGCTCATCCTGCTCGCGGAAGCCGCCGATGTAGGTCAGTAACAGACCGTCATTCATTTGCCAGTTGGCAGTGATGATGTTGGTGTCGTACTCATTATCACTGAAGTTAGTGCCGTCCGACGAATTCTGCGTCTCGTTATCACTGGTGTTACTGAAACACTGCTGATAAACCGCGCAAGTTAAGTCAGTCGCGTCATTGGTATTAACGTAGGCGCCCTGGTCACTTTGATCTTTCATTTTCTCGTAGTGCCACTTGAGATCAAAGTTGTCGTTGGGCTGCCACTTCATGGCAAAACCGTAGTTGACAATATCGTCTCCGCCCACGTCTTCATTACGAGTCGTGTTGTAGACCCAGCCGTCACTCTTAATCTGGGCACCGAAAAGCTTGACGCCAAGCTTATCGTCGATGAGTGGCACGTTTACAACGCCTTTAACGTCTTCACGACCATGCTCATCAACGGCAACACTAAAGTCGCCGCCCCATTCCATCGTGACGTCGCCACGAGTGACATTGATTAACCCTCCGGTGGTGTTCTTACCGAACAGGGTGCCCTGTGGTCCACGCAGTATTTCGATACGCTCAATATCAAAGTTCTGCATCAATACGCCGCTGGCGGTGCCCAAAAATAGGCCATCCATAATGACGCCAATGGGCGGATCCAAACTCTTGTCGTAGTCAGTGGTGCCGACGCCTCGAATGTTAATAAATGCAGCGCTACCGGCGCCTGGATAGCGTCGGATATAAGTGCTGGGACTGAAGGTCTGGAGATCTTCCAGTCGACGCACCTGCGCTTGCCCCAATTCTCTGGTAATCGCTGCTACCGATACGGCAACGTCCTGAATAGACTCATCACGTCGTGTTGCTGAAACGATGACCTCTTCAAGTGCCAGCTCGTTTTGAGCGAGTGTAGGCAGGCTGTTGAAACCTGCCAAAATAGCGGCTGAGCAGGCGACAGTTAGCAGTCGCTTGGGAGTGCTGCTTAGTCGCATGTGATGCTGTTTTTTCATTATGACTACCCCTTTCATGGTGAACTACAACGTTAGTTAATTGTTATGTTTAGCTGTGAACTACTTTATTCATTCGAGATTTTTTTAGCTCGATTTTCATACCGCTTTCAGTATTCCGTTAGGCCCATTCCCCTCAATGCCACAATTCTTCTTCAACGTTTCAGACATTAACTCCGATAGCCATTTTGCTTTAGCAGCGACACAGAACGGCATAAGATCTGTGCAATGTTTGACGATGGCATGTTTTTCGAGGGTCTCGAGTGAGATAAGGTCTTTTTGCCACATAAGCGTGACGCCCCATTGGCTGGCGGTGAGCAACTGAGCTATTTGTGCGCAATCCGCCTCGGGGAGCAGGTCACCCTCGGTTTTGGCGTCTTGTAACGACGCATAAAACGACTTCTCTGTTCGTCCGACACGGTCGTGTTCGGCTTCTTCCTCGGCGCTAATGCCCAAAGCGATTGAAATAGCAGAGTTCATGAATTCGGGTGACTGTTTAAAGACGGCCATGGTCCTCCGAGTGAGCTCAATAATGCGCTCAATGCCGCCTCCCGCATTGACCACTGGCAGGCTCGCTTCAACCTCACGACGACTCTGTATCGCTGCGGCCAGAAATAGCGTCGTGCGATTGTTGAAAAGGTTATAGAGCGTTTTGGTGCTGACACCACTTGTCTCGGCAATCTGGCCCATGCTGATGTCGCTGGGGCGTTCTTGCTCGAGCAGTTTGAGTGTTTCGCTCAAAATACGTGCCCTGCGTTCAATTTGAACGGGAGACGCATATTTGCCCCGACCTTGGGTCATATTATTTTTACGTTTAACGATTTGTGGAGCGAAAATTACACGACTCTGTAATTTTTGCAAGTGGTTTTTGCGCCACGGTCAGTGACAAGCCGTGGAAGGTGTCATAAGCAGGTTGCTTACTTCGCGCGAGGCGTCATGTCGGGAGTATGATCAGACCCAATCGCCCATGAATTTAGTAAGCTATCGGCTATGCCGAATGAGCTTGAGACTTCCGGCATTAAAAAACAGTATCTTGTGCGCGAGTTACTTTCACGGTTGAAAAAGGGATCACAAGCATGGCCGAGCAAAACACCAATTATGATGATGTGAAGCAATATCGTCTGGACCCTGAACGGGAGCAGGAGCTGATTAATTGTGCGGGCGAGTGCACATTCTGCTGGGCCAACAAAGCGGGACACCCGCTGGGTGTGACCAGCGCCTATGTGCCAGTAGACGGCAAGATTTGGATGACGGCAACTCGTGAGCGGGTGCGCATTAAGGCGATTGCTCGCGATGG
>ENA-ORDA01001277-ORDA01001277.1-marine-metagenome-genome-assembly--contig:-NODE-1277-length-21860-cov-9.448194_pt1 | contig 21860 bp, 18 predicted proteins | sample MGYA00237778_ERZ508506 | MGnify/ENA primary metagenome ERZ508506 (study PRJEB26177, sample SAMN06267891) | marine metagenome | isolation source: Monterey Bay, California, USA | place: Pacific... | reverse complement strand
CATGGTTGAGAGGAAGAAGGAGTAATCATACATGTCCATGAGGCGAATAATACGCTTCATGATTTAGTATCTCGTTTTGTAAACGCCCCTCTCTAATCATTCGATGACTGAACTTCACTCCTCAACGGCTATTTGGGAAGAGCCACGGGCAACATATGGGCGTACCAATTGACATCGAAGAAATACGGGGCGAACAAGCCGTTCGATTTATCCGATTGGGGTCGTCCAATCGCTCGAATTTTTGCTCGGTTTCTCAAGGACAAACCCGTTTCCGTCATACAAGTAACCAACCTCCATTTTCTTCTCACGTTGTACTGTACCTGGTTGATTCTTCAAGACGAGTTGATTGTGGCATGTTTGCTTTTGATTGTCAAAGGCGTTGTCGATGCGGTTGATGGTGAATTGGCGCGGATGAGGGAACGCCCGTCGCATGTGGGTCGTTTTTGGGATACAGTTGCGGACACAATTGGCCTGATTGCTCTCATGCTGGCGTTTGGAAGCGTTTTGGAGTGGGAACTCGCTCTTACCGGTGGCATGATTCTTGCCATCTTGTTCCAATACTCGTTGTTCAATCATTTTTCGATTCGATTGCGCGCATCTGGGTCTGGAGATACGACCAGTCGAATGGATGAGCGTCAGTGTCCTGATGCTCACCCCTGGGAGAAGCAAAGAAACGTCAAAATCTTCCACACGATTTATCTCGTGTGCTTCTATTGGCAAGACCGAATTGTGACCGCACTTACTGGCCGTGGTTCGAAGAATTTGAAGGTTGAGCTGACCAGTTCTTCAGCGCTCGGTTACGGTATGCAATCAATCGTGTTCGCCAGTCTTGCCGTCATTGAACGGCTGGACTTTTTACCAACACTTGTCCTTGGAGTTAACAATGCGATCTTTGCGTTCGCCGTGCTCTACAGCCGTCTTGGAGCGACCCGCTCTTGAGCCAAAACCCGAAGCAGGATGTCTGAACATGAATGTCATGCATACGGTTTGAATACATGAATTAAAAGAGCCTTGACAAACAAAATACTCCGTGTCAGTATCCGTTGTATGGTTCAAGAGAGACCTCCGTGTCTCCGATAACCCTGCTTTGGTCGAAGCCATTAACGGACCACATCCGGTTCTCTGCATTTTCAATCTTGAACCAGAACGCCTCGGAAGAGCAGATGTAGACCCCATCCACATTGAATGGGAATTGGATTGTCTCGCCGAATTGCGTTCGTCTTTGGAATCCATTGGCGGCGCATTGCAATTCAATTTTGGACAGGTGACAGAACAGTTGTCAGACCTTCATGAGATATACGACATCAAAAATTTGTACAGTAACGAGGAAACAGGCCTCCAATGGTCGTGGGACAGAGACAAATCGGTTGCAGCATGGTGTTCAACAAACGATGTTGAGTTCACTGAGTTTCCTACCAACGGCGTAGTGCGCCGTCTTGGTACTCGAGACCATTGGAAGAAACATCGCGATGCACGGGTCAGTGCCGAACAGGTCAACACCCCAGTGAGCATGGATTCACCCAAAGGATTTACGTCCAACGAAATCCATTCTATGGAACGCTTGGGACTCAAGCCCCGACTTCTCTTTGAACGTCCACTGCCAGGAGAAAAAGCCGCTCTCAACGTTCTCTATTCGTTTCTCGATGAACGTGGCCGAACCTATCGTAAAGACATGTCCAGCCCCAAAACGGGTTGGGATGCTTGCTCTCGGTTGTCACCTTATCTCGCCGCAGGTTGCATCACCATTCGACAAATTCTCCACCACACCCGCCGTAAGCAGAAAAAGGTAAAGGTCAATCCACGCTCGAAAGAAAACCTTGGTTGGACTTCGAGTTTAAGCTCGTTCCAAAGCCGCCTTGCATGGCACTGTCATTTCATCCAACGGTTGGAGTCGGAAGCGACTATGGATGTCATTGCCTTGAATCCCGAATTGGACGGGCATCTGGCACGAGAAATGAACGCTGAACGGTACGCTGCTTGGTCTCAAGGAAAAACGGGGTGGCCGTTTTTTGATGCTTGCATGCGTTCACTGATTGCGACGGGCTGGATTAATTTCCGTATGCGCGCTATGCTTCAGTCGGTTGCATCGTACACGCTGTGGCTGCCTTGGACGGATACAGGCCTCCATCTCGCTCGATGTTTTTTGGATTATGAGCCGGGCATCCACTGGTCACAAGTTCACATGCAATCGGGTGTGACCGGTATCAACTCAATACGGGCCTATTCTGTTCGCAAGCAATCCACAGATCAAGACCCCGATGGTGATTTTATACGAACCTGGGTTGAAGAGTTGCGAGATGTGCCCAAAGAACACATCCACGAACCATGGCTGATGAGCGACGAGCAACAAAAGGAATACAATTGCCTCATAGATGTTGATTATCCATCTCCAATCGTCGATGAGAAAACGGCACGTAAGGAAGGCGTAAGTAAATCCTATTCGGCAAAGTCAAAACCAGAATCGAAGCAACGTTCACTGCTTGTTTACGAAATTCACGGGAGTCGAAAACGGCGTTAGGCTTCAGTAAACCATCTGCACTTCGGAGTCGGCAGCGAGTTGAATGACGCCAGGTGGGCCACTCCAAATGAGGTCCAAGCCTTCGACAAACATGCCGTCTGAGTTTTCTGGAGTTAGGCCGACGACGGCTTGTGAGCCGGTGGAACAGTAGATGCCTTCTGCATTCTTTACAAGTTCCTTGAGTATGCCTAGGCAGAAACCTTCGGGTGTGCCTACGCTTGAGTCAAGTTTTGAAATGTAGTCGCTCTGCAAGAGTTTTACGCCGAATGAAGCAAAGAATACATTGACATTGTGTCCGTCGTTTATCGCTTGATTGGCACAAGCCATTCCAACGATGCACTTGCGTGGGTCAACTTCAGGATCGGTTACAATTTTGAAGAACATATTCTTGCTCATGAGACGATGTTAAAACTGAATGTATTAGGTTTTTTTTATTCGGATTCTTGTGGCTTAAACATCGGTATATATCTCATCGGGCGAACCGTTGAACATGATTGACCGACTTCCGAGTCATTTGGCCGAACGCACCCGTCAACTCAATTCGATAGATACTCTCTACGGAGATGGTCCTGTCGTTGTTTGGCTCAAGTCTTCTTTCCGCGTTCATGAGAACCCTGCCATCGAAGTAGGCGCCACCATTGCTCAACAAAACGGTCTCCCGCTTTTGATTTACCACGGTATCGATGAACGGTATCCACACGCCTCACTTCGACATCACAACATGCTGTTGGAGGCTGCAATCGATATGGACGAGAACTGCCGAAAGAACGGCCTGCGCTATGTACTCCACCTCGCACGTGAAGGCCATCGCCAACCTGTACTGAAACAATTCAGTCAAACCGCAAGTTGCATTGTCACCGACATGTTCCCCCTGCCTCCGTGGACAGAATGGCTTCAGACCATTTCAGCATCATCTAAAGGGCCGGTGTTCGATGTTGATTGCCACTGTGTGGTCCCAATGCCGATGTTTGGGAAATCGGTAGATCGCCCCTACAAATACCGTGATGCAACCAAGAAGTTGCGAAAGAAACGATTGCAAGCATCGTGGCCCGTTCTCGATGTTCAAGCCGAACAATACGCGGGTGAACTTCCGTTTGAACCGGTTGATATTGCGAATCGTGTTATAGATCCAAATGAGAGAATTGCTCTGCTGCAAGAGTGCAACATCGATCCGACGGTTCTGCCGATTTGGGATGTTCGAGGCGGCGAGAAAGCAGCTCTACAAAAGTGGCAGAAATTTTTCGACAAAGGCCTCAATGGTTATGCTCGTAGAAGAAACAACGCTGCCGATTCAACGGGCGTCTCAAGGCTGTCTCATGCCTTCCACTACGGGTTTTTATCACCGATGAGGGTCGCCCGAGAAGCGGCTGCTGTTGGCACGAAATCCGCAGATAAGTACCTCGATGAACTCTTGGTGTTCCGTGAACATGCTTGGCATCATATCTACGCAGTGCCAGAGCCTTATGCCCCTTCAAACCTCCCAGATTGGGCTAAGCAATCGTGGAGAGATACCTCTGACGACCCGAGACCTGTCCTCCTTACCCCTCGCCAACTCGAATACGCCGCATCACCGTTTGAATTATGGAATCTATGCCAGCAATCTCTTGTTCGGCATGGTGAATTACACAACAATCTCAGAATGACTTGGGGCAAAGCCTTCCCACTTTGGACTCAACATCTCGAATCCTCGCTTGAACAATCACAGATGCTGAACGACAAATACGCTCTTGACGGCCGAGATCCGTCTTCAGTGGTAGGTATTCAGTGGTGTCATGGCCTGTTTGATCGAGCCTTTTTCCCTTCTGAACCAGTCATGGGCGTGGTGAGAAAACGAGATGTTGTGACGCATTCGTCGCGTCTTGACACCGAGCGTTACGGCGCTCATGTCAACCGAAATCCAAGCCAGATTGATGGAGTCTACATTCTGCAGGGGCGAAATCCGATTACTTCTTTCGTTGCCGATGTTCTTACCGATCAAGGATATTCGGCTCACTTTACTGAAACAGGGGATGTTTCGTCATCAATCGATTCCATACCCTCACTCAGCGACCATGATTTCCAGCGCTACCCGACTTGGCTGGTTGAAAAATATCTTGCATTGGATGAAGAAATGCATGTCCAAAAAACTCGCGCTGCCCCATCTCACGTTTCCGATGGGCAGACTGAAGACGGTTCCACGGATCATGTCGAACACCGACATCATACTGCATTAAGCATCATCTCCATGATTGAAGGCAGACTCGTTTTTACTGCCGTCCCGCCCGAATCCGACCCTTCATTTTCCACGGGCAGATACTCGGAACATTCAGTTCCACTTGTCGAACAATTGAGGCATGCAGCGTGGGATCTTGCTCGTCGTATGTTTGAGTTGCATGCGCATCAATCTGAGTCTGCTTACGCTGTCCAAACTCGTTTATTTTGAACATCAATGCAGCATTATGCGCCTATGTCTCTCGAGCGTTTCATCTACAGTGCATGGCTTGAGTTGCTGAATAAATCGTCTTGAGTTTATTAGGGGTTGAATCCACGAATTATCGATGTTAATCGACACGCCCTTCGGACAACTTTTGGTTAGCATGGAACTCTCTCGAAACAGAGTCATGGCTATTCTTCGTGCTCTTGATTGGTGTGACACCATCGTCAAAGGGAGTCTTTGGCGGAAGTCTTCACGTGAAGGTTTTGTTTCGCTTACGCAAACCATTAACGGCCAATTTCTCGAGGTGTTCCCACTCCGTGCTGCTTCACTTGATGCTGGCAATCCTACGTTGTTTCAACGAAATCATCTCCCTATCAATCTCAACGGCCGAAGCGCATGCGTCCGTTCTCATTCAGCGACTCGACCACGGCCTTTACACGCTGATATGGTGGCAAGCATGCTTCTCTTGTTGGGTTCTGCAGATTTCGACCCGTTTCAAGTCCCTCTTACTCTCAAGCCGATTCTTACCGAAGAACAACAGGCTCTCCTGCCACCTCGGCAAATCAACAACCATCTTCATGCCCCACGTTTGGAAACTCATCCGCTTGAGTGCAACGACGAAGAAGCACGGCAGTATTTCCAAGAGCAACCAGCTGCCGATTGGAGTCATCATGCTCGCCGCCTTTCGGCGACTCGTCACCAATCGACGCTCCGCTGGGTACTTCTCCATTTGGCGGCAGAGGAAACCGATGCATACGGCGTGAGTCGATGGATGTCGGGCAGATTTTATTCCTGCCAACATATCTTCACCGAAAACGACATTGAACAATTTCTCAATCATGAGGACCAAACTTTGCGCTCGTGGGCTGTGGAGAACTTACGTTCGACCGATACAGAACATCAAATGAATCTCTTGGAACCTATGCTCACTGACATCTCTTCAGCAGTCCTTCATAGAGTCATGACCAGAATTCGCTCGTTGTCCATCGCAACTCAACAGAAACTCGATCTGTTTCATCCGATTCTTGAATCGCAATGCCACGTTGCCATCACCCACATCGGTCATCTTGAGATCGAACCATCACTCAAACTCGAAATACTGCAACCGTATCTTGATCATGCCAATTCCAATATTGTCGTGGGTGCAATTCGCGCTCTGCGCCATTCAGGCGATGAATCAACAGAGCAGATTTTAATTTCCAATCTGAATCATGCCGATGACCTCGTAGTGCGTTGTCTTTTGCAGAGCATAGAGTCTTTTGGGCCATGGTTTGAATCCAAAATACCGCTGTATTATGAACGCTCAAACCTTCACCAAGCCCTGCTTTCGGCGCTTGAGAGGGCCGAGGGTTTTTCTCCAGTACCTTACATTACTCATTTGCTTAACGGTCAACGAAACACCATCATCGTGCGGGGAATCTCTACGCTTGCTAAGATTGGATGTAAGCAAGCTATCAAGACCATTGGTAACTATCTTTTAGCGTTCAAATCGATTTATGTCCGCAGAAACGCTGCCGAATATCTTGGAGAAACCGGTCATGAATCTGCACTCGAATTTCTTGAGGCTGCCTTGATGGATGCTTCACCTGGTGTTCGGCAATCTTCACTACGGTCAATTGCACAAATCCACGCAGTTCAGCATTCGTGGTAGAATTGTCACTCCTCTAAACTGAGGCCCATCTTCTGTCGTCGTGTAGAGTTCTCTTGCTCTTCAATCGTGTTTCTTAGAATGAGTCCGTGTAAGGTATTGATTTTCCTGTTCTCAACTAAAGAATTCACCTGTTGTTCAAGTGAATATAATTTGTCTCCATCCTCAGTGCATCGAATTTCATCGCGTAGCGATTCAAATCTTCTTTTCTTGGAGATGAAGAAATACAGGTAAAGTGGAATCAGTAAAAATGGAATCACCAATTCCTCTGTGACGATTTCAATGACTCCAGAGACTGAGATCTCTATGGCTTCAGCATCGTAGGCCGAGGAAATTTGGAAACCACCTTGGTAGAAGAAACCGGTGTTGATGCCGAAATACTGGTTGAAGGGCGTTTTGTCAACATCCAACGGATCTGAGCCGCGGTCTTGTTCGATGATATCTGGCCATCCATCGTTGTCATCGTCATCATCAATTGCATCCGGTAATGTGTCAAAATCTGAATCTTCAGGGACAGAATTCGGGTCCATTGGGTCGTAGTAGGTGAGTACCAAGGACGCAGCAACTTCCATTTCGTTTGAGATGCCATCGCCATCAATGTCCGTGTCCAGTACATCCGGAATCCAGTCCATGTCCATATCCGAGCATCCAAACAAAACTTCTCGACTCGTTCCAAACTTCAACGGGCAGTCATCGGTGATATCGAGGTTTACTTGGTCTGCGAACATGTCACCGTCTTGGTCGCTCCAGGCATCGCTTCGCTGCGGAAAAACATCGGCTCCATCGGTGTAATTCCATGAATCGTCCGCATCCGAATAGCCGTCTCCGTCGGAATCAAGACAACCAATGCGGTCGTTGGTGGAATTGCCAGCCACATCAGGACAAGCGTCTGTTTCATCGTAACCATCATCATCAGAATCAACAAAGGAAAACTCCATCTCTTCCAGTTCGCTTCCTTTTGCTTGAGTCTCGCTGATGCTAAGAGCGAAAAGCATGACCAGTGCGAGTAGGAGTGATTGCATGATTTTGTTACGCACGATTCTTTTACCGTTAGGTCGTTTATGAAAGCCACTGCCTATATGTCACAAAGGCGTAAGAATCAAGAGGGATATTCACTAGGCCGAACCATGAAGTTGAGCACCGTCTGTCTCTCTCTGCTCTTGTTGATGTTGACCGTCTCGCCAGGTTGTATCGGCGGTGATGATGTTGAAAAGGCGGAAACGATTCCTTCATTCACGGTCGTCGCAGACGACAACGAGACGTATTCGTCTGAGAATTTACTCGGAACTCCTTACATTCTGCATTTCTCTGCCTCTTGGTGCAGTCAATGCCGGCCAACAATTCATGCCGTTGACGCACAACTTTCAGAACACATGTACATCATCGTATCAACCGATGCAGCAGATTCAACCAAGTTATCAGATTGGCATCAGCAAGTCAATGAGAGTAAGGAAGGAAGCACTGTAGATTCGCCTTTTTCAGTCAACGCAGACCTGTCCTCCACGTTGGGCATTAACAATACACCTACGCTCATTCTGGTTGGAAGCAACGGTGAGATGCTTGACCGGCACCTCGGCCCGATGACCGAAAACAGCGCAATCGATGAATTTTGGTCTCAGGCAGTTTAATTTCATTCGAAACTGTGAGGCAATTCGAATTGGATGAAGTGGAGTTGTTGCTCCCTCTCAAGGCGACATAAAAATCCGCACTCAGTCAACAGCATGTGAATGCGTTCGGCATCAGTGCCGCCGTCCTTAACGCCAAACTTGGCAAAGTATGCGTCCCAACTTTCGCCGTCTTCTTTCCGTAAATCATCGAGTGCCTCTGTGATACTTTCGAGTGAGATTCGGGAGTGGTTGTATGCATTCAGCAATGCGGTCATGCTCTCTCGAGCGAAGAGAACAGGCAATGAAACTGGTTTGGATTCGGGGGTTTTGACTTCGGGTTCTTCTGGAGTGTTCTCAATTGGAGTCGGAATGACGACATCTGCACTGAAATTGTAAAAATGGACCTCTTTCTGTTCCAAGGCATAAATGAATTGAACAGTACCTTTCGATTCAATGATGAATTGCTTTGGATAAAGCCGGTACAGAATGGCATCAATGGTCTCACCAGACATCCCTATTTTTTGTTGGAATTGCTCAAAACTTCCATGTCTTAGGAACAAGCGTTCAAGCCTCTCGGAACGATACAACTTACCGCTTTTGTTGGCTTCTCCGATTGCTTGGTTTAGATCTCTCTTCAAGTGTGCAATGGCCTGCTCTTTAGAGAGTCCAAGATAGATCGGTTCAGAATCTTCTTGAACGCCGTCCTCTGAAAGAGGTGGCGCTGGAATTGTTGAAATTTCATTCGGAGTTATCTGGTACTCGACGTATTCTTCGCCTTCCCCATCGCCAAACAAGTCGTAGTCTTCGACAGGTATGTTTTGTGATGAAGCAAGCCGATGGTGTCCCCAAAACATCTCAGACATTTGGTCGTCCAAAACTTCGTCCACGCGGTGTACTTGCGTGATGAGAAAACGGATAACTCTGTCCGAGATTTTAGTCCTGTTACCGATTTCTTCTCGCCCAATCGCATTAACGATGTGATTTCTCGTTTGGTTGCACAGATAGCACATTCCAACACACTGTGGAAATTCACCGTCATAGGTGTTTTTACCTCCATACCGTACAGGAATAATATGTTCAATCGTGAGTCCAAAGAGTTCATTTTTGCTTTGCATTTTAACGCCACAGGTCGGGCACTCTTTGCCCCTTGATTGACGCTTCAAAGGCCCTAGCTTCGTTGGATTTCGAACCGTTGGGGAACCGTGATTTTCAAAATGAATGAGTGTTGACTTTTGCGATGCTAGAATGTGTTTTTCCAATCGCTGCCGCCGAAGTGCCGCCTGCTCTTCAGCTTTTTTCTCATGAATTGAACGTTCAGTGAGCGAAATGAGCCCTGCTTCAACTCGAAACTCGTTCGGAAACAGTTTGTCTAATTTTTTTTGAAGTTTATTTGTCTCTTGAATCTCCAAACTCTTCCACACTTTTTCCCTTGGGCCGTGTTTCCGATAGAACTCTTTCATTCCAGGATTGACTTGAGAGGCTTCGCTGACCATTTCCATAAGGTGTGCATGAAATCGGATTTTCAATTTTTCATCCATACTCTCACCTCCTTTGACTGGAACTCCAATCAAGTGTTTTGCTGACTGGATTTAAACAGTTCGCCAACCGAAATCTCACTGATTAGGGGAATTGAGATTTCTCTGTCGCAAGGCTTCCAAAGCCACAACGCTAACGGCAACTTGGAGATTATAGGAGGGCACAAAACCATCCATTGGTAGTAAAACTACAGCATCAGATGCTTCCAAAACTTCCGCACTGATTCCTTCCTTTTCAGCACCTACGACCAACATCACATTGCCTGTCAAGTCTTCATCCCAAGGTTCGTGTGTGCCAACATCTTCAACAGAAATCAATCGAAAGTCAGTTTCTTTTACGGCCTTCAATATCTCTTCAGTGGTGCTGTAGACGACAGGAATAAATCGATCGGCGCGCATGCTCGAGCGTCGAATTGTCCGTCGTTCCTCATGTGTTTTAGAGACGTTAAGAACAACAGCATCAGCCCCAGAAACCTCTGCTGTTCGTATTGCAAATCCGAGGTTGGTGGAATATGTGACACCATCGAAAAACCAAACCGTGCCACCTCGTTCAAGCACTTGTTCTAAATCTCCATGAGGTATTCTCTCGATGAGCGCTAAAGCGTCGACATGACCGTCGGCAGACATGCGCCAAAGGTCATTGGTTGAGCCTTCTTCAAGTGGAATATTCTGTTCTTGGCAGAGTTGTCGAATCTCCGTCGTATCCTTCTCTCGATCGACCAAGACCATCTTGAGGTCTTCTTGTGCGTGCAGGGCTGCCAGCACTGCATCAGCACCGGTAATTTGTCCTGCCATGGCGCTCCGTTGTCCGCAGGCCTCATGAGGCTATCCTCGCTGGGCAGTGTATGGCGAAGAATCACAGTGCGAAATTTCTGGCGATGGTCGAGGCGGCGAGGGCAGAAATCCCAGAATGTGAGGCTGGAGAATTACGAACGATGCTCGACGATGGTCAACCGATTGTGGTCTTGGATGTTCGTGAACGGCATGAGTACGAAGCGGGCCATTTGGTCGGCTCGGTTCACATCGGCAAGGGCGTTCTTGAACGCGATATTGAGAAGCATGAGTTCGATGAAGATGCACGTATGGTTCTGTATTGCGGCGGCGGCTTCCGAAGTGCAATTGCCGCTAAATCCCTCAAAGAAATGGGGTACAGCAACGCTTTTTCACTTTGGGGCGGATGGCGCGGAATCCAAGCAGAAGGCCTTCCAATTGAATGATTCCAGCGGCAGTTTCACGCGAGCAGCACGCGTTTTAGCCAAAACAAAGCCCTCTATTCGCGTGGGCAGACTCATAAAGGGGAGTTAAGTCGGCAGGATGCTGAGAAGCGCAGGTGTTCATTATGACTCGGGGATTGTATCAACATGTTCGTGAAACTTGGAAGCAACCAAAAGAGGCTACGCCTCACATGTTCCGCCAGACCCGTATGGCTCAATGGCGTCGCGAACCGGTGAATTGCAAGATTGACCGCCCAACTCGAATCGACGCTGCACGTCGCCTTGGTTACAAGGCAAAGCAAGGCGTTGTCATGATCCGAACTCGCATCCGCCGTGGTGGACTTCGTAAGGGTAAGATTCACATGAAGCGCAAGCCAAGTAAGGCCGGTATCAAGAAGATCACCATGGCAAAGAACACGCAGCGTATGGCTGAAGAGCGTGTTGCACGTCATTTCCCGAACATGGAAGTCCTGAACTCGTACTGGGTCGGACAAGACGGTAAGCACAAGTTCTACGAAGTAATTCTCATTGATACACACCACCCAGCAATCATTGCTGACAAGCAACTCGGTGTGTTCAGCGGTGCGAACGGAAACAAGTCCCACCGTGGACGTGCTTTCCGAGGCAAAACCTCTGCTGGAAAGCGAGGCCGTGGTTTGCATAACAAGGGTAAGGGAGCAGAGAAATTGCGTCCTTCGCTTAAGGCAAACCTCAACCGTGGAAAGTGATTGGACTCCAGTCCTCTCTTTGCCAATGTCTTCAAGAAGTGTCGTCGGTTTCATTGTTATATGGCTGGCCTTGCTGAATACGGATTTATCATACTTGGAACTGCATTGGGCTTAGGCATTGGCTGGCTTTTGGCAAAGAACCGTTACTCTGGTGACGTGATACGTGCTGAGGCTCAAGTCGCAGCAATTTCGCTCAGTAAGGATACAATGCTGGCGGAAATGCAGAGCGTGGCGTCGAATGTCGCTCGTCAGAATTCGGAAGACTTTCTACGGCTTGCCGAGGAACGGCTCGGCAAAGTTGAATCTGAATCTGCGAAGGATCACGCTGCTCGAAAAAAGGAAGTAGAATCTCTCGTTGATCCTATCAAAGAGCATCTTCAAAAATTGGAAAAGGCAACAACGGACATGGAACTGAAGCGAGAAGGAGCGTACCAGGGATTGAAGAGAACCGCAGACATGCTCCACCAACAGACCGTTGACCTAAGAGACACGAATGTACAGTTATCAACCGCTCTGCGAGGTTCGGTAAAGGCCAGAGGCAACTGGGGCCAAGTTGCTCTCAAGAACATCGCTGAGGCAGCAGGAATGCTCGAGCACTGCGATTTTGATACTGAGGTAACGCTCAAGTCCGGCGCAGGTGGCGCACGGGTGGACCTCCTGGCCAACATTCCGAACGGAGGGAGCATTCCAGTCGATTCGAAAGTACCGCTTGCTGCATACTGGGACGGATTGGAATTGGAGGACAGCAACGCCCGAGCGGTGAAAATGAAAGAACATGCAAAGGCTGTGAAAAAACACATCGACGATTTGGTTGACCGGGACTACCCTCGTCTTCTCGACGGTGTTGACTTCACGGTGATGTTCATTCCAGCTGAACCGATTCTCTCAACCGCCTTTGAGTATGAACCAACGCTCCAAGAATACGCATTCAACAAGCATGTCCTTATTGTGACTCCAGTGACGCTCATCGCTTTGCTACGAACAGTTGGTTTGTACTGGCAACAGCAATCCATGGCGGACAATGCAAAAGAAATACACAAGAAAGCTCGAGAATTCTATGATCGAGTCACCAAGTTCAGTCACGATTTGGCGAAAATGGGTAGAGGGATTAACACTGTTGTTGGAGCCTATAACGATGCAGTGGGCTCGTACGATGGCAGTGTGATGCCAAGTGGACGACGTCTCGAAGATTTGAAATTAGCAGATGGGGCTCAACGTAAGTTGGCAGATTTGCCGGAGGCTGCAGTGGCAAGAACTGTCAAACAGATTTCTCCGAAAGAAGATGAATAGTTTCAGAGTGCAGTCTTGAATCCCATGGCTCGGACAACGCACCATCCGGCTCGTGCCTCAAATATGGAGAATGAGCCACCAACGAGGCTTCCTGCGACGGCTACCCATGCAATTGATGGGAGTACACCAGTTGCTGTTATGAGTCCGAGAACGAGTCCACCAAAGACGGTAGCGATGCCGATTCTCAAACGGAATGCCTTACCTGCAGCGCCGATGTTACATGTGAGTGCCATATCACATAAAACAGCCGTGTAGTATATGAATCAATGTTTTCTCATCCGGCTCGTTGTTTGAGGTCATCGTTCTACTTGTACCGTGATGTAGGTTTGATTAACGCTCTCGTTAACTGGGGAGTGAGTATTTATCTCCATTCCAGATAGAAGATGACATGTTTATCTTCCTCTCGATTCCAGATGATCTCTTTCTCCATAACAGATAATCCCAGTGAGCCGAGTCTCGACAAGAATTCTTGTTCATTGAAGTGGTTAAGTACACCTATCGAGGTTCTTTTGTCAATTGTTTTAGGGTTCGAGTTCTTTGAAAATACGTAACTAATGATCAGTTCGTCGACTTTGCTATTTAGTGATTCCAAGGTTCCAAATGGATCTTGTAAATATTCAAGCACCCCCAACAAAATTGCAGTATCAAACACACCTCCTAGATCAAAGTCTATATTTAGGTCGATTAGTATATTCTTGGAGTTCATCTTACCGATATCAAATCCAGTGTATTCACAACTTGCATCTATGCTGTATGCTAGTATTTGGGTGCCACAACCTAAATCTGCAACTTTACTTCCGCTCTTTATCCATTTTGAAGCAAATTTCACTCTCGTTTTGGACCAATCAGTGTTGTCTAATCCGCCTTGCCATCGAGAACGCTCATTCGTACTTGCGGTATCCTCGTTACTCTCATTTCCCACACTAGCATCTTGGAATTGATTATCATAAAAATATGTCCACCTTCGTCAGACCTTCTCCGTTCGATGAAGTGTACAATTGTGGGCCATCAATGCTTTCGTTTGAATGCAGAGGAATGTTTTTGATTCATTCTTCAGTGAGTGCAACATGCGAATGAAGCCAATATTGGTTCTTCTCTCGATTGGCTTCTTGCTGGCGCTCAACATTTCTCCTTTTGCGATGGCTGAGGGCCGTGATGAAGCAACACCTGAAGCGATGACTCGAATCATGATGCTCCCGCCTGAGGCTGAAGTTACCGGCATGCACATCAATGCAAACGGTAACTTCTTTGTCAACGCCATGCATCCAGATGAGGACAACTACAAGGCGACAATTGGCGTCATCAACGGAATCGATTGGAACAACCTTCCTGAAACCGTTCCTGAACTGTCTTCGTCCAGCAGCGAAAATGACATTTGGCACGGAATCCGTACATCGTATGGCGACTATCAGGTGATTCTACAGACCGGAGATGCACTTTCCGAAGGCGGCGTAGCAGGTGGAATTTATGCTGCAGACGATGAGAGTCAGATACTCATCAGTAAGAAACCGGATTACAACGCCTTCGTACCTCTCAACGCAGACAGTACACATGGCTATCTCTACACCGCTTGGGAAGACCGGCCAGCAGGCCTCAGCCAATTGGAACTAGAATGGGACAGTACATCCTCACAGTGGGCGGTATTGAACAGCAAGATGTTGGACCTCAGCAGTATCAACGGTGGCTGGGTTTTTTGTTTCGGTAGCATGAGTCCTTGGGGCTCACCGCTGTTTTCCGAGGAATTGTATTTTGACAACACCGAATACTGGAACGACGACAGTTTCAGATACCACTCGGACCAAACCAAGCTGGAGAATTATCTCGGCCACTACCCTAACCCCTACGATTACGGATACATCGTTGAAATTGAGAACGCAACGACCGCTGAACCAGATTTTGTACGGCATCTTTCTATGGGTCGCTACTCGCATGAAAACGCAGCGGTAATGCCGGATGATCGAACCGTTTATCTCACCGATGATGGCTATGAAACGGTCTTGTTCAAATTCGTTGCAAACACAGAGGGTGACCTCAGCGCAGGTACGCTCTACGCTGCGAAAGTAACTCAAGACAACACTCGAGATTCTGCAGTTACCGGGTTTGATGTTGAGTGGATGGAAATGGCCTCTTCTTCAAACGCAGAAATACAGGCCTGGATTGATGAATACGATGGCATCACAACAGATGATTTCGTTTCAGGTCAAAATTCTTACATTTCGGATGAAGAAATAAACGACTGGGCTGAATGGCGATTGAATAAAGACCTGAACGGCGATGGAACAGTTGGCACTGCCAGTGATGACCGTGTCGCCTTCCTTGAATCCCGAAAAGCAGCTGCAGCACTTGGAGGCACGGATGAGTGGAGTAAGATGGAAGGGGTTGCGTTCAATGCAAATGCACCTGACAGCCTTTACCTTGCAATGTCAAGAATTGAATCAGCAATGACCGACGGGCAGGATGATATCGATGTTTCACTGAATTCCTGTGGAGTCGTCTATCGAATGTCGTTCGGTAATGGTTGGGACGTAACTCGAATTGATCCCGTAATATCAGGGGGACCTTACATCTCGTCTGCTCAATACGAATGCGATGTAAACAACCTTGCTGGCCCAGACAATCTCCTCGTTCTAGACGATGGGCGCCTTCTCATTGGTGAGGACACCAACAAGCATGAAAGCAACATGGTATGGCTTTGGGGCGAGAAATCGGAACCATTGGAAGCTGCTGGTAGCATCACCGTAAATTCAATTCAACTTCGAAATTCCTCTTCAAGCAACGCCTCAACTTGGGACTACCAAGTAGAAGTCGACGAACTTCAGACAGGTTTGACCTATACCGCATTGATTGTTATCAAGGAACTTGAGACTGAAGAGTGGAAGGGTATCTGGTGGTGGAACGATATCGAAGAAAACGGTGAACAATACGAACACACCTTTTCCCTAGAGAAAGGATGCTACACGATACTTGCATCCCTGTACGAAAGTACTGACCTCAGTACTGATGTCAAGAATGCTACCGTATTGTCGGATTCAGAAGTACCGTTCATTGTTGGAAGTGGGACATGCGTCGATGGCGTTTATTCGACCGAAGTTGTCGATTCACAGGAGGATGAGAGCGATAGGAATGAAGACAGTGTTCCTGGATTTGGTGTTCTGCTCAGCATGGTGGCTTTGCTTGGAGCAGCACTCTTCACAACCCGTGAGAGATAATCAACAGGCAATCGAGTTCACGTGCATCGTTTAGGATAGACGGTCGCTTCAAGTGTCAAGCGATGATAATGCCGGCTCAAGAATTATAGTAACTAGTGTTCAGATTCGTACATGATCATATTTGATTGCCCCAATTGTACCAAGGAGGTGGTTCTTGGTAGCGATACAACTGGTGTATATCAATGTCCAAACTGCAATATGAATATAGAATATTTGTCGGGAAATGAATTGACAGTATCTGAGAAAAAGACTCACTCAAATACTGGCTCTTTGGTGAACGGTGGTGTTTTCAAGGGATGGAGGGCTTTTGGGTATCGCCCCAAGAGAAATTTATCTCCGAATGGCGAAAAGTTGTCGATGTTTGATAAAATTTTTATTGTTCTACTTTTATCTGCACTTATAGGGTTCCTTGTGGGAATGACTAAGATCAGTAATGGAGTGTGTTTTCTCGCTCTCATTCCGGTTGTAATCTGGGTTGCTCTCGATTATTTTAACGATTTAATGATTAAAAAGGGATGGTTCTTAATGGCTCGATGTGTTGGAGAATATGCGCTATGGGATGGTCGGAATATGTTTGCAATACCATTGAATCATAACCGTACTCTGTTCATTTCATCAGAAACGATTCGCCAGATAGCAGTGCATAATGGCCCGGGTGCTGTAAGTAGCGGTTATGGTGGCATGGTCGACCTCTTCGTAAGCGGTAAAAATGGACATATTAAATTCGGTGACCAAAAAGGCAAAACAGAATTTGTGAATCTTCTAACTCAAGTGACCGGGATAATCCCGAAGTCTATATTTCACAAAGAGTTGAGCGATGGCGGTGGTGGAGGGGGCGATTGAATGAAGCCCAATCTCGATAAGAGGCCAATTACTCTTCAAACGAGTAGGGTTTCTCGCAAATAACAAAGACACGCGTCGGTAGCGAACAAACAGACCCACGCAAAGCCCTTCCAACGACTCCTTCCTGTTGAATGGTGTTTCGGATAGCCCTTTCCAACCTATCCGAATTGATTTGTTGATAGTTCATACTCAATACTCTAATTTAGAGTTTAATCCAATGAGTGTGTCTCGAAGTAGTTCCAAAATGCAGGGACTAAATCAGGACTGTAAGGATGTCCAAGACCTTCAATCACCGTAAATCTAAGTGAATTTCCGTTTGAATTATTTTCAAACAAATACTGCCCATTCAATCTGCTTTGGTATGTCGTTTCGGTATATATGTAATCGGATGCATTCCCAAGTGAATGGAGTGTTAACAATGGTTGAATTAGAGGTGATAGTTCATTGATCAATGATTCATTGATGATAAGTGGAACTGAGAGTCCCATCTCCGGAAGTAAGTGGTCTTTTGCGCCAACGGTGAACAATATCGAAATCGGTCGAGAATCATATGGCTTTTGAATAAACAACGACTGAGCACCTGCGTTGATTGCTACTGCTGCAAAAACGTCCGAACGTTCAGCAGCTAATCTCAAACCCATCCCCGCCCCGTTTGAATTACCAGTAACATAAATCCTCTTTTCATCAACTGGGTATTCGGTCTTCAAGATATCAACCATCATGTCAAAGAATTCCAAATCATTTGCCAGTGTTTGCCCCTCGCACAACGGCAATCCTCCCATTTCTGTGTCGTTTTGACCTAAATCACCAAACGACCATTTTGTAACTGTTTCTTCGATTCCATTCTCAATGTGACAGTGGACAAGTGCGGTTGGATGAACAACAATGAAACCTTCTTGTTCAGCCTTTGGAACCCATAAATCAGGTTTGTCGTGGAAGATTTGACCTGTTGAACTTGTTCCATGTAATACAATCACAACTGGAACGCTGGTGCTTTCATTTACTGAGTCTGGTACAGTCACAATAAATTTTCTTTCTTCACCTTCAGAAGTAACTAGTTTTCTGTATTCTGAATTGGATTGATTTTCATCAACTGGTGAAGTCTTATCGGACAAACAACCTGATAATGATGCCAAAATAAAAATCGAGACCAAGACTAATGGTTCCCATTTTGTCATATTACGAAGGAGGAGTTTTTTGTTTAATTATGTATTGTTACAATCATGTAACCCATCCAACACCCTTGGGTTAGTTTTTGGATGATGGGTACCCTTTCGTGATACGCCTATACAGAGGGTCCCCCTTTGCATTTCTTCAGGTGTTTTCTGTAGGAGTTAGATTAAAATGGCGTTACCATGACCGTATAACATGCGACCGTATACAGCATTCTTAGTAGGTTTCATGTTCATTTCAAACATCCTGATACTTAGTATACCAACTGTCGAAGCTGATGATCAAGCGCAGAATGCTACTGAAATCAGTGACTTACAGGCCCATAGCAGTTGGATCTGCTCTCCAGATTGTGGTGCTGAGCCAGTGGATGAATATGATTGGTATAAGGCAACACTAAGCCCCAATGATGTTGGGCAGTTATTCGTAGATAATTCGGGGGAATATTCAGATGTGACTATTCTTGTGGAACTGTACGAGGCCAACATGTTCATGATAGATTATTTTGAAGTAGGGTCTGGAAACAATGAAAGTTATATTTTGTCCAACAACAGATCTACGAGTGAACTGTATTTTGTTAGTATAACAACAAATGACGGTTGGTATGATGATGGGACTAATTATTCGATATACCTAACAGTTCAGTACGACAATTATTGGAATGGTGCCACAGATATTGAAGTTGGCTCATTCTTAGATGAAGACGTAGTTTGCATCTCCGATTGCCCAGGAGATATTGTTGACCCCGAGGATTGGTATCATTTCACGACAGAACCCGGCCAAAGTATTGGAATTGTTGCTGAGGAGTTAACTTGGTTTACTTACCTAGATTTCGATTTATTTACTTTAGATTCAGGCGTATTAACCTCTCTTGAATATGAGTACCATGGTGGAAGTGCAGGTGGATTGCAAGACTATAGTGTTCGAGCATGGTTCAATACTACAGAGGTAATGGAGATCTATGTTCGAGTATATACTGACCAACCTGATGATGTAATGTATAATTTGTCAGTAAGTTCTGGCACTTGGGTAGATGTTGTCGAAGACGATTACCATTGGGTCGCATTCCCAGAACTGAAAATCGGAGATGAAGTTCGTGTACAAGCGATTCGCACCGATGCGCCTAACGATCTTGATGTTCTTCTGTACAATAACTCAGAATTTGAAAACTACCGTAATGAGATCGTAAACAATGATACAACATCCCCATCCGAACTTCTAGCAGAGGAAGATTGTTTGGTGTGTTCCATATCCTTTGTACTATCTCCTGATAAAGTCGGCTTAATGGATGCAAAGCCCATGCAAACACATGATGTGAATCAAGTGATTTCTTGGTCTCCAACCTTGACCCTAGTGGCTGACTATACAGATTATTTACAAAACCCTCCTTCCAATTCAGAAGTAGACATTGCCAGTGTTTTTCTCTCAATTAGTGTGATAAATTCAGTTCAAACTCCTGAATACTATGAAGTTCATAAATTCGAATCATCACAATGGATTGTTATAGATTCTGGGACAACTACTGATGGCCAAGTTAACCCACCTACTGACGGATGGAGTTCTGATTCAACGTCTGTTGACACAGAAGGTTCATCCACCTTATACCGATTGATTGTTCAAGATTCTGTAACCAGTGACATCATCACAAACTCAACATTTGAAATTACAAATACAAGGCCTGATGCCTGTTTGGACCTGGATGGTTCTTTGGCAGGAACAATAACCGAGAACATCCCAGTAAGAATGGATGCTTCATGTTCTTCAGACTTCGACAATGACGATTTAACATATAATTGGCAAATAGATGGTGCGATGGTGACATCGGCTGAATTATTCGAAATGACCTTCACGAAAGGAACTCATTCTGTAGAACTCACTGTTTCTGATGCATTGGGGCTTAGTGATAACGATCAAATTACAATCAATGTCGAAGATTACCCTTACGAGGATTATGCTGAAAATACGGTAGTCAATTTTTCTAACCAAACCTTCACTTCAGTAAAGATTGAAAACGTATTGTTCGAGAATACTTCAGTCGCTCCACAATGGCTAAATTTTGGGATTATTGGAACTCAAATTGGTGTTGGGTTGAACATTGAAAGTCGTGTGACACAAGTGATTGAATACGATTTGTCAATGGTGTATTCTGGTGGTCAAACAACAGTATCTCGAAGTTCAGAAATGAGATCAACAGAAACTGCAATGAAAGTTAATTTGGCGCTATTCATCGTCGACATTGAATCTGGAAATGAAACGATTTATGATTTGCCAATGCCAATGACAGAGCAGGTTTATGATGGACAACCGTGGTTCCCAGTGGGATTATTTGATAGGGTCTATTATTGGGGTGATTTAGCTGTTGTTGACACTTCAGAGCCGACTTCAGAATTCGTCAATAATGCGTCCTTTGATATTGCAATACCTGCTCTAGACTTGATGGAATACATAGCCACCATGGCAAGCAATATCCCTGGTTCACAAATACCTCTACTTGCCTTGGGAATTGCGGTTGACTACAACTTATATCTTGACATCAATCTAGAATTTGAAATAACTAATGCTGGAGAGATTTCTGAAATCTACATGGATGGTTCAACACAGCAAAATATTCAGCAGACGAATTCAAGTTTGTCACAATCCAACAATCAGTCAATCGACTACTACTCATATTCGACACTAGACTCATCAACCGATATTTTTGGAGGAATCGGGATGAGATTGAGGATAGCACAACCGGGTTGGTTAACAACTGGCCTAGGATTCTTCTATGAAGACCCAATGTTCTTAGAAGGGGTATGGGGTTACAATATCACTGAATCAGATGGCCCTATGGCAACATCTAATGGAATGATTTCGAATTTAGCAAATACTTCAATTACTTTCACTATGATCGAAGAAATTATAGAAAATAATACAGGAGTTGATGATAATAACACTCAACAATACAATATTTCTCTAAACGACGCTCCCCCTTCAATCGAAGTTGCAGATGGTCAATATTTTTCTGTATCTGTAAAGATTTCAAACCACGGAAACGGTGATGACACCATTACATTACTGCCGGCTCTTGAACAATCTTGTATCGATGCAGGATGGACTGTAACACCTACGATCTCAAACGTAACGATTGCATCAAATTCTGAGCGCAGTATGTCATTCGCCTTTTACCCAACAGCAAATTCGACTGTTGATTCCTGTGAATTCTACATCTATGCAGATAGCGAGGGGGTATTCGAGACACAGTTTGTATTAGTGCAACTAAATCTTATTGAAGATAATTCAAACAACACTTCCAATGATAATAATTCAAACCAACCTGGAAATAATAATGAAATAGAGAATGATAATGTAATTGTTGAAGACGCTTCTGAAGATTCAGAAATTGATATTTCTATAATGATGCTAAGTGCTGGTGCTATAGGGCTCCTAACAATACTGATTCTAATCACATTCATGATTAGAAGAAAATGAGAATTTTTCTCATGATGTCAGTTAAGATCATCAACAAATCCATTCGGATAAGTCGGAAGGGTCTATCCGAAACCCCTTTGCATTTTATTTTCCGATACAAAGGGGATTCAGTGGGCTGATTTAGACGCTACCCCTTCGCACCTCACTCTTTCTTCAAATCATTAAGAAGCCGTATCGCAACAATTACAATTGCCCAAAGAATACCGATTTG
>ENA-ORDA01001270-ORDA01001270.1-marine-metagenome-genome-assembly--contig:-NODE-1270-length-21952-cov-3.397486_pt1 | contig 21952 bp, 19 predicted proteins | sample MGYA00237778_ERZ508506 | MGnify/ENA primary metagenome ERZ508506 (study PRJEB26177, sample SAMN06267891) | marine metagenome | isolation source: Monterey Bay, California, USA | place: Pacific... | reverse complement strand
CAGATACAGGCGATATACTGCAAGGACAGCAGGGACTTTCATCTTATATGCTTGCCGATGCACCGCCCGCTGCCCGCATAGCTATGCCCTCACAGCCCGAAACGATGGCGCAGGGAGCGCCAGCAGAGGCATCCTTTCCTTTAGGGGCTGCCCGGGCGCAACTTCATAAAACTTATGTGATTGCTGAAACAGGTGATGGCATTGTTCTGGTTGACCAGCATGCTGCTCATGAACGTCTGGTCATGGAGCGCATGAAAGAGGGGTTGGCAGAAGGTCCACTTGCCAGCCAGACACTTTTGCTGCCAGAAGTAGTCGACATCCCCATTGACCAGTATGAAGCTATTTTGGGCGAAGTAGATATGCTGAACAGGCTTGGTCTTCAGCTAGAAGGTTTTGGCCAGGGCAGTCTTCTTGTGCGCGGCGTTCCAGCACTTCTGGGCGAGGCATCGCCAAGCGCTATTGTGCGAGATATTGGCGAAGAGCTCAGCCATCTAGGTGGTTCCACAGGACTTCAGGACAGACTTAACGCTGTTATTGCCAGTATATCTTGTCATGGCTCTGTGCGGGCAGGACGCCAGCTTGGGTCTGATGAAATGAATGCACTGCTCAGGCAAATGGAAGAAACACCTGCTGCAGGACAATGTAATCACGGCCGGCCGACCTTTATCACGCTATCTCTGTCAGATTTGGAAAAACTGTTTCATCGTAGTTAAGCAGGCTGGTAGCGAAAAAAGAACAGCCGTGCCATGCCATAACGCCGGTTATCGAGCGGCGCAAAGGTATCAGGCAGGCTTACGCTTTCACTATGCCTAACCTCACAAGCAATAATGCAGGTGGACTGCAAGGCGCCCAGTCCTGCGAGCCGCGGGATAATTTTGGTGGTAAGGCCACTATCATAAGGCGCATCACATAATACAAGCTGGGCGGGAGGGGCATGCCATGTCCGCAGGCTTGTGATATCACCTGACAGTATTTTTGCCTGATGATCGAAACCTAGTTTCTGGATATTCTTTTTTAATACAAGTAAGGCATCTCTGTCCCACTCGCAAAAGACAGCCCCAGTTGCGCCGCGCGATAAGGCTTCAAGCCCTAATGAGCCACTTCCTGCACAGGCATCAATAAGCTGGGAGCCATGAATATCAAAGGGAAGGCGACCCCCTGTCAGGATATTAAACAGGGCTTCTCTGGTCCGATTTGAGGTTGGTCTGACAGCCTCGCTTTTGCATTCTGTTAAATTCGTGCCGCGCTTTGCGCCGGCAATAATACGCATCATCTCTTTTTATCGTTTTGCGGTCTCGGACGACGATTTTGTTGTCCGGGCTTGCGGGGACGTCCCGCTGCAGCTGATGGGCGACCACGGCCGCCAGCGCCAGCGCCTGAAGCTGAACCTGAACGGGGCCGGCGCGCGCCGCCACGTTGCGGCCCGTTTGATGTTCCCGGCGTTTGGGGGGTGAGACCAAGCTGTTCTGCCAGAACGCCAGATTTTACCTCTGCAACCTCTCCTTCGACAAGCTTACCAAGGGGGAAGGGGCCATAAGATATCCGAATCAACCTACTAACGGGATAGCCAAGATATTCCATCAAATGCCGGACTTCCCGGTTCTTGCCTTCACGAATAGCAACTGTGAGCCATGCATTACTCGACATTTGTGTATCGAGCTGTGCAAGGGCTGAACCATAATGGATGCCATCAATCGTTACGCCGTCTTCAAGTGCGCTGAGTTTGTCTGCATCAACAACACCGCGGACCCGCACCCGATATTTGCGTGTCCATCCGGTGGAGGGAAGCTCCATATGCCGTGACAACGCGCCATCATTGGTCAGCAGAAGAAGGCCTTCTGAATCAATATCAAGCCGGCCAACTGAAATAACGCGGGGCATATTAGTTGGCAGCGCCGAGAAAACAGTCTCCCGGCCTTTATCATCCTTATTGCTGACAACAAGGCCGCGCGGTTTATAATAACGCCAGAGACGGACAGGTTCAGCCGAGGGCAGTTTTACACCGCGCACTGTGACCATATCTCTGTCTGTTACCGTAAAGGCAGGGCTTTCCAGAAGCTCGCCATTTACTGTTACAAGCCCTTCAAGAATAAGCTGTTCGGCTTCGCGGCGTGAGCATATGCCAGCGCGGGCAATCCGGCGGGCAATGCGTTCTTCGGTTCTGCGCGGTTGCAGGATGTCGTGGGGTGTATCGCTCATAATGCTTCTTGTAGAAGAAAGCGAATTAGATAGCAAATGGCACGGTGGCCTCATATCATGGCGATAATAGAAATATTAGCCCTTCCCCTGAGGGCAGTGAAAGACAGAGATGGCAGTAGTAACAGATTTTATGGCTGAAGCCCTTAGCCTTGCAGGCCAAGCAATGGCAGCAGGAGAGGTGCCGGTTGGCGCTATTATTGTGTCTCCTGATGGTGATATTATTGCGCGCAGTGAAAACCGGATGCAGCGTGATAATGATGCAACCGCCCATGCAGAAATCCTTGCAATTCGGCAGGCTATCTCAGTTCTTGGCACATCGCGTCTTGTGGGATGTGATTTATGGGTGACATTAGAGCCCTGCGCCATGTGCGCTGGCGCGATAAGCCATGCACGGATAAGGCGGCTTTATTTCGCCGCATCAGATGAAAAAGGTGGGGCTGTTGAGCATGGTCCATGCCTGTTTAATCAGCCTACCATTCATCATAAGCCCGACCTCTATGGCGGGATATCAGAAGCGCCTGCTAAACAGTTGCTCCGGACATTTTTTGCAACAAAACGGGGCTAATCCTGTTGCATGCCGCCAGCAATATCACGGCGGTAAAAGCCACCAGGCCAGTCTATTTTTGAAACTCTATCATAGGCAGCAGCGATAGCAGATGCGGTATCTGGGCCTTGTCCTGTTATGCCAAGAACCCTGCCACCTGCGCTGACAAGAGCGCCGTTATGCTCGCGGCTTGTCCCTGCGTGAAACACAAGCGAGCCATCATTCAGGTCTTCAGCGCCGCGGATTTCGCTGCCTTTTTCATATGCATCAGGATAACCGTTCGCTGCCATGACAACTGTAACTGCAACATCATCTAGCAGCTGCATATCGAAGTGAGACAGCCCGCCTTCTGCTTGCGTAAGCAAGGCAGATAGAAAATCTGTTTTCAGGCGTGGCAGGATTGTCTGTGCTTCTGGGTCACCAAACCGGCAGTTAAATTCGATAATCTGTGGGCCGCTCTTCGTCAGCATAAGGCCAGCATATAAGATGCCGCGATAAGGTGTACCCTCATCTGCCATCCCTTGTGCAACCGGCCGAATAATATTTTCCATTACCTCGGCGCGCAAGGTATCGGTTTCAAAAGGAGATGGGGAGATTGCGCCCATCCCTCCGGTATTCGGGCCCTTATCGCCGTCAAAAGCACGTTTGTGATCCTGTGCTGAGCCAAGCCAGACAGCGTCTGCGCCATCAAGCAGCGCAAAGGCTGACATTTCAGGCCCGCTAATGCGCTCCTCCACCAGAATTTCAGCACTTGCTGCACCAAACCGTCCGCCAAGCAGAGAATGGATAGCCTTTTCTGCTTCATCAGCATTATCACAGATAATAACGCCTTTTCCAGCAGCAAGACCGTCTGCTTTGACAACACATGCCCCAAGGGTACGGGCAAAGTCGCACGCTGGCGCTGTTTGGGTGAAATACTCCCACTGTGGCTGGGCAATATCATGTCTGGCACAAAAAGCTCGGGCAAATCGCTTTGAGCCCTCAAGTTGGGCGGCCGCTGCACGCGGACCACACACCGCAATACCAGTTGCTTCTAGCTTGTCAGCAAGGCCATTAACAAGTGGTGCTTCTGGGCCAATAATCACAAGGTCGCAGGCCTCATCTCGTGCCAAAGCAACAAGACCATCCAGATCATCTAAGGATGCCGGAATACAATGCCCGCGCCCATCAATCAAATCAGCAATGCCAGGATTGCCTGGGGCAACCAGCACAAGCTCACATAAAGGGGAGGCTGAAACAGCCCAGGCAAGGGCATGTTCACGCCCACCGCTTCCAATGATAAGTACCTTCACGTTCGTCCTGCCTTTATATTTTATCAAGAATGAATTCTTACAAGTTCTAGCGTAATCTGAGCAGATGCGCCATAGTATCTGCCATGATTGATGATAATGATTATACCCTATCTAATGCTGCGACGAATGATGCTGGGCTTAGTAATAATGCTTATTTGTCGGTTGGCGAGCTGAGTGCAGCGGTTAAGCGCACAATCGAGGGCACGTTTGATTATGTTCGCGTACGCGGCGAGATATCACAGCCCCGCACGCCAGCGTCCGGACATGTCTATTTTACGTTAAAAGACGAAAAAAATGCTCTTGCCGCTGTTATCTGGCGCGGCGTTGCCTCTGGCTTGCAGGTGCGCCCTGAAGATGGGCTTGATGTTATCTGCACCGGTAAAATGACGACCTTTGGCGGGCAGTCAAAATACCAATTAATTGTGAATGAAATTGAAGTAGCTGGCGAAGGCGCTCTGCTGAAACAGCTTGAAGATAGGCGCCGTAAACTTGCCTCAGAGGGGCTGTTTGATAATGCACGCAAGAAACCAATCCCTGCTATGCCGTCGGTTATTGGTGTTGTTACAAGCCCGACTGGCGCGGTTATTCGCGATATTCTGCACCGTGTACGTGACCGGTTTGGGGTTCATGTTCTTGTCTGGGGTGTGAATGTACAAGGGGTGGGAGCCGCTGAGCAAATCACTGCCGCCATTGAAGGATTTAACGCTCTGCCAGAGGGCGGTGCGGTGCCGCGTCCTGACCTGCTGATTGTAGCGCGCGGCGGTGGCTCACTTGAAGATTTATGGTGTTTTAATGAAGAAAATGTCGTGCGGGCTGCGGCTGGCTCACAGATTCCGCTGATTTCGGCTGTCGGGCATGAAACAGACACAACTCTGATTGACTATGCTTCTGACATGCGAGCGCCGACACCGAGCGCAGCTGCAGAAATGGCAACGCCTGTTGCCGCCGAGCTTGCTGCGCGGTTAAGTGAAATTGATGCCCGTCTGCGCCGCGCAATTACCCGCCAGCTTGATAATGCTGAGCAGATGGTACGCGCTATTATGCGCGGCCTGCTACATCCTGCAGAACAGATTGCACGCCAGACCCAAAGCCTTGATATAGCGCTTGCTGGGCTTGATGCCGGCATGATGCGCTTGGTTGAGGTTAATGACAGGAAATTAGCAAAACTGTCTGACAGAATTGTCTCTCCTGAACAGCGGCTCGCCGTCGTGACCCAGCGTCTTGGTGTGATGCAAGAACGGCTTGATAGTCTGATGATGCGGCGGCAGGAGCGCGCCCAAGAGACGCTGTCGCAGGCCTCTCGTCTGCTGTCTGCAAATTCTTATGAGCGCGTTCTTGAGCGTGGTTTTGCGCTTGTTACGGATGAGACGGGACAGGCCATTAAGCGGAGCGATGAGGCTGCAATAGGCGCTAAGGTAGAGATTAAATTTGCAGATAAAAAACGCGCCGCCCAGCTGGACCCGGATACCGCCTCGTCCGTTAATCCAAAAGCAGGGCCAGTAAAATCGACAGTAAAACCGGCAGCAAAACCTACATCCCAAGAAGAGCTATTCTAGCTCATCATCCTTAACCACAGACTTACCCCATCTGCGATGGGGCCAGAGCCATTGTTCCGGGGCTGCTGAAATCCAGTCTTCGAATGTTTCATTTATCTGTTTGGCAATCAGCATTGTTGCTCTGTCATCATCACCTTCTGGCATTATCAGAGGGTCGGAGATTGTGACAGTCAGCCTATCATCTTTGGTCCGCACGCCATGCGCCATAAAAATGGGCTTTCCCATTTTGCGCGCAACTTTGATATAGGAAATAGCGGTTGTCGCTGGATGGCCAAAAAACGGCACAAATTCGCCTTCGCGCAGTTGCTGGTCTACAACCATCATCATGAAGCCGCCTTTTTTGACGGTGCGTACCATGCCCATCGCAGCTTCGCGTCCCTTGATGTAGCTATCCGCCCCAGTGAATTGAACTCTGTTTTTGAAAATCCAGTTTGCATAGGGATTATTCAACTCACGATAGATAAGGCCGGTCTTAATATTCGCCGCAATGCTGAGAAGCCCAACAGCCTCCCAATTACTGAGATGGGCACTAATAATAAATCCGCCATCATAGGGGGTTAATTTTTCCAGACCGGTAAAGCTAATGCGCCCCGATGGCAGCATTGTTTTTATATGGGGATATTCACCAATACAGCGGCCAATATTATTCCACATACCATGCGCGATATGCTGGCGTTCAGGTAATGAGAGGTGGGGCAGTGCAAATTTCATATTCGCAAGAGCTCGTTTATGCCACGGCGTGAGCGGCCCAAGACTTTGAAAAAGCCGGCCCATAGTGGCACTAGCAACCGAAGCCGGAAGGCACCGCAAGATGCCAACAGCAAGAAAGAGCAGGGCTGCTTCGCACGGCCAGATGATAAAGCGGTAAAGGGCTGTTAGGACAGGACCCCTATAGGACATTGACACTGAATGTTCCTCTCAGATTAACAGCGACGCGCTATAAAGAGCGCTTCATCGCAACAATATCATCTACCATATTCATGACCAGCTCTTCGGCCTCTGTCTCAAACGACATGCTTACCTGTAGAACACTTACACGGTCGCGCCATTCAGGGGGCAGGCGCATCCAGTCTTTCAGTGTCGTGACAAGCTCAGCGCCGTTCTGAACAGCATCCAGATGAAGCCGTGTTAAGTCTGCATCGCTATAGGGGTGATGATCAGCAAAAGCAAGCGTTTGAACAAGGTCGGCGCCGCAGGCTGCAACCGTTTTGAAAAAGCGGGACGGACGACCAATGCCGGCAAAGGCAAGAAAGCGTTTTCCCTTAATGTCTGCTGCACTGTCAGGGTCGGGAACAAGGCTGCCGGTGATAACCTGAACGCTATCAGCAAGCCGTGCGGTAAGGCCTGTCTCATCCTCACCATTTATGACGGCAAGAGAGAGTTGTGCAACTCCGGATGAAAAGCTCTGGCGTAACGGGCCTGCTGGTAAAATCCAGCCATTGCCGCACCCAGCACTACCATCAAAAACACCGATGACAATATCCTTTGCCAGCCACGGATTTTGCATGCCATCATCCATGATGATAATATCAGCTTCGGTTGAGCGTTGGATAAAATAAGCGCCTTTCAGCCGGTCAGGACTAACAATAACAAGCTCATTCAGCGCCAGCATAAGAGGCTCATCGCCTACATCATCTGTGCCATGCAGGCTGGCATCAACAATAAGAGGCCCTTTTTCAGAACCACCATATCCGCGTGTCAGGACAGCCGGATTATACCCTCTTGCCCTCAGCAACTGACACAGACTAGCTGTGAGCGGTGTTTTGCCAGTGCCTCCGATGCTGATATTACCAACACAGATAACAGGCAAGGATACCGTGCCGGCTGTTGCCATTTTCTGCCGCAGAAACGTTCCCAACCGCCAAATCCAGGATACGGGGATCAGCATGGCCGCTAGCGCATTTTTCTGGTCCCAGAATGACGGTGTTTTCAACATATTATTGATTATTACCCTGACGAATTTGTGAGCAGATATAGTCTGCAATGGGTTCAGCGCGAGAACAAGCATCTTGCGCATATTTCTGGCTTTTTTGTTTCTGGGCCTGACTGATAGGACGTGACGTTACGAGGTGTAAAATTTTATCTGCCAGCAACGCTACCATAGCTGATTTTTCCGGCGTGTTGGATAAAATCGTAACAGCGCCTCTTGTGTGAAGCGCCTCAAATTCATGTTTGTTTTTCTCAATAAAGGGTCCTGTGAGCAGAGCCGCCCCAAACAAAGCAGGTTCCAGCGGGTTATGTCCGCCAAGAGGTACCAGAGACCCGCCAAGGAAAACAATATCTGCAACGCTAAACAGGCTCCCCATTTCACCGAGTGTATCATTCAGATAGCTATCATCTGCAGGGGTTGCGGGCTGTTGTTGTGAGCGCCGTCCTGCTGTTGGCATGAGGGCTGATACTGCTGCTGCCCGGATAGGGTGGCGCGGCGCTATGATGGTAAAGACAGGATATCCGGCATCTGCACAATGCGCGGCAGCTTGCAATAACATCTGCTCTTCACCGTCATGAGTTGAGGCACATACTAAGATAGGCCTGCCTGCTGCTGCTTTGCTCAACATTGCGGTATAATGAGCATCAGCCGCCAGAGCAGAAACAGATACTTTTAATGAGCCATGTGTTGTGATGGAGGGTGATGGTGTGCCGCCTCTCAGCGCGGTAAAGGCTGCTGTCTGTTCATCATCAACGCTATAAATCCGGTCTGCGCTTCCAAACACAGCAGCAGCAAGGGCAGGGCGTTGCTGCCATTTGGCGAGTGAATGCGGTGATAATTGTGCTGATGCAAAGATAACAGGTATACTATGTGCATGAGCTTGTGTGATGAGCATTGGCCAGAAATCTGATTCCAGAAACACCGCGCAGTCAGGCCGCCAATAGGTAAGGAACCTGTCTACCCATTTTTTATGGTCAAGCGGCTGGTAGCTGTGAGTGCATCGCCCCTGCCATTTTTGAGCCGCTTTCGCAATCTCAGCCGCTGCTGTAACAGTGTTTGTTGTGATGAGGATGGTGCAGTCTTGACTGCGCTGCAACAGAGCATCGGCAAGGGTGCGGGCGGCAATGCTTTCACCAACTGAGACAGCATGGAGCCAGATGAGCGGGCCATCTGGGCGCTGGTTTTGCCAGCCCTGTCCGGTGCGCTCCGATAGGCGTGATAGCTCTTCTTTGCCGCGCATACAGCGCACATATAGCAAAATGCGTATTACTGGGGCTGCGATATACCATAAAAATGCATAAAAACGCAGGGCGCGCTGTTGGGCTGTTACCGTCACGTCTTGCTATGCCCCATATCAGAATCGCACTTTTTCGTTAATGCAGATAACCGTGTTTCAACAAGCAGGCGCTGGGCTTCAAGTTCCTGTTTATCTTTGGTCCGAGGAAGGATGATAGGCTCTCCCCATTTTATCAGACCGCGGGTAAATGGTTTTGGAACCCGTAATCTGTCCCAACTACGGGCGCGCCACATGCGGCCCGTTGACCAGGCAACAGGAATAATGGATGCCCCTGTAAGCTGGGAGAGGCTTACAGGCCCAGCCGAGAGGGTGCGGGCAGGCCCACGCGGGCCATCTGGCGTAATAACACATATTTTGCCGCGTTTAGTTTCTCCAGCCAGCGCGCGCAGGCTTGATAAGGCCTGCCTGTTTGAGCTGCCCCAGACGGGCGAGACCCCATAAAGTCTGGTTGGAATATCAAGAATCCGGCCATCAGCATGAGGCGATTGCAACGCAGCACATCCAGCTGGAAGCACAATCCCAAAACAAAATAGATGTTCATGCCAGAAAACCAGAATAGGCGGCGGCGCGGCGCTATCATCACTGCGAAGCCGTGCGAAATTAGGACGGTTTTCATGGCGCCACAATACCAGCTTTGCGCATATGAACATGAGCAGAAAGATAAGGGTTCCAATAATGATGTTGCCAACTTTTGAGCTGACAAACGCCTTCACCATAATCATGCCCACATAAAATTAGCGATTGATAAAAACTGGCGAGTAATAAATCCAGATGCCTCTCAATCTAGCCCAGCCGCTACCAAGGTGCTAGCACGAAAACAGACGAATATGGTGATAAGCTATCAAAATCTTGATAAATGTTACAAACAGAGCAGGATAACAGCCTGATTTATTCACGATTTTGTTCGCGGTGTTTCTGCATGCCAAATATTTGCAAAATAATGCCAAGCGAGGCAAAGTGTGCGCGAAGGAAGAGCACGGCATGAATGATAAGCAAATCTATAACCGATTATGGCGCGACTGGGTTCTGCCCTATAAATCGCGCCTTATTGGCGCTTTGTGTTTGATGGTTGGTGTTGCGGCGACAGGCGGTGCCTACCCTGCGGTTATCCAGCATGTGTTTGATGCTTTGTCAGGTGGCGAGGCATGGCTTCCTATCTCGCCGGCGCTTTATATTCCTGCTATGATTATGTGCCTTGCCTGCTTAAAAGCTGTATCGATGTTTTTCCAAGTGCTGGCGGTTAATAGTCTGGCGTTGCGGGTGACAACCGATATTCAAAAAGCCATGGCGCGCTATCTTGTAGATGCAGACCTTGCCTTTGTGACCGGTGAGCCGGCAGGTGTTTTTATCTCGCGTATCATGAATGATTTGAACCTGCTGCGGGAAGCCATTATCAGGCTTGCCAATAATCTGGTGCGTGATGCCTTAACTATTATTGTGATGGTCTGCCTGATGTTTTGGTTTAGCTGGCTGCTATCCTTGATGGTGCTGGCTGTTTATCCGCTTGCCATGAAGCCGATCATTTCAATTGGGCGGCGGCAGCGCAAAGCCTCCGGCGCGCTTCAGGAACATCTGGAATCTGTTACATCGCTGTTGGGTGAGACCTTGCAAGGTGTGCGGATGGTAAAAGCCTATCAGTTGGAAGATACCGAAAAAGAGCGAACACATTCAGCCTTTGAAACGCTGTATAAAGAGCTGATTGGGCTATTTTCTGGGCGGGCCCGTATCGACCCTATTTTAGAAGCGCTTGGCGGTGTGGCGGTTGCTGGCGTCATTGGCGTTGCAGCATGGCAGGTTTCCAGCGGTAAAATGGGGATTGGTGATGTTGCAGGGTTTATCACAGCATTGCTTATGCTTGTTCAGCCTGTGCGCGCGCTTGGCACGCTAACAGCTGTTACACAAGAAGGTATGGCAGCTGGCGGGCGTATTTTTGGGCTCCTTGACCGTGAAAACCAGATTATTGACAAACTAAATGCGCCGGCTCTCTCAGCGGTAACAGGCCATGTCCAGTTTAACGATGTCAGCTTCTCCTATGGAGATGGTGGGACGGTACTTGATAAAGTGTCTTTTGAGGTTTTGCCGGGACAGACCGTTGCTCTAGTCGGGGCAAGCGGTGCAGGCAAAAGTTCTATTATTTCTTTGCTGCCACGATTCTACGATCTTGATAGCGGCAGCATTACGGTTGATGGCCAAGATATCTCCGGTGTGAGCCTTAAAACTCTGCGCCAGCATATCGGCCTTGTTAGTCAGGACGCTATTTTGTTTGATATGAGCATTGCAGATAATATCCGGTTTGGCAGGCTGGATGCGTCTCAGGCCGACATTGAACAGGCCGCAAAAATAGCCGCCGCAGATAGTTTTATTCGTCAGCTTGAGGGCGGATATGAGATGCGTGTTGGCAGTAATGGAAATCGGCTTTCTGGTGGCCAGCGTCAGCGTATTGCGATTGCCCGTGCGCTCTTAAAAGACGCGCCGCTGCTATTGCTTGATGAAGCAACAAGCGCGCTTGATGCAGAGGCCGAAACACAAATTCAAGCGGCGCTCTCGCGATTATCAGAAGGGCGCACAACCATCGTGATTGCGCACCGGCTATCTACAATTCGCGATGCAGACCATATTATCGTGATGGATAATGGCCGGATTGTAGAGCGCGGTACACATTTATCGCTGATATCCCAAAAAGGGCATTATGCACATTTATGTGCCTTGCAAAATATTTCGACATAATACTGGTGTAATCCGGTATCCAGCGGCCTATTCGCGGCGCAGAATATCGTCAACAAGCCTGTTTGCCCATCCTCTGGACATAAAGCTATCTTGCAGAATATCGGGATCATAGACATTGTCTAGCCAGTCGAAAAAGGGCATGCCTTTGGCTTCAAACGGCTCATAGGCGTCAAAAAAGGCATCTAAAAGCCCGGTCTTAGCTTGTTTTACATGGCCATATTTAAAGGCAAGCTGTTCGCGGGCGACGGCAACAGGCATCTCTTTATGAATGAGCAGGTAAAGGGCCGACATCAGGCCAGCTCTATCAGCGCCTGATTTGCAATGCATCAGGCTGGGACCGGTGACAGTTGCAAACAAATCACGTGCGCCATAAATCATCTCTTTGGTCGGTGCGGCTCTGGAGCGCGCGGTAAAATCTACCAGCGACACACCATAGGTAACACACGCTTCTGCTTCAAGTTGCCAGCCGCCATCATCACGTGGCCCGCGCAGATTGATTATCGTCTTAATGCCGCGCTCGGCAGCCTGTTTGACACGCGACGGGCTCGGCTGATTGCTACGCCACATCATCTCGTCAATACAATGTAAATTATACCAGTAGAGCCGCAGAAACCCATGGTCTTTCAGCATCAGTTCTGTCCAGTCACGAACCCCGCGACGAACCCCTTTATGCTCACTACCCGCAAAGCGGTCCGGTGCTGATTGTAAGGGCGGCATAAAAAGATACGTTCCTTTTAACGGCTGATTAACTACCAGCAACCATCATTGCATCTACCCGCAATGATGGTGCAGACAGTGATTGACGCTTATCACTATCATTTGCCGGTGTGAGCGACATGAACATGTCTTTAAGGTTTCCAGCTATTGTTGCTTCGGCAGCGGGCCATGTAATTTCGCCATTTTCAATCCAGAATCCGGCGGCGCCACGGCTATAATCGCCTGTCGTAAGACTAACAGAGCTTCCCATTAATTCGGTTACATAAAAGCCATTTTCAATGTCTTTTATCAGCTCTTCTAATGTTGCAGCACCATCCTCGATAAACAGGTTGGAAGGTGAGGGGCTTGGCGGCCCTGATAGAGACCGGCTCGCATGTCCGGTTGGTGATAATCCAAGCTGTGCGGCTGTTGCAAGGTCAAGGAACCATCCCTGAAGCACACCTTTATCAATCATTGTCTGACGCGAGACAGGTAATGTTTCACCGTCAAAAAGGCAGGTCCCGAAACCGCGTGGGCGGAGCGGGTCATCAATCATCGTAATGGCAGCAGACGCAATTTTCTCGCCCATACTGTCTTTCAGAAAGCTTGTGCCTCTGGCAATGGCAGCGCCATTGGTTGCGCTAGCAAAGTGTCCAGCAAGAGAGCGTGATACGCGTTTATCATAAAGGATAGGAAAAGAGCCTGTTACCGGTTTGCGTGCTCCAAGGCGGGCAAGCGTGCGCCGCGCAGCTTCTTTGCCAATCACTTCTGGCATATCAAGGTCGCTTGCAAATACAGCGCTACTATAATCATAGTCGCGTTCCATCTGTCCGTCTTTTTCGGCAATGACAACGGCTGAAAACCCAAAGCTTGAGCGCTGATAGCTTGCGTTAAAGCCAGTACTTGTTGCAATCAGGATGTCTGTGAGGTTCTGGCTTGCAGAGGCGCCGTCTGAATTGGTAATGCCGGAAACGCTAAGGGCAGCGTCTTCGCAAGACCGTGCCATGTCTGTTAGCTGGTCTGTTGAAAAGTTTGTGTGGTCGCAAAGCTCAATATCGGGCAGTTCACGTGCCTGCTCATCAGCGGTCGCAAGCCGTGCATAGGGGTCCTCAGGCGCAGCTTTTGCCATTGCAACAGCGCGTTCGGCGAGCTTTGTGATATTATCATCATCAATCTGACTGGTTGAGATGGTGGCAGTCTGCTTGCCGCAGAACACCCGAAGGCCCATCTGATAGTCTTCAGCGCGTTCTGCTGATTCAACCTTGCCAAGCCGAATCTGCACATCTGTGCCGCCACCAGAAATAAATGTTATATCCGTACCATCGGCGCCTGCTTTCTTCGCAGCGCTAAGCATCTTGTCTACAATCTGTTCATGCATTTTTTCCATACAAAACAAATAGACCGGTATGTGCTTGAGTGCAACTGCTTGCAATTCATAATCTGTCAGTTTATCACCAGAAACATGACCCAATTTTCTATCTTCATCGATGGCGGCGCTGGCACAACAGGCTTGCAGGTAAAAGACCGGTTATTGGCGCGGCCTGAACTATCCGTCATTATTCTGGATGATGACCTGCGCAAAAATGATGCTGCCCGTAAAACAGCAATGCATGATGCTGATGTCACAATTTTATGTCTGCCTGATGATGCAGCACGACAGGCAGCTGAAATGACGGCTGGCACGACTGTACGTCTGATTGATGCGTCAACGGCGCACCGCGTGGCGCCAGACTGGGTATATGGTTTTGCTGAGCTTGCAGAATATCAGGCTGAGGCAATCGGTAATGCTGCGCGCGTTAGCAACCCCGGATGCTATCCGACAGGGTTTCTTGCACTTATCCGCCCGCTTGTTGATGCCGGCATTATTGCGCCTGAAACAGCGCTGACAATCCCCTCGGTGAGTGGTTATTCTGGCGGCGGAAACGCTCTGATCGCTGCTTATGAAGATTCCAACGGTGCGCCGCCTTATGGGACGTACGGCTTAACCTTACAGCATAAGCATTTACCAGAAATGACACAGCATGCCGGGCTGACAATACCGCCCATCTTTATGCCATCGGTTGGCAATTTTCCCCAAGGGATGCTTGTTTCTGTGCCGATTCACGCCTCTTCTTTGCAGAAATCAGTGACTGCTGCGGGGCTAACAGACATCCTGCAGCAACGCTACGCCGCCTCCCATCTTATCTCTGTTGCCCCTGATGCGCCTCTGACAGAAGCAGGCTTCCTGGCTGCCGATAAGCTTGCGACAAGCGACAGGATGGAGCTTTTTGTGTTTGCAGATGAAGCATCATCCCAGTTTGTGCTAACAGCGCGGCTTGATAATCTTGGTAAGGGGGCGGCAGGCGCTGCTGTTCAGAATATGAACCTGATGTTGGGCCTTAATCCTTTAGAGGGATTGAACCTGTCATAATAAGAGGCTGTTTTCAGCACGTGGTTTTGGTGTTGTAGATACTGGATACAGGCAATGAGAATTCCAACAATGACGATGCAGGAACGGGCCCTTAATTATCCCTATGAGGCTCCTTCGGGCGACTATCTTGTCAAGGACGGGCAGTGTCTGCCTTTGCCAGAGCAATATGATTTTTCCTCCCGAACGGCTATCTTGTCTGTTGGCTCCAACCGTGCACCGGTTCAGCTGATGAAGAAATTTGGCAGAACAGCAGAAGTCCCTGTCACTGAAGCTGTGGTGACGGGCTGTGATGTGGTCCATGTTGCCGGATTATCTGGTTATGGCGCTGTGCCATGTGCGCCCTATCCCAGCAAGGGCAGTGTTATCAGCTTGAATATTGCATGGTTAACAAAAGACCAGCTGCACGAAATGCATGCCACGGAATCAGTTGGTATTGCGTATGATTTTGTTGAATGGGACATATCAGCTGTCACAACGATGCGCGATGTGAGGCTTGAGCGGCTATTTGGGTATGCAAGCTGTATTGGCGCATTCCAGCAATCTGGAAGCCCTTTCGCGCTCAGCCGCATTCCAGCAAAGGGCCGTGTATTTGCTGAACGAAATCAGGCAGAAATGCAGTTAGCGCTTGCCGCTCTGACAGGCTTTGATGGGATAGACCTTCACGAGTGGGTGCAGCTTATCCATAGTGATAAAGAGGTTCATCGGCGCGCAGAACAGGCTGCCCGCTCGGCTGCGATTCTGCCGGATAATACATTATGGCAGATAGTAGATATCTAAGCCTGCTAAAATACCTATTGCGGCAGAAATGAAAGCATCAAGCCAGCTGTCAGAATAAGGCCAGCCGTGCGGTTCGAGACAAATAAGCGGCGCGCTGTTATTGCTGACATCCCCTCTAGCTGGCTGATTTGCCAGTAAAGATGGGCTGCTGCTCCGCCCAGCCCAGCAAGCCAGAGGCCGGGGCCAAGCATCATGAAAAAACCATAACTCCAGAATAAAAGTGCGGCTGTATAAAAACAGAAAACACCTTCACGCAAATAACGGCCAAGACTAAGCGCTGATGATTTGATGCCGGCTCTCTTATCATCTTCTTGGTCCTGAACCGCATAGATTGTATCATATCCGGTAATCCACATAACAGTGCCCAGATACACAGCGACAAGCGGCATCGTAAGCCACGCCGCCGAAATAACCGATGCTGCGACCGGTACAGCCCAGCTGAATGTTAACCCCAGCACGAGTTGCGGCCAGCCCGTTACCCTCTTGGCAAGCGGGTAGCAGATAATTAGCGGGAATGAGGCAATCGCGACAAGCCAGCTTCGTTGCGGCAGAGACACTAAGACAAGAAGGCCTATGGCTGATAAAAATCCAAGGAAAATCAGAGCCTTAAAAGGAGTGATAGCGCCGGATGCTAGGGGGCGGGATGCGGTGCGGGCAACTTGCGCATCAATCCGTCTGTCCCACAGGTCATTCACGACGCAGCCGGCCCCCCGCATGGTGATGCCGCCAAGAGTAAAGAGCCCCATCAGCCAGAGCGCTGATATCAGGGTCTCAGATAGGGCAGCTGCTATCCACCAGCCAGGTAGGATGAGAAGCCACCAGCCAATCGGCCTATCGAGACGCGCAATGAAAATATAAGGATGAAAGCTACGCGGCAGATGCGACCAGACGCTCAGCGACTGGTCTGAAGATTGGGATGTCTGTTGGTCTGATTTTTTGGTCATGACAACTGATTGTGATAGCCTTTTGGGGGCCCCTCTGTCTAGTAATGTCTGCTTATTAATATCCCCCATCTAATCCCTATTGAGGGGCAGTGAGCCAAGCCGGCTGATAGCCCTAGCAAAAGCGGCAAACGCAATAGTTGCTATTCGGTGTGATGCATATTACATGAAGTCACATGACTGGCATTCATTCTCCATATAAGCCTGCTATCCGGCTTTTTGTTACAGCTGAGCTGGCAGGCGGCGCTGAGATGACCCTTGATGAGGGTCAGTCTCATTATCTGGCAAATGTGATGCGTCAGAAACAGGGCGCATTTATTGAGCTATTTAATGGCCGTGATGGAAGTTGGCAGGCTGAATTAGTCACTCTTTCACGCAAATCTGTTACCGTTCTATGCATCCAGCAAACGACCGCGCAACACGCTAGTCCGGATGTCTGGTTATTGTTTGCTCCGGTGAAGCGTGCCCGGCTCGATTTCATGGCGCAGAAAGCAACAGAGCTTGGTGTCACCAAAATTTGGCCTGTTGATACTGAATATTGTCAGATGGGGCGGGTGAAAACAGACAGGTTAGAAGCCAATGCCATTGAAGCTGCAGAACAAACAGTCCGGCAGGATGTACCAGATATTGGGCCCTTTATCCCATTGCAGACAGCTCTTTTGGCATGGCCTGAGGACAGGGTATTGATTTTCTGTGATGAGGGTCTTGCCGGTGATGCGCCTTATGCGCCGCTTGAGCAGCTTGCAACAGCAACAGGCAAAAAAGCGGCTATCCTTATTGGTCCTGAAGGCGGGTTTTCTCCTGCTGAACGTGAGATGATTTTATCCCAATCTTCTGTCTTGCCTATTCATCTTGGGCCTCGCATATTAAGAAGTGATACTGCAGCTTTATCTGCCCTCAGCCTGTATCAAGCTGTATGCGGAGACTGGCGTTTAACACATTCTTCATCCTCTCTTGAGTCATAAAGCGATCATTGAATGACAATTCTTTCTTCCCATCCTGTTGAAAAAACGCTGACAGCTGAAACACTTACAACCTGGTTGCGGGCGCAAGCGCGTGATAAATCAGATTGGAAAATTGGCACAGAACATGAAAAATTCTTATTTCATAAAGGAACTTTTCGTCCGGTCGCCTATGAAGGTGAGCAGGGCATTGGCGCATTATTAGAGGCGCTTCGGACGCGTTATAATATGCGCCCCATTATGGAGCATGATAATATTATCGGATTGCTGGATGATGCTGGCGGCTCGATTACGCTTGAGCCGGGCGGACAGTTTGAGCTTTCTGGTGCGCCGTTAAAAACACTGCACCAAACATGCAAAGAAACAGGCACCCACCTGAAACAGATGATGTCTGTAACCGCTGAGCTTGAATTATGCATGCTTGGCACTGGGTTTCAGCCGCTTTGGGGACGTGATGATTGCCATTGGATGCCCAAAGGCCGCTATCGCATTATGCGTGATTACATGCAGAAGAAAGGCTCTCTGGGGCTTGATATGATGCTGCGTACCTGCACTGTGCAGGTTAATCTAGATTTTGCCTCAGAGCAGGATATGGTCCGGAAATTCCGGTCTTCGCTCGCGCTTCAGCCTGTTGCAACAGCTCTGTTTGCGAACTCTCCTTTCAAAGATGGGGTGCCCTCAGGATTGCAATCTACCCGGGCTCATGTCTGGACAGACACAGACCCCGATAGATGTGGTATTCCGGCTTGCGTTTTTGATCCGAATTTTGGCTATGAGATGTGGATTGAATATCTGCTTGATGTGCCGATGTATTTTCTGCATCGCGGCGATGATTATCTTGATGTATCCGGCTTATCATTCAGAGATTTCATGGATGGCCGCCTGCCTGGTTTTGAAGGCCAGTATCCTGATATGCATGATTTTCAGGACCATATGACAACTGCCTTTCCAGAGGTTCGCCTGAAAGGGTATCTTGAGATGCGGGGCGCAGATAGCGGTGGCTGGTCGAATATCTGCGCGCTTCCGGCATTCTGGGTTGGGTTGCTTTATGATGAGCAGGCCCTTGATGAGACCTGCGCTCTGGTTGAGGGCGTTAGCGCCCTTGATGTTGAGCAGGCCAGAATGTCTGCCTGCCGTGATGGCTTGTCTGGCATGTATGATAGTCGGTCCATGATGCAGATGGCATCAGCCTGTGTTGAGATTGCAGAAGCCGGTCTTGCCCGGCGGGCAGAAAAAGATGCTGATGGCGAAGATGAAACTAAATTTCTTGCGCCCCTAAAACAGATTGTCAGTGAAGGTCGCACACTCTCTGATATCATGCTGGAAAAATATCAGACTAACTGGGATGGCGATATCACCCATCTTTTCCGCGAATATCATTATTAAAAACGATATTATGTAACAGTCAGCTTCGCCGCATTTAATAGGGCAGGCCGCTCTGCTCATCGTGAATATGAGCGCAAAAGGAACAGATTATGGCAGGGTTACTGCTCGTTGTTTTCATTAATTTTGTTGGAATCGGGGCCCTGATTCCTATCCTGCCATTTACGGTTGTTGACCAGCTTGGTTATTCTGAATCAGTGATGACTTTGCTGCTTGCCAGTTTTTCACTTGCGATGTTTATCGGCAATCCTATTCTGGGGCGCCTATCAGACAAGCTGGGCAGAAAACGCATCCTGATAGCATCAATTAGCGTTGCAACGGCAGCACATTTCTGGTTTGCGGTCTCTGAAGATATTACAACATTATTCATGTCGCGTATTCTAGCAGGATTTGGCGCCGGTAATATTGGCGTCATTCATGCGATTATCGCAGATAATTCTGAGCGTCAGGACAGGGCGCGGATGATGGGGCTTATGGGGGCGTGTATTGGTGCTGGCTTTGTGCTCGGCCCTGCTCTTGGCGGGCTTCTGGCCGGAATTGGCAGTGGGCCTGCGCATCAGATGCCATTTCTGGTTGCCGGAATATTCTCCGCAATCTCTCTTATCATGGCATTTCGTCTTCCGGAGAGTTATCCGTCTAACGCTGATGCGAAGCAGGTTAAAACATCGTTTTTTGCCCGCGTTACAGCTCTGATGTCAGGCCCGTTAGGGCTGTTTGCAGCGGCATTTTTCCTGCTAAATCTGTCATTTGCACAGGTTGAGGCCGCCTATGTATTGGTTGTGCGGGATTTGCTGGGATTTGGCACCCGTGAGACTGGCTGGCTGTTCACCTATATTGGTATCTGTATCATTATTGTTCAGGGCGGGCTTATTGGCAGGATAGTGCCTCGATTTGGTGAAATGCGGGTTATCCGCGCTGGCATTTACTGTCTGATCACAGGCCAGCTGGTAACCGTGATGCTGGCAACACTCTTTGCGGATGGCGGCGCGTTGCTAATGCATATTCTGGTGGCAACCAGTTTTGTGTGTATTGGCTTTGCCTTAACAAACCCAACCCTTTCGGCTGCCTCATCGGCTGCCTCACGGCGTGATGAAATGGGCGGCGCATTAGGGCTTGTGCAAGGGTTTGGCTCGCTTGGTCAGGTTATTGGCCTAACAGCGGCAGGACCGCTCTATTTGAGCGGCGGCGCTGGCTTATCATTCAGTTTTGCCGCCCTTATTTCGGTCTGCCTTCTGATCACGCTCTTTTTTATTGCGCGGGTCTGGCCAAAGCTTTCCCCATCCGCTGCTTCCTAGGCAGCTTGGGTGCCGCCAACTGTGATGCCGCCAATCTTCAGGGTAGGCTGGCCCACACCAACAGGAACAGACTGGCCAGACTTCCCGCAGGTGCCAATGCCGGGATCAAGCTCCATGTCATTGCCAATCATAGTAATTTTTGACATGGCATCAGGGCCGCTTCCGATCAGAGTTGCTCCTTTTACTGGTGCGCCAATCTTACCATTTTCGACCATATAGGCTTCAGAGGCAGAGAACACAAATTTGCCCGAGGTAATATCAACCTGTCCGCCACCAAAATTCGCTGCATAGATACCTTTTTTCATACTGGAAATAATCTCTTCAGCCTCATAGGCGCCATTTTCCATATAGGTATTTGTCATACGCGGCATAGGCAGATGTGCATAGGATTGGCGCCGGCCGTTGCCCGTAGGCTCAACCCCCATCAGCCGGGCATTCTGCCGGTCTTGCATATAACCTTTCAGGATGCCGTCTTCGATTAGCGTATTGTGACCAGAACGGGTGCCCTCATCATCTATCGTAAGTGAGCCGCGCCTATCAGCAAGCGTGCCATTATCCACAACTGTCACGCCCTTGGCGGCGACTTGCTCACCAATGCGGCCTGAAAACACCGATGTACCTTTGCGGTTGAAGTCGCCTTCAAGGCCATGTCCAACAGCTTCATGTAGCATCACACCTGGCCATCCGGCCCCCAGCACAATTTCCATTTCCCCAGCAGGGGCTGCAATAGAATCAAGATTAAGCAGCGCCAGTCTGAGCGCCTCATCAATTTCAGGCTGCCACAGAGCTTCATCAAGATAATGGTTGAGCAGAAATCTGCCGCCCATCCCGCTTGAGCCTGACTCCATCCGGCCATTCTGTTCAACAACAACAGCAATGCCCAGCCTTACCAGAGGTCTGATATCAGCAAACCGCTCGCCGTCTGGGCGAATTATCTGCACCGCCTGCCAACTCCCCACAACAGATGCTGTCACCTGCTTAACGCGCGGATCGCTGGCGCGGGCATAGGCATCCATTTTTTGCAGCAACGCAACCTTATCTTCAAAGGCTGTATGCTCGAGCGGGTTATCGCTGGTATAAAGAGGCTTGTTGGCGCCTGAAAGCGGCGGCAGGGCAAGCGTTCCTGAATGCCCAGACGCGACAGAGGCAACCGTCTCAGCGGCGCGCCGAAGCGCTGCCTCGCTCAATTCGCCAGCATGGGCAAAGGCATCAGCCTCACCAACAATAGCGCGCAGACCAAATCCGGATGATTCGTCATAAGTTGCTGTCTTTAGCCGGCCATCATCAAATGCAAGCGCTTCTGTATGCCGCATTTCAAGGAAGAGATCGCCATCATCTGCGCCATTGAGCGTGTCCGCTACAAGGCCGCATACATGGTCTTTATCAAGGCCGTTGCGGGAAAAAAACAACTCATCTGTTTGGTGCAGCGCATCCATTATAATCATCTCTCCAAAATAGCAGGTAGGGCGGTAGTGCAGAGCGCTTCACTTGAATCTCTGCCACACGTCCCAAATCTCTCATCCCCCCAAGTATGGAGGCTGGAGAGGTCTGTTTCAAGGGGAAGTCTAAAGCTGTTTTTTTTAACGGCACCAAAATGCTTTGCCGAGAGGTGGAATGGTGCGCGACAGGCTGCCGCATAGGGCTTCCCAATGGTTAAAAAACCCGTTAAGACAATCTCGTTGGTTTACACGAGTTTAGTTAACGATCACACGAGCAAGACTAGCTTATTATTTGACGTCAAGGGGGATGAACATATGAGACTGCACATTACGCTATGTGCTAGCATCATTTTCGCAGTAATTGGCTTTATTGCAGGGCCAGTGCTCGCTAGTGAGCCGCTGCCATGGCAAATGGGTTTTCAGGAGCCAGCTGGCTCTATTGCTGAAAAAGCACAAAGCCTTCACGATTTGTTGCTTATCGTTATCACGGCTATTTCGGTGTTT
>ENA-ORDA01001268-ORDA01001268.1-marine-metagenome-genome-assembly--contig:-NODE-1268-length-22001-cov-3.924375_pt1 | contig 22001 bp, 21 predicted proteins | sample MGYA00237778_ERZ508506 | MGnify/ENA primary metagenome ERZ508506 (study PRJEB26177, sample SAMN06267891) | marine metagenome | isolation source: Monterey Bay, California, USA | place: Pacific... | reverse complement strand
TTTTTTTTCTTTAATATATCTTACTTAATCCAAGATTTATAATAATCGTCTACTTCTAATTTTAAGGCTTCTTCAGTAATCATAAGAGGTTTAAAAGGATCAATCATCACCGCTAATTCTTCCGTTGCTTTTTTACCTACACTCCTTTCAATCGCGCCAGGGTGAGGCCCATGAGGAATTCCTCCCGGATGTAATGTAATCTGTCCTTTTTCAATATTATTTCTACTCATAAAATCTCCATCTACATAATACAGAAGCTCTTCTGAGTCAACATTTGAATGATGATAAGGTGAAGGTATAGATTTTGGATGGTAATCATACATTCTAGGCACAAAAGAACACACTACAAAACCGGATGCTTCCCATTGCTGATGAGTAGGAGGAGGCATATGGATTCTACCTGTAATGGGCTCAAAGTCGTGAATTGAAAAAGCATACGGATAGTGAAAACCATCCCAACCAATAACATCGAAAGGGTGGTTTGAATGAGTGTATTCCCACATTACCCCTTGTTTTTTTGATAGTATTTTAAATTCGCCTTTTTCATCATGTGTTTTTAGATCTTTAGGTAATCTAAAGTCTCTCTCACAAAATGGGGAATGTTCTAATAATTGACCGAAATTGTTTCTGTATCTTTTGGGACTTACTATTGGACTAAACGACTCAATATATAATAGTTTATTCTCTTCTGTTTCAAAGTCAATTTGATACGTAGTTCCTCTTGGTATGATTAGATAGTCTCCATATTTAAATTCAATATTTCCATACATTGTTTTTAAGATTCCTGAGCCCATATGAATAAACAACATTTCATCAGCATCTGAATTTCTATAAAAATAATTTTTAGAAAATCCCATTGGAGCCGCTAAGCCGATGTGTAAATCATTATTAGCAAATAATGTTTTTCTACTTGCCAAATAATCCTTTTCAGGGCTTAATGAAAATCCTTTAAAACTGAGTGCCTTCATATTTTTATCAATGGCAATTTTTGGGCTTACATCTTCACCTCTCTTAACTTCAGAAACAACAGTTGGCGGATATAAATGATAAATTAGAGAAGACATTCCTGCAAACCCTGCTGTGCCAAATAGTTCTTCTTGGTATAAGGATCCATCGGGTTTTTCGAAGGTAGTATGTCTTTTAGGTGGTATTTTACCGAGTTTATGGTAACGTGGCATAATTTTTTTATTAAATGGTTAAACTTAATTAATTGAAAATTATTAAATGCCTATTCTGGGTTTCTTTTATTTAGAAACTTGATATCAAGAAGGGTATATTTCCAACGACGAGTAGTCATAATACAAATATCGTAAAAAAATTATTGTTTTTAGATGAAGAAAAGTAAAACCTACATATATATGAATATCCTATCAAAATCGGTAGCCTATACTCACATACCAAACGCTTTTCTCTATTTCTGGGGAATATGAATATTTAATTTCAACTGGACCTAAAAAAGTATCCGCTCCAAAACCTAAAGCATATCCTGAATAATCAATTGCATCAACCCATTTATTGTCCTCAAATAAATTATCTCCAACATTTGCAATATTTGCGGAAGTGATTAGGTGAAGTTTTTTGTAAAAATTATAATCAAAAGTTATGGTTGCCTTTAAAAATGTATCTCCTCGAAGATTCAAATCTTTATACCCATACAAAGACACTAAATTACTACTCTCCTTATAACCATAACCTCCGACAAAGAAATCAAAGGATTTTGTTGCGTCACCTCCAATATTAACCCCAGCCTCTGACTCAACTAATAAAGAAAGGTTTTTTATGATGGTCTTAGCGTAGCCTATCCTAGCTCTACCTATTGAAAATTCATTAAAATTTTCGTTAATTCCATTTGCATAAAAATAAAAATTAAAATTACCCTTAAAATAAAAACCCTTTGTTGGAAAAATTTTATGGTCGAACGAATCATAAATAACATATCCAAAAGTTCCAAAATAATTGGTGTCGTCAAAAATCGTTCTAGGTTCATTGTTTTGGTCGATACCAATTGTTTTTGATAAATATTTTTTCCATTTATGTTCAATTCCAGCACCAATTAAAAAGGTTCTTTTTAAGAAGGATTGAACGTATATTTGATTCGTTAGTTCTGCATATTGAAAATTTAAACTATTGATATCAGAATCAGTCATATCAATTGCTCTAATAAAATCTAAATTTACGTTTTCTTCAAACGTATTGTAATTGGAATTTAAGCCTATACTCCAATAATAACCTTTATCAATAAAATAATCAAAGTTATACCTTAGATTGTCTCCTATGATAAAATCAAAAGAGGTGATGTCGTTATTAGACAATAGTCTTTTATGAGTATAATTTAATAGTACAGCTGTCTTATATAAATCATCGTAGTGAGCGCTCAATCGAAAGGAAGATTTATTTTCGCTCTCTACCACATCAAATTTAATGATAAGCCCTCCTTTTTTATCATTAACAAAACGATAATTAATTTTTTGAAAATTATTAGTCGCTGACAGGTTATTAACCCCCTCGCTAAAAGCTCTATAGGAGGTTATCGATGGAATTCTTAATTTTAATTTTCCTAAAATATAGGAACGAGTATAGTGGTAATTACCCTCTATTTGGATACCGCTAATTAATAAAGAATCGCTGAAATTAATAGTCTCTTTTTTTCTTAAAATCCTTTTTTGTCTGGAAGCAAGTTCAATTAATTGGTTCTTAACTGATAATGCCTCTTTAGTTCCAGCATCCATAATTTCTAATTTTTCATTAAAAGAGACTACTGAAAAATCTGTAATGTTTGGGCGAATATAAATATCCGTATCATTTCTTTTATCTATCATCTCCTCTATTGCACTATAATTACCAACTTGCCCTAATATTTCTATAGCATTTTTTAGGTTATTTCTTGTTTTTAAAGTATCCTGTACATCAATTCCAATAACAATATCAGCTCCCATCGATCTTACTTTTTCAATAGGATAATTATTAGTAACACCTCCATCTACATAAATTGAATCTCCAATTTTTACAGGATTAAATAGTGTTGGCAAGGCACTACTCGCAGCAACAGCTGCTGGCAAATAACCCTTATTTAATATGGTTTCTTTCCCTGATTCAATATTCGTCGCAATACAGAGAAAAGGAATTGGTAAGTCATTAAAATTATCAACGTCATTTACATGAGAAGTAAGTTTCGAAAATAAGTTATACATATTTTGACCTTTAGATATCGAGGTGGGCAGCGAAATTTTAAAATTCTGAAAAGGGAGATTCATCGCATACCTTTCAGATTCATTTTTTTCAAAAAAAGTTTTTGCACTTCTAGGAATTTCATCTTGAATCAATTGAGAGAAATTTACTGCTCTAAATATTGAGTCTATTTGAATTGCTGAATATCCTGTGGCGTATAACCCTCCGATAATTGCTCCGGTACTTGTGCCTCCAATATAGTCTATACGAACACCCGTTTCTTCAATAATTTTTAAAGCACCTATATGAGCCATCCCTTTAGCTCCACCGCCACTTAATACCAATCCAACCTTAACATCTCCTTTAGAAAAATCTTCTTGAGAAAAAACAATTCCAGATGCTAATATGATTGATACTAATAATAAAAATTTCACTGAGACTAGTTATGATATCTTAATAAGTAAAGATAAACTCTAAATTGTTACAATTTATTTAAAATGGTTGATTATTTTTTGAGCTTTACTTGGGCCAACCGCCTTAGAGAGGTCGTCAAAACTTGCTGTTTGTAATCTTTTTAGACTTTTAAAAATTTTTAATAACTCAATTATTGTTTTCTCTCCAATTCCTTCGATGTTTAACAATCTTGTGTTTAACGCTTCTTTACTCCTTTTATTTCTATGAAAAGTAATCCCAAATCTATGCGCTTCATTTCTTAATTGTTGTATGATTTTTAAGGTTTCCGATTTTTTATCAAGGTATAAAGGAATGGGATCTTCAGGATAAAATAATTCCTCTAATCTTTTCGCAATACCTATGATTGCAATTTTTCCTCTTAGCTCAAGTTTATCAAGACTTTTTAAAGAAGAAGACAATTGACCCTTTCCTCCATCAATAATAATTAATTGAGGTAGTGGTTGCTTTTCGTCTAGTAAGCGTTTATATCTTCGATACACCACTTCTTCCATGGAAGCAAAATCATCGGGTCCCTCAACAGTTTTAATATTGAATTTTCTATAATCTTTTTTACTTGGCTTCCCATTTTTAAATACTACACAAGCAGCAACAGGATTGGTCCCTTGGATATTACTATTATCAAAACATTCTATGTGACGAGGCTCTTCGGATAAGCGTAAATCTTTTTTCATTTGAGACATAATCCTATTTTCATGACGATTTGGATCTGTAATTTTTGTCTGCTTAAATCGCTCCATCCGATAATATTTGGCATTTCTAAGTGACAAATCTAATATTCGCTTTTTATCTCCGAGTTTTGGCACATAGATTTTTAAGTTTTCTCCAACACTAATCTTAAAAGGGACATAGATTTCTTTACATTGTGACTGAAAACGCTGCCTTAATTCAATTACTGATATTTGTAAAATTTGCTCATCAGTTTCTTCAAGTTTCTTTTTTATTTCCAGTGTATGTGATCGAATAATTGAACCATAAGATAGTTGTAGATAGTTAACATATCCATAGGCCTCATCGGTTACAATTGAAAAAACGTCAACATTATTAATTTTTGAATTTACAATCATCGATTTAGATTGATAATTCATCAAAGTCGCAATTTTATCTTTTATTTTTTGAGCATCTTCAAAATATAAATTGGTAGCAAAACCCTCCATTTGATTTTTAAATGCAATTAATGAATCTTTAAAGTTGCCTTTCAGTATATTTCTAATAGCAGCAATATTTTTATTGTAATTTTCTTCAGTTTGTTTTCCTTCACAGGTCCCCAAACAATTGTCAAGATGATATTCCAAGCAAACTTTATATTTTCCCGATTTAATATTTTTATCTGCTAAATCATAATTACAATTTCTTAAAGGGAATAAACCATTTATCAACTCTAATAAGGTATATACAGTTTTTACATTGGTATAAGGACCAAAATATTCAGAGCCGTCTTTTATCATTTTTCTAGTCGAAAACACCCTAGGGAATCGTTCTTTTTTTATACAAATCCATGGATAGGTTTTGTCGTCTTTAAGCATGATGTTATATCGAGGCTGGTACTTTTTAATTAGATTATTCTCTAACAGTAAAGCATCGGTTTCAGTCTCTACGACTATATGTTTTATACTTACAATCTTTTTTACTAAGACGCGTGTTTTCCCAATATCATGTTGTTTTGTAAAATAAGAAGAAACTCTTTTTTTTAAATTTTTTGCCTTCCCAACATACAATAATTTCCCCTCTTTATCGTAGTACTGATAGACTCCTGGCTTATTGGGTATAGTCTTTAACTGTATTTTTATTGGCAAAATTGTCATCGTTCAAAGATAATTGATGTTTATTGAACGAAAAAATAAGTACTTATAGATAAATTACTAAATTAGCAACAACTATATCACGAATGAACATTGCAATTTTATCAAAAGGAGAAACTCTATATTCTACTCAAAGTCTATTAAAGGCTGGTACAAAAAGAAAACATGTGATGGAGGTATTAGACCCGTCGCATTGCTCACTATCTATAGAAAATGGAAAATCTGTAGTTCGTTTTCATGATGAAATTGTTGATGATTTAGACGCAATAATACCTAGAATTGGAGCTTCAAATACTTATTATGGAGCTACATTAGTTCGTCATTTTAATGCAATGAATGTTTTTTCTGTGGTATCTGCAGAGGCTATTTTACAAACACGAGACAAATGGACCTGCTCACAATTACTTTCAACATTCAACGTACCCATTCCTAAAACTATTTTGGGATCCTCTTCAAATTTAGAATATTTACTTTCAAATTTTAAAAACGAACCGGTCATTATAAAAATATTAGAGGGAACACATGGTAATGGTGTAATTCTTGCTGACACCTATTTGAGTGCGCTATCAACTATTGAAACACTTAAAACTGCTGGGGTTAAGTTTTTACTGCAAGAATATATAGAAGAATCAAAGGGGACAGACCTAAGAGTAATTGTTGTTGGAGGTAAAGTGATTTCTGCTATGAAACGACAAAGTAAAGAGGGGGATTTTAGATCTAATTTACATAGAGGAGGATCCTCTGCAAAAATAAATCTTTCTTACGAAGAAGAAAACATCGCACTTAGAGCTGCTAAGGCCATGAAATTAGGAGTCTGTGGAATCGATATACTACAATCCTCAAGAGGCCCTTTAGTTTTAGAAATAAATTCATCCCCAGGTTTAGAAGGAATTGAAAAAACAACTGAGGTAAATATTTCAGAAAAAATAATCAGTTATATTGAAAGAAATAAACGGTAATGAGTGAATTTGTAAAAACTCTAGAAATCCTAGGAGAAAAAATAGAACTGGGCGAAAGTAGAACTATTGATTTTAATATTGCAAAGTTGTATACCTCTACCAGTATAGAAATTCCAATCATTATTGAGAGATCTACCCACCCAGGACCTACCGTATTAATTACCGCCGCAATTCATGGAGATGAAATAAATGGAGTAGAAATTGTAAGGCAATTAATTTCACGAAAAATCAATAAACCAAAAAGAGGTACCATCATAAGTATTCCAATTTTAAATGTTTTTGGGTTTTTAAATACGGATCGAGCATTTCCTGACGGTAGAGATTTAAATAGATCTTTCCCAGGAAATCGGAGAGGTTCTTTAGCAAGTAGAGTCGCTTATTTCTTTACAAATGAAATTTTACCTCATGCCGATTACTGTATCGATTTTCATACAGGTGGAGCCAGTCGTTTTAACGCACCTCAGGTTCGAATAAATCCAGGGGATGAAAATTTATTAAAACTAGCAAAGATTTTTAATGTCCCTTTTTCAGTTTATTCAAAAAATTTAAAAAAAACCTATCGGTCTACTTGTAGTAAAAAAGGGATTCCAATCATATTATTTGAGGGAGGTAAATCCTTAGAGAGTAACACTCAGATTGTAAATTACGGTGTGAGAGGGACTAAACGGTTTTTATATTACCTTGACATGTTAGATTCTAAATTTAACGTGACCAATCCCAGTAGAGATACGGTGGTAATCGAAAAATCAAGATGGATTAGAGCGCAAAAAAGTGGTTTGTTTCACTTAAAAATAAAGTGCAATGAATTGGTCAAAAAAGGAGCTGTTTTAGCTACCATTACAGATCCATATGGAAAAATGAAATTTAACGTGATCGCTCCAAATAAAGGATATGTTATTAATGTCAATCAGGCACCGATTGTTCATCAAGGTGACGCTATTTTTCATATGTCGACTAAGGATGATCAGGCGCAAGGAGAGGAAATGGAGAACATAGATGAATAAACAAGCACTAAGATTAAAATACAAATCTAAAAGAGCTCATATTACAGAAAAACAGAGGGATGAGTTTAGTATTAATATTGCGAATAATTGTTTAAGCCTACCTATTTGGGAATTTTCCAACTATCATATTTTTTTGCCAATAGTAAACAAATTAGAGGTAAATACCGAGTTTTTACTTCATGTGTTGCAAGGAAAAGATAAAAGTATTGTGGTTCCAAAAGTATTCCTTGAAACTGGTGAAATGTCTCATATTTTATTACAAGACAACACTTCTTTAAAAGCATCTAAATACGGGGTGCCAGAACCAGTATCTGGAATAGAAATTATACCCTCACAATTAGACGTGATTTTTATACCCTTGTTGGCTTATGATCAAATTGGAAATAGAGTGGGTTATGGAAAAGGATATTATGATCGTTTTCTAGCAAAGTGTGAAGCTAAAACAATTTTAATAGGGTTATCTTTTTTTACTCCTGAAGAAGTTATCACTCCTGAAGCAACAGATATCCCTTTAAATTTTTGCGTCACACCGCATAATATTTATACTTTTAAAAAATAATTTATAATGTTTGAAACTATCTATTCAGAAAATTCTGTACCAGACAATCAAATGACACTAGCTATAGTGGCAACTATTTTAGGACTATGTTCTCCTTGTTGTATTGGCTTTGTTCTTGGTATCATAGCTATTGTCTTTTCTAGTCAAGTAAAATCAAAATTCGAAAAGGGAGATTTTGCTGGCGCTTTATCTTCAGCTAAAAATTCAAAAACTCTTGCTTATATTGCGATTGGATTACTAATTTTAAACATAGTCTATTTGTATTTTTTGGGAGGTATAGCTACTTATCAAGATATTTTAGAAATTTATAATATTTAACAACAGCGACATTTTTTGATTTATAAACTATTATCCATAATTAGTTTTTTTATACTTGGAGCAGGAATTTATTATTTCTATCAAAATGATCCCGCACAAAGTGAAACTGTTTTTATTCTTTGTGTCACAAAAAACATTAGTGGAATCGATTGCCCAGGTTGCGGTTCTCAAAGGGCTTTTCATGAATTATTACATGGTAATTTTATAAAAGCAGCAAAACTTAATTTAACAATTTATTTTTTTACACCATTATTGCTATTTATTTTTTTAAAAACAGCATTAAAACCATTTCGTATTGATTTGCCAGATCTTTTGATAACAACCAAGCGACTGATGCTAATATTATTTTTTCTATTACTTTTTACGGTATTAAGAAATTTAATATAGACGTTTGTATTATTCTGTCTCAACTGGTTTTTGCTTTGGAAATGCTTTTCTATTAAATACGATAAGCAATCCAAATCCAGTACTTATAGCCATGTCTGCTACATTGAAAACGGGATCAAAAAAGGTGAAATATTTCCCGCCAGAAAAAGGAATCCAATCTGGCAAAAAACCTTCCCAAATTGGAAAATAAAGCATGTCTACAACTTTACCATAAAAAACAGGCGCATAACCTCCACCTTCAGGGAACATAGAGGCTATTTGTCCATAACTATCGTTAAAGATAATGCCATAAAAAACAGAATCGATGATATTGCCTAATGCTCCAGCAAAAATTAAGGTGATCGATATAATTAAAATTTTAGAAGATTTCTTTATGATAGAGTCCCACAACCAATAACCAATACCAACAATTGCGACCAATCTAAATAACGTAAGAGCTAGTTTTCCATATTGCCCAGGTATTTTTGCACCCCAAGCCATTCCTTCGTTTTCTACAAAAGCAATTCTAAACCATTCTAAAACAGTGATACTCTCTCCTAATTTAAAATGAGTTTTTATATATACTTTGGAAATCTGATCTACTAACAAGATCAAAATAATTATGACTACGGATTTTTTTAAAGACATTGTATTTTTCTTGTTGGTAAAAATAATATTATTTAATGAATTTGAATTAAAGAGATATCCCCATCTTTTGTTTCTGCAATTATTTTATAATTACTTCTTAAATTATCTGAAAGTTCGTTAATTATAAAACCTGATTTTGAGCGAGCATCTCCTTTAATGTTTGCTTTAGAAGAAACATTAATAAATCCTGATTTTGAACTTAAATTTGCATTCCCCTCAAAGTTTATTAAGGTACAATTTCCTTGTTCCATAGAGGTAACGACAAAGTTAAAGCTTCCTGTAGATGTCAAAGAAGCAATTTTAGAATTAATAGTTATGCCTAATCGTTTTGGGAGCTTCAATTCGATTTCTATGGATTGCACTTTGTGAGCTGCTAATTTATCATTTATAGACTTAAAAAAAGGGGTGGTATCTGGTTTAATAAATAATATATTATTATTTTCTAACAGGCTTAAAACAACACTTTCATGGTCTTGACCTTCGATTCTTGTAATTATAGATATCGTATTAAGGTCTGTTGAGATTAGATTAATATGATGGATTTTGTCTGAACTGATTTCAATACTCTTATAGTGGTTTGCCGCGATCTCTTTTTCAATTATTTTTTGAGAAAAAGATTTATTGCACAGCAGTAGTATTAAAATAATTTTTTTCAAATAAAAACTCTAAAAAAAAACCAAACTCTTTTTGTTTTAAAACTAAAGAATTTGGAATTAAAATGTAATTGATTATTTTTTATTGCATGTTTTTAGCTTCTATGCTAAGTGTAGCGTGCGGGACTAACTTAAGTCGTTCCTTATTGATTAATTTTTTGGTTACTCGGCATACACCATACGTTTTGTTTTCAATTCTAATTAAAGCATTTTTTAAGTCTCGAATAAACTTCTCTTGACGTATTGCTAATTGAGAATTCGCCTCTTTACTCATTACATGACTCCCCTCATCAAAAGCTTTAAATGTTGGAGATGTATCATCAGTTCCATTATCACTATCGTTTCTAAAAGCACTTTCAATTAAATGCAATTGAGTCGTTGCATGCTCTATTTTTTCTAATATTAACTGCTTGAATTCTTCCAAATCAGCATCATTGTATCTTGTGTTTACTTCTTGCTTCATTCTATACTTTTTTAATAACCAACTTACTAATTATATCATCAAAAATTATTTCAGTTCCTTCCTCTAATTTTTGTTTAAAATTTAATTCGTTTGTTAATGTTTCACGTTTAATGTATTCTAAGTTTTGGCTGACCGCTATTTTTAATTTTTCATCGTCTTGAATGGTAATTTCAACTCGATCCATGACTTCAAAACCAGAGTCTTTACGAATATTTTGGATTCGATTTACCAATTCTCTTGCAATTCCTTCACTTTTTAATTCTGGGCCAATAGTTACATCTAACGCCACTGTAACTCCATCACTATTTGCCACCAGCCAGCCTTCGATATCTTGAGAACTTATAACGACATCATCTTTGCACAATGTAGTATTTTTTTCGTTAATTAAAACACTAATTTCTCCTTCTTTTTCAAGAATAGCTATTTCTTCCTGCCCAAAATTATTAATTATTTGCGCAATGGATTTCATGTCTTTCCCAAAACGAGGGCCCAGCTTTTTAAAATCTGGTTTTATTTGTTTTACTAAAATACCAGAACCTTCATCTATTAATTCAATCTCCTTGACATTTACCTCCGATTTAATAAGATCCGAAACAGCAAGAATCTCATCTCGTTGATCGTTATTTAAAACGGGAATCATGATTTTCTGTAATGGCTGACGTACTTTAATTTTCTCTTTTTGTCGCAATGACAATACCAACGATGAAATGGTCTGTGCTTTTTGCATTTTATGTTCCAATGCCTTATCAATATAAGTGGAAATAGCTTGTGGAAAGTTACTTAAATGAACCGATAGTTTCCCTTTTTTTATAGTTCCTCCTATTAAATCCCTGTATAATCGATCCATAAAAAAAGGCGCGACAGGTGCGCTTAATTTTGATATGATTAGCAAACAAGTATATAGGGTTTGATATGCAGATATTTTATCTTCACCATAGCTTCCTTTCCAAAAACGTCTTCTACTTAAACGCACAAACCAATTACTTAAATTTTCTTGCACAAAGTCTGAGATGGCTCTTGTAGCTTTCGTAGGCTCATACTCGGCATAGTATTGATCTACTTTATCAATTAAGGTATGTAATTCAGATAAAATCCAACGGTCAATTTCAGGTCTGTTTTCTAAAGCAATGTCGTCTTCTGCATAACTGAAATTATCCAAATTAGCATATAAACTGAAAAAACTATAGGTGTTGTATAAGGTCCCAAAAAATTTATTTCGCACTTCTGAAATACCTGCGATGTCAAATTTTAAATTATCCCATGGATTGGCGTTACTAATCATATACCAACGTGTGGCATCAGGACCAAACTTATCGATAGTTTCAAATGGGTCGGTGGCATTTCCTAGACGCTTAGACATTTTTTGCCCATTTTTATCCAATACCAAACCATTTGAAACAACATTTTTATAAGCAACATCGTCAAATATCATCGTTGCTATGGCATGCAACGTATAAAACCAGCCTCGAGTCTGATCAACTCCCTCAGCAATAAAATCAGCTTTTCGCCAGATAGTATCAACTTTATCTTTATTTTCAAATGGATAATGCCATTGAGCATAGGGCATACTTCCACTATCAAACCAAACGTCAATTAAATCAGCTTCCCGTTTCATAGGGGTTCCATTTTTTGAAACCAATGTAATTTCGTCTACAATATTTTTATGTAAATCTACTTTTGCGTAATTTTTTTCAGAAAAATCTCCTGCTACAAAATCATCAAATATATCTTTTTGCATGAAACCAGCAGCTACTGCTTTTTTCATTTCATTTTTTAATTCTTCAATAGACCCAACAGCCATCTCTTCTGTTCCATCCTCAGTACGCCATATAGGCAAAGGAATTCCCCAGTATCGCGATCTGGACAAATTCCAATCGTTGGCATTGGCCAACCAATTACCAAATCGCCCTTCTCCAGTAGCTTTGGGCTTCCAATTGATTCCTAAGTTTAACTCAAACATACGATCCTTAAAATCGGTAACTTTAATAAACCAAGAATCTAATGGGTAATATAAAATAGGCTTATCGGTTCGCCAACAATTTGGATAACTGTGGGTGTATTTTTCTACTTTGAAAGCCTTGTTTTCTGTTTTTAATTGAATCGCAATCTCAACATCTATCGATTTTTCAGGCGCTTCTCCTTCCGGATAATATTCATTTTTCACGTACTTGCCGGCGTACTCTCCCATCTCCGGTCTAAATTTCCCTTGTAAATTTACCAAAGGGACTAACTTACTATTTTCATCCTTCACCAACATCGGAGGAACTTCCGGCTGAGCTAACTTAGCTACCATCGCATCATCTGCTCCAAATGTAGGGGCTGTATGAACAATTCCTGTACCATCTTCTGTAGTTACAAAATCCCCTGCAATAACTCTAAATGCATTTTCTGGATGATCATTTGGCAATGAAAATTGCATTAACTGTTCGTATCTGGATTCTAAAATCTCATTCCCTTTAAATTCTTTAAAAATAAAGTAAGGAATCTTTTTAGCGCCTTTTTCATAAGAGGTTACTTCAGCTTCAGATGCTACTTTCTCATACTTCCCTGAAAACTGTTTCTCTACTAGGTTTTTTGCTAAAATCACCTGTGATTCTTCGAAGGTATATTGATTGAATGTCTTTACAAGAACGTAGTCAATTTTTTTACCTACCGTTAGAGCTGTATTTGAAGGTAGCGTCCATGGGGTAGTCGTCCAAGCTAAAAAATAAATAGCTCCTTCTATATTTTTTAGAATAGCGGGCATTGAATCTTTTATAGCTTTAAATTGTGCCACCACGGTAGTATCGGTAACATCTTGATAGGTGCCTGGTTGATTTAATTCGTGAGAACTAAGACCTGTTCCTGCTTTTGGGGAATAGGGCTGTATGGTATATCCTTTGTACAACAACCCCTTATTGTATATTTCTTTTAATAACCACCATACTGTTTCCATGTATTTTGGCTCATAGGTCACGTAGGGATCTTCCATATTTACCCAATAGCCAATTCGTTGGGTGAGGTTGTTCCAAATATCAGTATACCGCATAACTGCTTTACGACAAGCTGCATTATAATCTTCGACCGAGATGGTTTTTCCGATATCTTCTTTGGTAATCCCCAATTCTTTTTCTACCCCCAATTCAATTGGTAAACCATGAGTATCCCAACCAGCTTTTCGCTTTACTTGGAATCCTTTCATGGTTTTATAACGAGGAAAAATATCTTTAATGGTACGTGCTAAAACATGATGCACCCCCGGCAAACCGTTAGCTGATGGCGGTCCTTCAAAAAAAACATAAGGAGTTTTCCCTTCCCGAGAAGTAATACTTTTTTCAAATACCTTTTCCTCTTCCCAAAATTTGAGAATGTCTTTTCCTATTTTTGGGAGGTTTAAGCCTTTGTATGTTTCAAATTTTATACTCATTATTTTTTGCTTTTGCAAATTGCTTTTTACACTAAAAAGAATGCTGCGAATTTAATAAATTGTTAAGATAAGGCAATGGCTTATTACCTTAAAATTAAGCGACTAAAAAAGCTCTGTAGAATTTACCACAGAGCTTTAGTAGTTAATAATGGTTGGTTTTTATCGTAGCATTCTAATTTCTCCTGACTCCACAAAATCTACATCGCCTTCTGTATAAATATTATTATAACTAAATCTTAGCTCATTTTCATTAAATAACGTAACGTTCCAAACTTCTTCTCCGTCCAAAACTACCTGCATTAAAGAATTATTTGCTGTGTAGTTACCTGTTTCATTCTCAACATCTATAATAATTGTATTATCTTCTATAACCTCTCCTGCAACAGTTATCGTTGAGTTAAGTACATATTCTCCATCAATAATATAGGTGCCATTTTCAAAAAAAGTAAATGAAATTTGAAAAGTTTCTCCTGTACCTGAGAACTCTGTAACTATATCCAGTCCATTTATATTAACTGTCTCAGTATCAAAAATATTTAGATATTGAATTCCATAACTCCCAGTACTTAAATTGGTGTTGTTTAATTCGTATGGAACTGAATCATCATCACTACTACATGCGGTTAATGAAATAACCATAACGAGTATAAAAAAGTTTTTTAATAACTTCATAAGTTTTAAATTTTATAAATTTTTGTCAAATATAATTTGTTTTCAGTAGCTTAGACCTAAATTTTTAATCTTTTTCCTTTTGAAGCAACTCATTTTCTGTTTAGTATTTCTTCCCATAACGTTAATCGCACAAGACTATGTTGATGTTTTTAAGTTTGGATATAGCTATACTGATCAAGCAAAATTTAAAGATACTAATGAGAACACCCCTATTAACGCCTTTAACGCTGCAGTAACCCTCCCCATTGAATTAAACTCAAACCATGTTTTTTTAACTGGTATCGATTTTAGCTCTCAGAACTTGTGGTTGTCTCCTGAATACAGCCAATCGACGACCTTATACAATACATTATTAAAAGTTGGCCTTGCAACAACCTTCTCGGAAAAATGGAGTACTACCCTTGTTTTATTGCCTAAAATTGCCTCTGATTATAAAACAATTTCTAGAGATGATTTCAATTTTGGAATCTATGCCCTTGCAAAACTTAAAAAAAGCGAATATTTTAAGTTTCGTTTTGGGTTGTACGCCTCTACCGAATTGTTTGGAGTTTTTGCTACCCCTATTTTTGGCGCCTACTATTTGAGTCCCAATAAACGTTTTGAAATAGATGCATCTTTGCCAATTACTGCGGCTGTTAATTATCATTTTGAGAGCGTGACTGTTGGATTTGATTATTTTGCCATCGGAAGAAGTTATAATATTAGCCAGGAAACCCCAACACTTGTTTATGTGGACCAGCGTCCAATTGAAGCAAGTACTTATATTCAATTTGGTCTAGCAGAAAATAGCATTTTATTAAGAGCAAAATTAGGGTATTCGAGTAATACAAATGAAGTTTATGCACAAGGGGATCGGTTAAATTATAGGATTTCAGCTTTTAGTTTTGGAGATAACAGAGAGCAACTAAATCCTGATATTTTAAGCAGTATTTTCTTTAAATTTGAAGCGATTTACAGAATACATTTTAAAAAAAATAATGCTACGTCTAAAATATAATTGGTAATTTTATATTATGAAGAAACTTTGTCCAGAATGTGGTGATAAAATAATTGGCAGGGCTGACAAAAAGTTTTGCTGTGACGCTTGCAGAAATACTCATAATAACGCACTCAACAAGGACAGTAAAAATCTTGTTAGAAATATTAATAATCGATTGCGAAAAAATTATCGGATTTTAGAGTCCTTGAATCCTGACGGAAAAACAAAAACAACCAAGGAAAAATTACTGCGGTTAGGCTTTAACTTTGAGTTTTTTACCAATATTTATACCACTAAAACTGGTTCTGTTTATTTTTATTTGTACGACCAAGGCTATCTTGCACTAGAAAACGATTTTTATCTTATTGTAAAAAGACAATAATTACTCTATTCAACAACTTTAAATGTTTCTATGGCTTGATTAGGTTCTATAATGGTATAGTCTTTCCAAAATGTGGGATCATATTGCGATAAATAAGTTGCTTTTACCAACTTATATTCTTCAATTTTATCAAAATAATCTTGATTAATAGCTTCGGATTCAAAAACAACAAACTCGTATTTTAATAATTGATTGCCTTGTATTTTTAAGTTTAAGGAAAGTTCATTTTGTTTTCTTCTGCCCTTAACATTTTTATTTTTTTCTATCACTTTTAAAGGTCTGTCCAAGCCCATATACCCCCCATCGTTGAGCTCTAAATACCTTGGACTGTAACTGCCATTTAAATCTTTATCAAATAACATTTTACCTCTAAACACATCATTTCTATAGTTAATACCCAAAAGTCCAAATTTACTTAAAGGCTTCACATTCTCGAAATCTAATCTAACAATAGCAAAATCTTGCGTATTAATATATAGCACTCCCTTAAACTCTTTTGCTCCTTTTGGACTAAAAGGAATAATATATACTGACATTCCGTTAATTACTGTATAATTTTCCAGACTAAAATTATACCTGTTTGATTTATCGATAACATCTATCTTACTGTCTTCTGTAAAAAATAATTGTTCGTACAGATACGTTATTTGATTTCCAATTTGTTTATGAAAATTAGTATTCCCCTCTACTTTTCTTTTTTCAACTTCCGCTTTCACCTCTTCATTTTCTTTCAGAATCGAGTCTACTTCGATTTTGGTACTAAATATTCCTGATTTAATTTTTATATAAGAGTCTTTTTTGATGTTGTCATTAAAAATTTTTTCAAGCTTTTTTCCAATACCCTCTGCTGAAATATCACTATTTTTATCATACAATTCAGCGGCTTTGTTTATGTTTAATTTGTAGCGATCATAATTTCCGTATAACTCAGCAACTGCTTCCTTATAATAAGATGATTTATTTGGAATAATAGTACGAATACTATCGATTAATTTTTTGTTAAGTTCCTCTATAGTTGATTTTTCAAATCCAAAATCTAATTTTTTCATTGTCCCAATTTCTGATTGACGAAAAAATATTTTTTTTTTCGTTAGATCTGTCACATAATTTTTGGGCAGGTGTTCTTTTACTTTTTCAATAATTTCGTCTACTTCGAGGATTTTAGTTGTTAAAAATACCTCCTTGAGTTGGTATGTTTTTGGAGTCAATAAAATCTCTAAAGCTGCTGCCTCCTCAAAAAGTACTCCTTCTGTTTCGTAGCCCATGTAAGAAACAAAAATAGAATCTTGTGGCTGTTTTATATTTTCTAATAAAAAAGTAAATTCTCCATCTTCATTAGTGATTAAACCTTGATTTAAACCTGTTTCGACTGTTGCGTACGATATGGATTGTTTAGTCTCTATATCTAGAACTCTCGCAGAGAATGTTTGGGCATCTGAAGGAATAAAACAAAGACTAAATACTAAGAAAAGAGATGGTTTTAAATACATTAACGAAAAATTTATTTTTTCAAATATAGTACGGCGATATTTTAGAATAAATATCGCCGTATCAAATATTTGTTAAATTATGTATTGCTTATTCTACTGAATCAGCTTGATCGGTTTCTGGAACTACTTCAAAGGAAGCAACCATTCCGCCAAGATCAAAATAATCGCCCCCTGCAATTATTTTTCCGTCCTTAAAATCAAATGTGTGGTATGATGTTAACTTTAAAGGGGTTCCTGTTGCAGTGTGATTTCCTGTCCAAATACCGTATGTTCTTACACTCCCGTCCAATTGACCCGTTTCGGCATTTACTCCAGGCAACCAGTTGTTTGCAGTATACTTTAAATTATCAAACATATCATGATACATCACAATAGCAGCCATGTGATCTGTTTTGTTTAACTGATCAGATCCATACGCAGGACCTTGCCATTCAAGATCTTCATGGAACATAGCACTGATAGCATCAGCTTCTTCAAGACCGTGGAGATTGACCAACTCTTTAACGGTTTCAACATTTTTACTAAAATCGACATGATTTCCACTTTCGCAAGAAAAAAGGATAAACACCACGGATAGGGATACTAAAATAGTTTTCATTATTTTATAGTTTTAATTTAAATTAGTTGTTAAATTTATGATTATTTGTTTGTTTTTTGTAAAATATGTTTAATTTTTTTAACTTCGTTTCACTATTTATTACCAAAACAACAACAATGAAAAAAAAATTATCCTTTCTTTTCTTCATCATCCTTACTTTAGGACTAAATGCACAAGATGCACCTCTAGGAGAAGCGGAAAAGAACGCTATTAAAGCTACGAATCCTTTTAGTTCTGTTTATCCAACTTCAATTTTAAAAAGTTCAGATGATTATTTTAAAGCACAAATGGGCTTATATAAAGAAGGTGTCATTCCTGAGAAGGAAGCGCATCTTGTAGGCATTGCGACTTCTGCAGCCATCAAATGTCAATACTGTATTCCCTATCATATCGCTGAGTTAAAAAGACTTGGTGCTACTGAAGAAGAAATCAAAACGGCTATATTAATTGCTGCAGATATTATGAAAATGAGCACCCTATTTTATGGGAATGAATTCGATTTAGAAGACTTTAAAAAGATGCTCAAAGGGGAATGAGATTTAATTTATTTCGGTTAAGAACATAACCGAAATTAAAAATTTCATGAAAATGCTTGAAAATTACATTTAAACGAACATTTTTTGTAAGTTTATACAGAAATTTCTACCTAGATTAATAGAATAATAACTACCACTGTTTTGCTCTTTGTTACTAATAACAAAAGAGTCAATAATTCAATTTTTATTAATAAATTAAACAAAACAATGAAAAGACTTATTCTATTATTTTTAATGGCAACTTTACTAACGAGTTGCAACAACAATCCTGATTATGCTAAAAATTTAGCAACTGCTCAAAAATTATTTCAACTTCATGAAGAAGAAAACCTAGAAGCTCAGTTAGCCCTGGTGAGCGAAAAAATGGAGTCCATCACCTCTATGTATGGCGGAGAAGCAACTGGCTTCGAGCAATACAAAGCTATGATCAAAGGATATCATAACGATTTTGATGACATTAAGTACAATGCAAATGTTTGGCTTCCAGGAACAAGCCAAGAGGGTGTGCTAGACGGAAGCGTAAGAACTTATGGAACTTGGACGGGAACTAATGTTACCACAGGTAAACAATTAAGCCTGATGGGTTATTGGTATTTTAATTTTGACGCAGATGGGAAAGTAATCACTCAAGGAGATTTCTTTGATTATGGTGGAATGTATGACGCTGTTTATCCTAAAACAAAAGTTTTTGCAACCATCGAAATAAAAGAAGGTAAAACCAACGAAATGATGGCGCTTTTAAATAGTGAAGGTGGCTTAGCCGCTACCCGAGCTTATGAAGGCTGTATGTCTACAGAAATGGTATATAACAGTGAAACGAATACCATTTGGATTGCCGAAGATTGGGTGTCTAATGATCATTTTCTAAAATATATTAACTGGAGAGAAACTGCAGATGAGTATAAAATTATTGAAAAAATGATTCCTTATATGAAAGGAGGCGCTAAGGGTCTTACCGTAGCTCATTCGAATAGTAACTACACCATATATTAATTTTCAACTTAAACCGAGTTTAATGCACTGATTGCTAAAAGCTCATAATTTTACTAACAATTAAATAAACTTTACTATGAAACAAATTATTTTAGTATTGGCATTTTTTGCCACCTTATCACTTTCAGCTCAAACAACGGCCTACAGCGTTGTCGAATTTAAAGCTAAACCACATACCCAGAAAGATATCCTCAACGTTTTCAATGAAACATTTGAGGAAGTTGAAATGAACAAGGGAGGAATTACCTTAGAACGACTCGGAAACGGAAGGTCAAACGGAGCGACGCATCGTTTGGTTTGGTTTTGGACAATGGGAGAAGAAATGATGGCAGAAGATGCTGTTAGCGACGATAAAAATGACGCTTTATGGGCAAAGATGGTTAATTATGTAGATGAATGGCAGGCTTCTTATTCTGGAAGAGTATTGAGTTGGCAAAATGGAAATGCAGAAGAAAATCGTGTGGTTCATATTTGGGATATTAAAATTGACAATCCAACTATGTTTAAAGCAGGTCATGATAAAATCGTCGAAGAGTTTAAGGATGATTTTGAAGGTAGAGCTGTTGGTTTTGGCACCTATGATTTTGGAAAGCCAAATGGAGCGTCTCATTGGGTTGCTTTATCAGGAAAAGACAAAGAAGATCATATGATGTTATACGACAAGCTTCAAAAAGATGCTAAATTTATGAAACTCATCCAAGAGAGAGGGCCTCTGCAGGATGTAAAAGATTACGAATTACGTATTTTAAAACAATTTAATTAAATCGATTAATTATGAAAAAATTATTCACTTTATTCAATGTATTATTTTTATACACTACGATTTGTACAGCAGGGATAAATCCCGTTTTAGAACTAATTCCTGCAGACGATTTTACAATGCTAAAATCTCTTGAAGGAAAATGGGCTGGAACTTTAGAGAGAACCAATGGTTCCTCAGATAGTTTTAATGTCGAATATAGTATTACCTCAAATGGTAGCGCTTTAATGGAGGAAAGCTTTACAGGAGGCATTGAAATGCTTACTATTTTTAACTTACAAAATGACGAACTTTTGCTAACTCATTACTGTGGTTTAAAAAACCGTCCTGTATCTCGTTTAGAAAGTAGTAAAGATGGTGTATTTGAGTTTACTACGGATGCCGAGCTTAGCAACTTATCTCTATCTAAAGATATGTTCGTAACCTCCTGGAAAATAGATACGATGCCGGAAAATCCAAATCAAGCCTACTACGAATATACGGTTTCGGGTCCAAAAGGAGTTGCTTTTACAGCTACTTGTAATCTGACTCGTGTCAATTAAAAATTAAACCTAGAAATAGTGTTTTCCACAATAAAAAACCCTCCACGGAGGGTTTTTTATTATGTATTTTGTCATCATAAGAAGTTCAACTTAGTTTTTTATAATTAATTTTTGAGTACTGCGTACTCCTGTTTCCAATTCAGCTGTACATAAATAAATTCCTGTTTTTAATTTACTGACATCCAGCTGCTTTGAATTTGAATTAATTTGAGCGTCCATAATCTTTTTTCCATAAAAATCATGAACAATTAAAGATTTTACTAGCTGGCTTGATTGAATAAAAAGTTCTTTACTAGCTGGATTTGGATAAATCTTAAAATCAATTTCTAGCGATTGCTCACTACCTAAAGCACAATCAATTTCTCCGCTAATGAAACTTGTTTTTTCTTGAACAAAAGATTTCAAGCCATAGATAAGACCGCCGCCTCCACCGATGTTGTTTTCTATATTATTTATAAAATCCGCATTGCTGTACATCTTATTTGGATCAGAAAAAACAGCATCTTGAATTAATGATTTAAAATTATCTATGATAAAATCTAGCTCTGTTGTATTAAATAAATTATTAGATACATAACAAACTTCCTGGAGATATTGATTGTATAACATTGAACTGGTAAAAATATTTTGTAAAAGAGGTCTGTTGTTTACCGTAAAATTTAAAGGTAAAGTCGTCATATTTGGTCCTCCTGGACCACCGCTATAAGAACCAAAGCACTCATTAGCATCCCATTTTATCCATTCCCATTTATTAGTGGTTTGATTATGATACACATAATAGTTTCTAGCTGAAAGTGTATAGGTGTCCAGATTACTAAAAAGGTTATTTATCGCAGCAGAGCGAAGATATTCTTGAAGCTCGATATAATTTTCCAATTCACTTTCAAACTCTGAGTTAGAAGCATTATTGATAAAATCAATAAATTCGATTAAATCAGTCCAATCATTTTCGGTTTCATTTGTTTTTAACTCATACCTATCTTCATAGGCGGTTTGTGAATCTCCATAATAAACTAGGTTAGCTGCCCCGCTATTCCCTTGAAAATTATCTCCAGCCTTAAATAAATTCCCATCATCATCCAAAATTCGCCAATCTAAAAATTGATCATCTATCTGTTCAACGACTGTGTAAAAACCCCATAATTCTCCATTAAAGTAAATGGATGCAAAATTAGCTCTTGGAGCTGGTACTCCTGCATCTTGACATAAATCAAAAAATATTTTTTCTCGCA
>ENA-ORDA01001265-ORDA01001265.1-marine-metagenome-genome-assembly--contig:-NODE-1265-length-22005-cov-5.563526_pt1 | contig 22005 bp, 19 predicted proteins | sample MGYA00237778_ERZ508506 | MGnify/ENA primary metagenome ERZ508506 (study PRJEB26177, sample SAMN06267891) | marine metagenome | isolation source: Monterey Bay, California, USA | place: Pacific... | reverse complement strand
CCGTCTGCGCCAAAGACCCAACTGGTTCTTAGAATGATATGCGCCGCCAGAGTTTCCTTGAGTCGATGTTCTCCCTGCAGTTTTGATGCGCCGTATACCGTCTGGGGATTCGTTGTGGCTGTCTCTTTGTAAGCGACAGTAGTTTCTCCATCGAAAACATAGTCGGTTGATATATGAAACAGGGGGATAGCATGCTGATTTGCCAAGATTGCCAGATGTTCTACTCCGTCAGCATTTACCCGAAAGGCGGTCTCTCTATCTGACTCGGCTTTGTCCACTGCAGTATAAGCGGCTGCATTAATGATGAGATCAAAGTCCTCATGCTCAAAGATCGAGGTCGTTTGCGCTTTGTCACCAATGTCCAAAGTCTCTCGACTGGTCGGGATGACTGTAAGGCCCAGTATTTTAGATCGACGTTGCACCTCACGGCCCACTTGCCCTGTGGCGCCAGTCAAAAGAATTTTCATAGATAGACTTAGTTGCTACTGATTTAATGCGGGCAAGTTATGTTATCCCGCGTTGTGATTGTTTTCACCAGCTTCGAATCGATCTCTGAGACGAGGCTTTGACGCGTAAACTGAAGGTCTTACAGTCGAAATGCTATGCTACTCCTGGTGTCTCGGTAATGGAACAGCAATCGACATGCCAATGACGGAGAAGTCATTCAGAAATCAAAAAATCGATGCGAAGCATTGAGTTACTGGTGTTTTGTTTTGGACTGACTATCGCGTCAGTCGTCGTGAGGTTCTACTTTACGATGCAATAACGGGCTGAGTGTTGCATATCGCGATTTGACAAAATGGTCGCCTGAAGAAGAATCGGACGAGTCCGTCTTGGGCACAGGCCGGGGACTTTTAAGACGAACTATGCCTGCAGTATCAACCCAACCAAGCGCTTATCGAAATGTAGGTGGTTCCGTCTGATCACCTTCATGGTCTGTCAATGAAATACTGGGAGTTCATTAAAATGGGAGATCTCTACTGCAGTTGTTTTGTCTTCTTAATCGGGTGGCATGACAATTGGTCTTGTCTATTAGCGCTGCCCTGCATTGGGCGGGTAAAAAACGTAGAATTGTGGTTTTCCCTTTCTTTGTGTCAATAGCACCGCGAGTGATAAGGTCGAAATAGCCATGGAACTACCCAACGAATGAGCCTAATTCAGTTTACAAAAAATGTATCAGTTTTCTGTTTAGAAACCATGCATCCCGGGGGAAACAAATACTACAAGTTAAAACACAACCTTGCTGAAGCCCGTCGATTGGGTAGTCCCCGACTTTTGAGTTTTGGTGGCGCTTGGTCTAATCATATTCATGCGCTTGCGCTGATGGGTCAGTCAGAAGCGATAGAAACCATCGGCGTCATTAGGGGAGAGCGTCCGCGGAAGCTTTCAGCAACATTGCAAGACGCCGAGTCGCTGGGTATGAAGCTCCATTTTATTTCTCGACAAGACTATCGATCAAAAACAGAGCAGGCATTGTTGTCCTCGCTGCGTGAGGCGTTCGGAGATTTTTATTTACTGCCTGAAGGAGGCACGAATCAACTAGCGGTGCAGGGCGCATGTGAAATAATTGATGAACTTCGCAACGCACAAGCTTCGTTCAACAAAATCATTTTGCCTTTTGCAACGGGAGGCACCCTAGCCGGTGTCGCGCGGTCCTTAAAAGAAGACGAGTCTGTCATCGGAATATCAGTGGTAAAGGGTGACGCGAGGGCGCAAGAAGATGCGGAACAGGCGGTTTTTCACTTGATCGAATCGGCAGCTGAGATATCCAAAAGGCGTCGCCGAAACTGGTCAATAGATTATCGGTTTCATTGCGGCGGTTATGCAAAGTGTCCTGCGTATCTGCGGGATTTTATGCTGCTGACGGAAAAGAAATTGGGTTATCCGCTAGAACCCGTGTATTCCGGCAAGATGTTATGGGCGATATCACAGATGCTGGAAGCTGGTGAAATCGGCGATGAGGACAAAGTTGTCGCGATACATACCGGCGGATTGCAGGGAAGGCGGGGCTTCCCTGAGCTTGCCGTTACGGGTGACTAAAGGTCTTGTTCCATATCTTTGGCGGGGCAATCGCAGTTAGGGGTGCCGACAACTTTAGCGGGTACGCCTGCCACAGTGACGTGTGGATCAACATCTTTCATGACGACACTGCCTGCACCAACTTTGGCCCCGGTGCCAATTTCAAGGTTGCCGATAATCGAAGCATTTGCGCCAATAAGAACGCCTTGTCTGACCTTTGGATGACGATCTCCAGATTCTTTGCCGGTACCACCCAGTGTTACGCCGTGAAGCATTGAGACATCGTCTTCCACAACAGCAGTTTCACCAATCACAACGCCGGTGGCATGGTCTAGCATGATGCCGCAGCCAATTTGCGCTGCTGGGTGAATATCGACGTTGTAAATAACGTTCACTTGGCTTTGCAGGTAAAAAGCGAGGGAATGGCGATCATGATGCCAAAGCCAATGGGCGACTCGGTGCACCTGTAGCGCTTGGAAGCCCTTGTAAAACAGGAAAGGCGTTGAGTAACTGTTACACGCCGGGTCTCTGGCCCTGATGGCTTTGATGTCTATTTCAGCAGCGCGAATCACCGCAGGCTCGGCGTTGTAAGCTTCCTGCATGATTTCGCGAATCGCCATGCTCGAGACAACTGAGCTATCGAGTTTACTGGCGAGCAAATAGCTGAGTGCGTCCTCGAAGCTATCATGGTTCAGGACGGTTGCATGAAAAAATGTGGCCATGATAGGCTCAAAATCCGCCCGCGCCTGAACTTCGCGTCGCATTGCCTGCCAGAGTGAACCAGCCTCAGCTATTTCAGCAATTTTATTTTCTTCTGCTAATTCCAGTGCGTATCGTTTGTTGATCGACGAATGCATGTTCTCTCTCCAACAGCTAGCTGTTAATTTCGAATAGAGCAATTTTCAGCATTTCAGCGCGGTATTCAAGCGCTTATTTATGTAGAAATGGCTTTGTCTTCGCTGAGAAGCCAATATCTGGGTACTTTGCTAAGATTTGAGCTGATTTGACGCCTTGAAATGCGAATATCCAGCGATTCCCGGAAGATCCCTAGCTTGACGTCGGATTGGCAAGATGACGCGTATTTTGAAAGGTCAATTGGCCTCTATATCTGATGGCCGATCAACGTCTTTCAATATCCCCAAGTCGTTTACCTCGATGCGAACAACATGCTCATTGTGGCGAGTAATAACGCTTTTGGCGCCGCTGTCTCCGCTCAATTGTGTTAGCTCCGCGAAGTAAGCTGAACTAAACATCACGGGGTGCCCCGGTAATCGTGTCTTAGCACCTTGCGCGGTTGTCTGTTGAATCACCGGAACAACAATCGGGTTTTCGGATTGATGGTGCTTGAACGTTGTTAATAATTGCACCACCGTTTCGCCGCTTAGATAAGGCATATCACCAAGAAATATTACGCAACCTTCCAAAGGGCGCGGATTTTCTGTGAGGCTGTTAATTGCATTTGCTAGGCTATGCGCCATGCCTTTGTGAGCATCCGGCGCGAGATAGTAGCTAATTGAGGGGTCGTTAAATTGACTTTCTAGCTCGCGGGCAAATTGTTGATCCGTGGCTCTCAGGACCACAATTATTTGATCTAGTTTGGACCTTGCACGTTGGATGGATTGCGCCAGTACAAACTGCCCATTGGGGAGTAAGGATTTGCGTTTGTCAGCACCGAATCTTGTGCTTTTGCCGGCGGCAAGTACTAGCCCGACGATCATTACTTAGCAGACGCTCAAGCGAGTAATTTTTGCTGGCGATGCCGCGGCGCGTTTATCAGGCGACATGTTGGGTTCTGAAGTCAGCCTCTAGCGATGGCGTCTGTTCACCCCGCAAGGCTGTGAGCTGGGCAAGTATCGCGATGGCGATTTCTGCCGGCGTTTTGCTGCCAATAGGTAAACCAACAGGCGCATGCAGGCGATTGATCTCTGCTTCAGTGAGGTCTAGCTGTAGTAGGCGTTCCCGGCGTTTTGCACTGGTGCGTGTAGAACCCATTGCACCAACAAAAAACGCGCGGGTTTTCAGCGCTTCCATCAATCCCATGTCGTCGATGCGGGGGTCATGTGTCAATGCGATGATCGCTGAAAAATTGTCTTGGCTAAACTGCCTTACCGCGTCGTCGGGCATTTCATTGGTCAGACGCACGCCGTCGACATGCCATTGGTCGAGCATTTCTTGTCTTGGATCGCAAACGATGACTTGGTAATCGAGTTTTTGGGCCATGTCGGCAAGGTATAAAGACACCTGACCCGCGCCGATGAGCATGAGTTGATACCTGGGACCATAGGTGTGGTTGAGTACAACCCCTGTCGTTTGCTCCGGGTGATCAAAATCGCCATTAAAAGCGAGGTGCTTGAACCTTGCTGCCTCTGATACGGTCATACTGCCAGTCTCGATATCAACCACGCGTTCTATGCACTCGCGTTGGCGAAGTCTCGAAACCAGGCCTTCAATTTCCGGCAGGTATTCGTTGCTGGTAAACGGCTCGATAATGACATGCAATTGCCCACCGCAGGGCAGGTTAAAACGCTCTACTTCTTCCGTTGTTGATCCGTAGACTAATAACTTTGGTCGTTCAGAGGCTAGTGTTCCCTGTGTAAGCTTTTCCAATAGATCCTCTTCGACGCAGCCTCCGGATAACGATCCCGCGATGTTACCGGCTTCGTTGCAAACAAGTAGCGATCCTACCGGTCTGGGAGAAGAGCCCCATGTTTTTACCACGGTGCATAGCCAGCATTTTTCATCATTGCTGATCCATTTAGCGAGTTGAGTGAGTACTTGAAGGTCTGCGTTATCCATAGGTGCTATATAACCTGATACTATTATTGCTGTATTCTATACGACTGTGGGCGTTGATATTACAACTCCCTATTTTTGGACACAACAAAAGAAAAAAGAGCAAAAACCACGTTCGTAACCGATAGCAAGCGAACATACGGGTGACATTTTCTAATGATGAAGTTGGCGTTATCAGTCAAAAGGGAAGTTGATCTTTCTTTATTTAGTCAATATCTATGGCAGCAGCAAATTGCACACAGAGTGAATGAAGCGGGCAATGAGCAGGAACTCTGGGTCACTGCCGATGCAGATGTCGAAATAGTCACTGCTGCTTACGCAAAATTTTCCTCGGGTGAAATGACGCTAAAGCGGGTTGAGAACGCTGCCAACGTAACAGAATCAGGGGGTTCAAGGCTTGCACGGCTAGTCTGGTCGTTCATGAAGCTGCCAGTAACCCTATTTACCATAGTGATCACAGTGCTCTTTTATCCCATTGCCTGGGGAATCGAGTTTAACCAGTTTGGCGCATGGTTCTCCGCAATGACGTTCGTCCCCTTTGAATTGACCCGAGCGGGGCTGGTGTTTGGCTCGGCATCGGAGATGCATGCGCGAGCGGAGTATTGGCGGCTGCTCAGCCCCATGTTTATTCACTTCAGCTTGCTTCATATTGTTTTTAATTTGCTTTGGTTCTGGGAACTCGGTCGACGTATTGAATCGGACCTGGGTAGTGCTGAGTTGGTGCTTATCATGCTAGCGACGTCACTCTGTGCCAATGTCATGCAATACGTGATGACTGGACCGTCATTGTTCGGTGGTATGTCTGGAGTTGTATTTGGTTTGCTCGGTTTTACGTTGGTTTGGAGCCGGATGCTTCCAGCGCGAAGCATTGCTATGCCAGATGCCGTTTACATTTTCATGTTTGTTTTTCTTGCCCTAGGTTTTTTCGGGGTTATCGACTTGTTGCAATTGGGCAGCATGGCGAATGGGGCTCATCTTGGCGGATTGCTGGCGGGTCTTTTGCTAGGTGTGGCTTTCGCATTATTGGAGCGGCCTAATCCGAAGCAGAGCATGCGATAAATGCGTGCGCGTGCAGGTCGCTGGTTACTCGATTTTTACGCGCTGATCTCAACTTCGTAAGATGTGTACTTCCTGAGATTGATCACCCCGATATCCAGAATCAAATACTGCCCCTTGATGCCTATGAGTGTGCCATTGACCTCCGGCGTCTTCTCTAGGTTCAGCGACTTAATCTTGGTGGGGTACTGTGAAACAGGAAACTGTATTTCCACCGGTGCAGGCTCAGTTATGACCTGAAGCGCTTGAATACCAAACTGATTCTGCAACGCCTCGATATCTTCTTTGACCAATTCAAACAGCGCATCTTTTGCCTCGAGCAGGTCTCTAGGTGTTGAGTCAGCTTTTAACATCTGCTGCCATTGGGTTTTGTCGCTAACATGTTTTTTGAATGCAGCCTCAACAAGCCCTGATTGCTGACGGGTTGCCACCCGCATGATGGGTATCGCCTGCATGGCGCCCTGGTCAATCCAGCGAGTAGGAATCTGTGATGGTCGGGTAATACCTACTTTCAGGCCCGAGGAGTTAGCAAGGTAAACGATGTGCTCTTGCATGCAAAATGATTCGCCCCAAGATGGGTCGCGACAGGTTCCCTGATCATAGTGGCATCTGTCCGGGCTCATGATGCAGAGGTCGCACTGAGGCAACTTCTTGAAGCAGGGGAAACAATATCCTTGACTGAAAGATTTTTTTGTCACGCGACCACAATGTAAGCAGGTAATGCCCTGTGCGTAGCTAATGCGTATATTGGAACCAATGATCGGGTTTAAGTGAAGCTCTTGAAGCGCTTGCTCTGTTGCGTCTTGCGATGAGGGCGTGTTTGAGAAGCAGGCAAAGTAGTCGACCGGCGTATTATGCTCGGTACGCATTTTTCTGAGATATCCTTTCATGCGGGGATTCTAGCCCGCTTCATCTCCCAAGGCGACACATCTTTTTACCTGTTTTCATTGAGTTGATAAACCACCGCTTAAGATAGCCTGAAACACGACGCTGGAGTATCATGCGCCGTTGAAGCTTCCAGTAAGTCGCACGGAAAAACATGTGTTATCCGGGATGGCAAGACGATGGAATATCCCCGAAAAAAGACCGGTAATTGAAGGAAAATCATGAAAGAAGGCCAGCCAACAAATATACAGCGTAACGAATACACAGTGCCCTCGCATCTGATAGAGACAACAGACCTAAGTGTCGATATCAATGAAGACGTGACCCAAGTGAAATCAGTATTAAAGATGATCAAAAATCCGGCGGCGGATGCGAGTGATGGCAGTCGCGACCTGATCCTTGACGGCGGAAAAGACCTTGAAACACTGTCAATCAGGGTTGATGGCCGTGAGCTATCCTCGAATGAATACACGATCACAGATGAAAAGCTGTCTTTATTTGATCTGCCTGAGTCGTTTGAGCTAGAAACTCAGGTCGCGATCAAACCTCAAGACAATACGGCGCTTGAGGGTTTGTACAAATCTGGCGGTATGTTTTGTACCCAGTGTGAAGCCGAGGGCTTTCGACATATTACCTGGTATCTCGACCGTCCCGACGTGCTCTCCAAATTTCGTACGACGGTTAAAGCGAATAAGAAGGACTATCCAATTCTGCTCTCTAATGGTAACGACATTAAGCGTGGCGAAGAGGGTGAGAAGCACTGGGTGACATGGGAAGACCCATTTAATAAACCTGCCTATTTGTTTGCGCTTGTCGCTGGTGATCTGGAATGCGTTGAAGACCATTACACGACCATGTCGGGTCGAAACGTAAAGCTACAAATATTTTCTGAAGCCCACAATATAGACAAGGTTGGGCACGGCATGGTGTCTCTCAAAAACTCCATGAAATGGGATGAGGAGGCTTATGGTCGGGAATACGATCTTGATATTTTCATGATTGTTGCCGTTGAGAGTTTCAACATGGGTGCGATGGAAAATAAGGGGCTGAATATATTTAACACCTCCTGCGTACTCGCGCGACCGGACACAACAACGGATGCAGGCTATCAACGCGTCGAAGCGGTTGTTGGACATGAGTATTTCCATAACTGGTCAGGGAACAGGGTCACCTGTCGTGACTGGTTTCAGTTAAGTCTGAAAGAAGGCTTTACAGTGCTGAGAGATCAGCAGTTTTCTGCAGCAATGGGATCTGAGACCGTATGCAGAATCAATGACGTCGCCACCTTACGAGCGGCTCAATTTCCGGAAGATGCCGGTCCAATGGCGCACCCCATTCGTCCCGATTCTTATATTGAGATTAACAACTTTTACACCGCTACTGTGTATGAGAAAGGTGCTGAAGTTGTGCGGATGATCAGAACAATATTGGGTGAAGAGAAATTCAGATGCGGCACAGATCTCTATTTTGACCGACACGATGGCCAGGCAGTGACCACGGAAGATTTTGTCTGCGCCATGGAAGACGCAAACAATTTGAAACTTGAACAGTTCCGTCACTGGTACTCTCAGGCAGGAACGCCGGTCGTTAAGGCCGCTGGCGAGTACGATGCGGATGCCAATACCTATACTTTAACGCTGTCGCAATCTTGTCCCGTCACGCCGGGTCAAGCAACCAAATTGCCTTTTCATATGCCGATCACCGTAGGTCTATTGTCGCCTGATGGCGAAGACCTGCCTTTATCAATTAGCGATTCAGTTGTAGCCAACAAAATAAGCTTAGCCCGTGGTGCAGAGTCGGTTGTTTTGAACGTCACGCGCGAAAGTGAGTCTTTTGTGTTTACCGATGTGCCGAACTCACCTGTACCCTCAATTTTGAGAGGCTTTTCTGCACCCGTGAAGCTGGAATATCCGTATTCCCGTGATGAGCTCATGTTTTTAATGAGTCACGATAGCGACGGCTTCAATCGTTGGGAGGCAGGCCAGCGACTTGCAATCGATGTGATCCAAGAGATGATTGCCGGTATTCATAAAAACGCGACCGAGCAAGCGGGTGCTAGTGCGGAAATTATGGTTGATCAACGGCTCATTACCGCGTGTTCGAGCGTACTTGAGCAGGCGATAGCGGCGGGAAAAGATCCGCGGTTCGATCGCGCAATGATCGCCGCGATGTTGATCTTGCCGTCGGAGTCGTATTTGGCTGAATTACAGGACGTGGTTGATGTTGATGCGATTCACGAGGCGAGAGAGCGAGTGCGACGAGAGATCGCGATCCGGTTGAGACCGCAACTGATGGCGATCTATGAGCTTTGCGAGGGAGGTCAGACCTATGAGGCGACGGGTTCAGAAATAGGACGTCGTGACCTGCGGAATGTCGCGCTTGCCTATCTTATGCAGGCAGGAGACGAAGAATCCCTTGCTTTATGTCGTCAGCAATTTGAAACAGCTATTTGCATGAGTGATACAGCAGCAGCGATTAGGGCGGTCATTAATTCGTCATCGGACGCTGCCGTTGCAGTGAAAGCAGAAATGCTCGATACCTTTTATCAGCGATGGGAGAACGAAGCGCTGGTGGTCGATTTATGGTTTTCCATGCAGGCAGCGTGCCCATTGCCTGGAACGCTTGGGCAAGTGAAAAAGTTAATGTTTCATCCAGCTTTTACGCTCTCAAACCCAAACAGGCTGCGGTCGCTGATTGGTGTTTTTGCAGGACAAAACAATGTTAATTTTCACAGTATTGATGGCAGCGGCTATGAGTTTCTGGCTAACCAGATTATAGAGGTTGATGCAATTAATCCGCAGATCGCCGCTAGAATCCTAGGGCCATTAACGCGCTGGGGTAACTACGATAGCAAACGGCAGGGTCTGATGAAGGCGCAATTGGGGCGGATTCTCGGTACTGAAAATCTGTCGAACAACGTCTTTGAAATAGCTTCCAAGAGTTTGTAGTGGTGTGACAGCATTCAGTGTAAGTCCGTGTTCTCACTCGTGGCTTACACTGGATGCTAAGTTTAAGGGTTACGCAGGTGTCTGCTTTTTCGCGTGTAATACAACGGGCACTTCGGCAATGCCACGAATAAAGTTGTTCGGCAGGCGAACAACATCTCCCACAAGCTCAACCCTGTCGAAACGCGCGATGATTTCTTCCCACAGTACGCGCAACTGCATTTCTGCCAGACGATTTCCCATGCAGCGATGAATGCCAAACCCAAATGCGACATGGGCTCGGGCATTGGGTCGGTCTACCTTCAGTTTATCTGCTTCCGGGAAGACGTCTTCGTCCCGATTTCCTGACAGATACCACATCACGAGTTTGTCGCCTTTTTTAATCTGTTTGCCACCCAGTTCCGTATCCTGTGTCGCGGTTCTGCGCATATGGATCACTGGGGTTTGCCAGCGAACCATCTCCGAAACCATATTAGGGATTAACTCGGGTTTGGCCTTCACCTTCTCAAACTCTTCCGGGAATTCATTTAACGCGATCACACCCCCGCTCATCGAGTTACGTGTCGTGTCATTTCCACCCACAATAAGCAAAAGGATCGTACCCAGAAACAATTGGGGATTCTGGTTCAGGTCTTTGGTTGATTCTCCGTGAACCAACATTGAAATCAGATCAGTCTTGGGGGGCTCTGCTGCGCGCTTTGCCCAGAGCCCGTAGAAAGCCTGCGCGCATTCCATGAGGCTGGCATGTCTTGCCTCCATGTCGATTTCGTTGCCAGTGACCTGCGGTACATCGGTTGTGACATCAGACCAATGAACCAGGTTTCTGCGGTCTTCATAGGGAAAGTCAAATAGGGTTGCGAGCATGCGTGCCGTCAGTTCGATGGAAACCTTATCGACCCAGTTGAAGGGTTCTCCCACCGGGAGGTTGTCGAGGATGTCGATAACACGCTCTCGAATCAACGGTTCAAAATTAGCGAGATTTCCCGGCGCAACAGAGGGCGCGACGGTCATCCGGTGTTCGTCATGCTCCGGCGGGTCCATTGCGATGAAGTTTTTGATTGAGGCAGCCTGTTTTTCTTCTTCAGTACTTTCCTGACTGGTACCGTCGCCCATCTCATCGATGATTGAAATGCCGCCTGCAGAGGAAAAAACTGCATGATTGGTATCTACCGCCTTAATAAATTCGTGAGAGGTGACTGACCAGAAAGCGCCGTTTGGGCTATCTGCATGATAGTGAACGGGGTCCTGCTCCCTTAATTTTGCAAAAAAGGGCCGCCAAGTATCGTCTCGAAATAATTCCGGTTTACTGACATCAAAATCTTCGATTTGATTTTCATCGGACATAGTGTCATCTCGCTTCGTTTAAGTTGTAAGGTTTGATCTGTACGGTCTTTGCTACACTGGATTCAGCTCTGCGATTAATGCGGTTGTTTCGCGTGATTCAGCTGTTTGATTTCGCAAGGCTGTGACAAGCCGCAGCAGTTCATCTCCGTGCCAATGTGAATTTGGCGATGCCGAGTAAATAGCTGTTTCTAGGTTTAGTATTTCTTCGTTGAGGTAACCGACTTGGGTACTATCTTCGCATAACTCCGATAGTGCTCGGTTGGAATTTATGGTCGGATATCGGGCTTTCGCCCAAAAGAAGAGGGCGTTTCGAGCATTCAGGGCATTGTTGCGCTGGCATTCATCCTTAAAGGTTTTAAACAGAGCCGGTTCGTTTAGCGAAGCTGTGGCGCTCCTTTCAGGTAGCGGGTTTGACGCGAGTGCACTGAGCCGATTTCTGGTTATCCACCACATCCATGTCATACATAGCGCTATTAAAGATGAGATTGCAGAGATGATCATCCATACCGGATCAGACTGAGTGACGATCGTCACCTGTTCGGGTTGTGTTCCAGCGTCGGCAAGTGAAAGGCTATTGGTTTGTTTTGGTGGTTGAAAAACCGTTGCTGACTCTGTGGCTTGTATGCCTGGTGCTACCTGAAACGATATTTCAGGCAGCGTTGCAATCTCCTGTTTGTCGGTTTCGGTGTTCCACCAGGGAATGCGTATCTCGGGCAGCGTGATCGTACCCGTGCGGGTCGGCACAATGCCAACCGTCGTCGTGAGAATCGATTGAATGCCGCGGGCACCAGTCACCTGCTCTCTGTTGGCGGGGTCCTCGTAGGTCTTGGCATTCTCAATCGCCAGGTTTTCGAATGGCGGTAACAATGAGCTGGCAATACCGTCTGCTTTCAGGATCAGTGTTCGATTAATCGGTTCGCCAAGCACAAATGCCGGCGGATTCGTTGCCCATGTCTCGGAGAGCACCAGCGACTTCGCAGGCAGCCATTGACGACCGTTGAAAGATGCGGGTCTGGGTTTTACTTCGACGGTGTGTTGGTCAGAGACCGCAACAACCTGCTGGCCCCTTGAAAAGTACCCTCGGCTTCCTCTTGTGCCAGCGAAAGTTTCAGGAGGAATGACAAGACGTCCACTGCTTTGTGGATAGATGGCATATCGCTTCTCGAGCACATAATATCGACGGTTATTAAGCATTGCGTCGTATCTTTTTTCATTCTCGATGATCTCCACGATGGCGTCACCGAGCGGTGGTGGAGGAGGGAACTCGCCTGAAATTGAATCAAGGTAAAATAACTTAACAGTGTAGATAATCTGACCTTGTACATAAGTCTCGGCGGTGTCGACCGTCGTATCGAAAAATACAAACTCGTTTAGTCGCTGCCTGACAGCAGCTGAAGCCTGGGCAACCTGAATCTGAATTGCTTGCGAGGCGAACCCGGCAAGTCTCAGGGGCGGTATGGTCAGCATGCCCAGTCTTTTGGGGCGCAAAGACAATGCCCATTGAACATAATTTTCGCTGGTTTGCTGGCCATTGACGATCCGCACACTTCTATTCTGATTTGGTCCTTCTAGTGAAATCACATCAAAATCGCGACTCAGGTTTCGCCATTCTAAACTTGGGATGGCATTCGGATTGTCGATCCTAACAGTTACCTGTAGCAATTCTGCATCGGTGATATTTTTTCTGTCGACTTGTACGGTCAAATTAGCATACCCGGTGCTCGCACAAATGAGCATTGAGCAGGTGATCGCCAACTTAACGAAGTTGCGAAATAGGCACTCGAGTTGATGTGAGTGTCCCGGTTCGTGCGATGTGACACCTATCCTGTCTTTGTCTGAATGTTTTTTGTGAGCGCGCAATTTTACCTACCAGTTTGATTGATTGCCGGGGTTGGTGTTCCCTCGGCGTTTGAGCTTATCCGAATACTGCATTTCGAATTTTCTGCGTAATAATCCTCCCGGATCATCGGGCACCCGTCTTAGCCATTGTTCCAGCGCCTGGCGTTCCTCGTCTTCAAGAGGCGAGGCATCTTCTTCTGCCATTTGTTGCTGTTGTGAGGACTGATCCTGCTTGCGCTCTTCTTCGCTTTGCTCAGCATCGTCGCTATCCTGTTCCTGCTGCTCGTCGGCATCTTGATCAGAAGCCTGATCAGATTGCTGTTGTTCCTGATTCTGGTTTTGTTCCTGATTTTGCTCACCCTCATCACTATCGTCTGAAGATTCGCTTGGATCGCCTTGCTCTCCTTGATTGTTCTGACTTTGCTCACTTTCAAGTAGTTTTTCGATCATTTCCTTGTTGAAAGCCGCATCTTCATTGTCCGGATTGAGCGCGAGTGCTTCGTCATAGGCTTGGATCGCGGTGTCATAATCGCCGAGTTTCGCCAGCGCGTTACCTAGATTGTATTTCGAGTCGCTGGAGGCGGTTTGTTCGACACCAATATTAAAACTGTCTGCTGCTCCTGCGTAGTCTTCGCTTTTGTATTGTGCCGCCCCTTTCCAATCTTCATTTTCAAACAGAGAAGCTGCGGTTGAAGGGTCACCGGCCCTCATCGCTTCAAGCGCCTGCTGATCCCGTGTCTGCCAAAGATCATCCCAAAGCGAGGCGGTCGCTGTTTCCGGCTGGGCGATTGCTAGCACTAGCACCCATAGATAACCGCGACGAAAAGCCAATGCTGCCAGTGGCAGCAAGATCAACAGTAGCCAGGGGCCCTCTTCAAACCAGACATCAAAATCACGTTCCAGCGTTCTGAATTCCTCTAGGTCCTGAATGATTTCCTCGGCAAGCAGATAGTCCAAGTCTTCGTCGGTCAACGTCATGGGCGAATATCTTCCGCCAGCAAGTGTTGCAAAATCTTGTATCGCGGGTTGATTTACCCGGGGGATGATGAGCGTGCCGAACTGATCCTTGAGGAAACCACCTTCACGATAGAATGCGTCTGCGATAATTGGTGCGCCTTCTTTAGTGCCAACAGACATAACCGAGATGGGAAATGCGATTCTGTTTTTTCGAGCAATTGTCTGGGCATCTGCAATATCCCTGATTTCATCGGTGATCACCAATATTCGACCTGAGGCGACGTTTGCATCGATGAATAATTTCAAGGCTAGATCGATGGCCGGGGCCAAACGGCTCCCCGGTGCTGGCATGATTTCTGGGGCGACGGCTGGGATCATTTCAGCAATGGTTTTTGCGTCATCGGTGAGTGGTGAAACGGTGTGTGCGTCGCCGGAATACACAATCAATCCCGTCACGCCTTCGTTTCTTCGTTTAAGTAGATCGAGCATCTTGCGTCTTGCTCTGACAAGCCGATTTGGTTTTACGTCGGTCGCATACATCGAACGGGTAAGGTCCATCAGTATGACAAGGGCATCCTCGCGCTCGTGCACAGGCTGTGGCGTTTTTTGCCAGACGGGGCCGGCCAACGCGGTGATCGCAAGCAACCAGGCAAGCAATGCCAGCACTAGCGGGCTTCTCGAGCTGGATTGCTGAGAGTTATCAATCAGGTAGGGCAATAACAGCGGGTCGATGGCCCGCATCCAGTTCGATCCCATTCGCTGGCGAAGCCGAAACATAAGAAATAACAAAACGGCGGGTATCAATAGATAGAACCATGCCGGTCTCAGGAAGTGAAATTGTTGAAAGATCTCAGCAGTCATGGTCTTGCTGTTTCACCTCCTGCCTCGCTGAATTGACGCCACCCCATCTGAAAGAAACTGCGCATCAGCGGGTGACATAGTGCCATCAGCATGGAACCGCACAGTGCCAGGCCGAGAGGCCAGAAAAATAGAGACTTTTCGGGTCGATAGGTTTGTTGGTCCTGTTCGATAGGTTCAAGGCTATCGAGCACATCATAAATAGCTGCCAATTCCTGAGTGTTTCTCGCCCTCTGATATATGCCACCTGTCAATGCTGCGATTTCTGTCAGGGTTTTCGTATCCAGTTCTGCTGAAGGGTTAATCGTTCGGTTAAAGAGTAATCCGGGTACGACCAATTCGTCGGCACCAAAACCAATGGTGTAGATTTTTACACCTTGGGTTGCAGCAATTTTCGCTGCCTGAAGCGGCGAGACCTCACCCACATTATTTTTGCCATCGGTCAGCAGTATTAAAATACGACTGTTTTCTGGTCGAGATTGTAATCGTTTTACCGCAAGGCCGATGGCATCCCCAATGGCGGTTTTACCACCGGCTATACCGAGTGGTGTTTCAGCGAGCAGCGTTCTTACTGTTGTTCGGTCGAAGGTTAGCGGAGTTTGAAGGTACGCCTGGCTGCCAAACAGAATAAGCCCAAGTCGGTCTCCGGTGCGGCGTTCTACAAAGTCTCCAACAACAGCTTTCACGACCCTGAGTCTTGTCGTTAGGCCGGAGCTTACCTCCATGTCCTCTGTTCCCATAGAACCGGAAATATCAACCGCCAGCATTAGGTCACGTCCACTGGTGGGTAGCTCAATAGGATCTCCTATCCATTCCGGTCTTACGCCTGCGAGTACTAATAGACACCAGATGATGATCAGTGAAAGACGTCTGGCGATAGATCTACCGCCACTAGCTTGATCCGCTGATTCAAATCCAGCGGCAACTTTAAAGAAGGGCACATGCAGTGCCGACTCTTGGTGTCGAGCTGGTTTAAACAAAAAATATACCAACAGTGGTAGCGGTAAAAAAGCAAATACCCATGGCCATTGAAATTCGATCATGATGCAAAACCACCTGACACGGCGTGAGCAGAAGGCGCGGTCTGATGATTCATTGTCGCTGACCTGCGGTGTTTTTTGATCCAGTAAAGACCGAGCAGATGCAGTTTTTCTACATCGACCGAAGGGTTTAACTCGTAGTTGCCCTGAATGAGAATTTGTCCTTCTCCCATGGAAAATTCTTGTGTTCCAGTGGATCTGTCGAGAAAACTTACCCACGCTTCTCCGGTTAGATTTGCAACTGATTCTCTGGCGTATGCGCTCAGAGCTATGCGTTTTAACAGGTCCGAATAGTCTCTCAGGTATTGCTTTTCGGATGCGTGATTTTCCAGCAGGTATTTGAGCGCGCGTATGCCCTCCCGGCGATACTGATTTGACTTCCACCACTTGAATACCAGATAAATGCCGTAGCTGATCGCGATCAGGGCGGCCGCCGCGATTAACCACCAACCGATCGCCGGTGGCCATGGGTCGATAGCGCCGGGAATGTGAATGTCTCGCAAGTTGGCCAAAGGATCAGTTTGTCCAGGCGGTGCTAGTTGCCCTGGCGGTATCCCTTGTGGTGGCTGTGCCTGCGCCATGTTATTTCCTCATCGCCTTCGCCGAAAGGTCTTTGGCTGATCTACCGATCGCGTCGATCAGCGCATCGCCGCTCATTTGTTCAGTTTTTAACTCCAGTAAAATTGCCTTTTGTTTGGAAAATGTTGCTTTCACTATATCGAGATTGTTGTCATAGGCTTGGTGATAGGCCGCTCGATGTTTTTTGCTTGCTGTGTTGATGCGGGCACGAGACTCGCCATCGGTAATCGTATAATAGTCGGGACGGGGCAACTCACGTTCAAGATGATCAGAGATGTGGATGCCAACAATGTCATTATGTCTAGCTAGCTGTCCAAAATGCAGTCGCGCATCCTCGTCAAAATTCGCAAAATCACTGATCAGGAATATAGCACTGCCGTGTTTTGCTACCCGTCTGACATTTGTCAGCGCTTCTGTCAGGTACTTGCTGTCGTTTGATGTGTGGTCTTTCCCGAGCTGTTGGTTAAAATCATTTATTTCGTTCAGTAAACGCAGCACTGAGTTCTTGTTCCGTCTCGGTCGAACTTCCCTGTGCCGGCTCTCCGCGAAGACGATTCCTCCGACTCTGTCGCCTCTGTCCAAGGCTGTCCATGCGATCGCTGCTGCAGCTTCAGCGGCGACAACGGATTTAAAAACAATTCTTGAACCAAAAAACATGGAATGAGATTGGTCGACCAGTATCAAAACGGGTCGTTCTTTTTCTTCTTGGAAGAGCTTGGTATGGGGTGTTTGCGTTCTTGCCGTGACCCGCCAGTCAATCGTTCTAATATCATCGCCCGGCTGGTAAGTTCTGACTTCGGCGAAATCAATACCCCTGCCACGAAAGCGAGAGGTCAACAAACCTGACATAGGGTTGAGTGCGCGATTAGATGTCGGTAGTTCGAGTTCTCGCGAGGCGTGCCTCAGACGAATCAGTTCTTTAATGTTGGTGTAAGCGCCACCTGTGATGTTGAGTTGCCCTGATCGAGAGGAAGAATGGCGTTGCGGTGAAATGTTTTTTTTCAGCATGGGTAAAGCACTTATGTTAGGCGGCGGCGACCCTTTGAACGAGTGTGTCAATGACGTGGTCGGCATCAATACCCGTTGCTTCAGCTTCAAAGCTAACGATTAATCTGTGTCGGAATACGTCATGCACAACTGCTTGTACGTCATCCGGACTCACAAAATCTTTTCCTAATAAGTAAGCGTTTGCCCGGGCACAGATATCGAGTGCTATCGTTCCCCTCGGTGAAGCGCCATATTCCAGCCAGTTGGCAAGATCGTCACCAAAGAGTGCAGGGTTACGGGTCGCCATGGTCAGCTGGACAATGTATTCCTCGACCACTGGCGCCATGTGCATGTTCAGTAGTTCCTGACGTGCTGCGAAAATAGTTCCCTGCTCCAGCACCAATGGTGGCGTCGCGGGTTCTCGTTGTGTCGAGATCATTTCCTGACGCACCAGCTGCAGAATACTTCTCTCCGATGACGCGTCTGGATAGTCGACTTTAACGTGCATCAGGAACCTGTCTAGTTGTGCTTCAGGTAAAGGATATGTACCTTCCTGTTCAATCGGATTTTGTGTCGCCATCACGAGAAAAAGTTCAGGCAATTGAAAAGTCTGCCGACCAAAACTCACCTGCCGCTCGGCCATGGCTTCCAAGAGTGCCGACTGTACTTTCGCCGGTGCACGATTGATTTCATCTGCAAGAATCAGGTTGTGAAAAATTGGACCCTGTTGAAATTCAAATGTACCTTCTTGGGCACGATAGATCTCGGTTCCAGTGATATCTGATGGTAAAAGGTCGGGCGTGAATTGAATTCGGTGAAAATCACCTTCGAGACCCTGTCCGAGGGTTTTGATCGCTTTTGTTTTAGCAAGGCCCGGGGCGCCTTCAACGAGAAGATGGCCATCGGCCAGTATTGCTGTTAACAAGCGGTTGACCAAGCGTTCCTGGCCAATAATCTGGCCTCTTAGCCATTTTTCGAGTTCAATAATTTGTTCGCGATGTTGCATGGTTCGCTAATCATAATCCTGTTGGTTTTTTGTTAATACGCGCATCGGATGTGCGCATACCTATAGACCCTGAAATGGAGATTCTGTTCCGTTAATTTATACAAAACAGATTCGCTGGCTAGGCTAAACTTTTCTAGCAGAATTTACCAGTTTTGTCGGTCTGAAAGCACGCTGCCATAGGTATTACAGAAAATTTGTAGCCTGAAAAAAGATGGTTTGCGAACCGTTAATCCGTAGAATACCCATGGCCTGCCTATCGACACTGAATTTGGGGCTGATCGGTGGCCAGAATTCTAAATTTTATGGTGCTTGATGTTATTTCAGCACCTAATGAAAAGGAAGCAGGCGGTTAGCCGCAATCAAGGTAGATAGTTAAGAAGGTTTTTTCAGCGCTAGGGATCGTCGATTGAGGGTAAAGCGGCGGCTTTGGCGAACTCACTGAATTTCAGGTGCTCGCGTTTATATACCCGCAGACTACTCGTGCAAGCCATAAGTGCGACGATACATTTGGCCTTCATACAAACTCGACTTGAAAGATTAGGAACACTTTTATGAATTATGAAGCGCTCAGAAATATGTTGTTTTTGTTACCTGCAGAGGTATCTCATCATGTGTCAATGCAATCTATTGGATTGATGGAGCAACTGAACTTGACCTCTCTCATCGCGAGGGACGTGCCGGATGATCCGGTAGAGGTCATGGGTATTCGTTTTCCTAATCGGGTGGGTCTGGCGGCGGGTCTTGATAAGGATGCCGCGTGTATCGACGGCTTGGCAGCGATGGGTTTTGGTTTCCTAGAGGTTGGCACGGTGACGCCTCTGGCTCAGGATGGTAATGCGAAGCCAAGGATGTTTCGTTTGAAAGACAAACAGGCGCTGATAAACAGGATGGGTTTTAACAATCAGGGTGTTGATCCGATGTGCAAGCGGGTGCGACGATCGAAATTCAACGGGGTATTGGGCATCAATATTGGCAAAAACACCACGACGTCGGTTGGCGATGCGCTCGCCGATTATATTTTCTGCATGAGAAAAGTATACAAACAAGCCAGTTATGTCGCGGTGAACATTTCTTCGCCAAACTCTCCCGGGTTGCGCGACTTGCAGAAAGAGTCAGAATTGGCAACGCTCATTGAGGGATTGAAGGAAGAACATGAAGCGCTAAAGGGAAAGTATGGCAAACACGTACCACTTGTCGTGAAGATAGCACCCGATATGGATGATGAAGATATGACGAATCTGGCTCGGCGCTTGCTTAGCTTTGAACTCGATGGTGTGATAGTCAGCAACACGACAGTTTCGAGGGGCGCTGTCGCTGGCGAGCGGCATGCTAGTCAATCCGGTGGGTTAAGTGGTGCGCCTTTGCGAATTCAGGCTAATCACGCACTGTCCTTGGTATCAAACGAGGTTAAAGGGAAGATGGCCGTAATCGGCGTTGGAGGAATTGTTAAGGGCGAAGATGCCGCAGAAAAAATCAGGCTTGGTGCTGATTTGGTGCAGATTTACACTGGATTTATCTACCAGGGTCCTGACTTGATCTCGAATTGTGTCAAATCGATGAAAAGCTGAACGAGACAAACTGCCGACAGCCGCGATATGGTGGTTGTGGATTATTCGCGTGCTTGTTGTGTTTCCGATGGTGGGTAAACTAGAGCGTAATTTGTGTCGGTTGTCTGGCGATACCTGCTGCGCCTGTGAATCCATCCCAGTTATCTTCCCGACCGTTTCTCCATCCACTTATCCATGTTTGTCTGGTTTCACCAGCCTGGAATGGACATAACTCCTTCGACTTGCCGTGGCATCCAACCTGATAGCCTCGAATGAATGCGCGTTGGTTCTTGTCTCTTTTCTGTCTTCTCATTAACACCTCCGTGATGGTAATGCTGGCTGAAAATCTTCCAGCCTAACTCGCTCGCAAAAAAATATTTGCGATACGAAGTTATAACTTCCTAGTCAGGATAAGTCGAACAACAATTTGGCATAAAGCAATGGCTTAATATTATTCGATGTTCTAAAGCGATGAGGATGCTGGTACGAAATCAGACAAGCGAAAGTGACTCAATCAGGTGCGTTTTCCGCACCAAAGTGGCGCGTCGACGCTTAATTACACGCCTGCGCAAAGCAATGTTTCACTATTCTTGAGCGGACCGGATCGAATCGGTACACTTCCTTCGTATCGAGTGTGCGCCAAAGTAAATAGGGGTCGCTCTAAGAGATATTTCAAAAAATAAAATGAGGTAGATATGAAATTCCTGGCTAAAAAAACGCTGGCAGTTTGTTGCTTGCTGATCGCATCTCAATCGGCTTTAGCGTCCGAAACCCTGAGCTCAGCCAACACGGCATGGATTCTCACCTCAACAGCGCTTGTGTTGTTTATGACGATCCCAGGCTTGTCGCTATTTTATGGCGGTCTGGTAAGGGTTAAGAATGTGCTAAGTGTCTTGATGCAGTGCTTTGCGATTACCTGCATGGTTTCTGTGTTGTGGCTGATAGGTGCTTATTCCCTGGCCTTTTCTGAAGGCAACGCCTTGATCGGCGGTCTGGACAATATGTTCTTTGCCAACGTGACCGAAGGTTCAATGTCTGGTGATATCCCCGAAAGTGTTTTCGCCATGTTTCAATTGACGTTCGCAATTATCACACCGGCGTTAATCGTCGGTGCGTTTGCTGAACGGATGAAATTCGCCTCGATGATGTTGTTTTCCGCAATTTGGCTGATTGTTGTTTACGCGCCTGTTACACATTGGGTATGGGGTGGAGGTTGGCTTGGTGAAATGGGACTGCTGGACTTTGCCGGCGGCACTGTTGTCCACGTCACAGCAGGGGCCGCAGCGCTGGTGTGCGCCCTGGTGATGGGACCACGAAAAGGATTTCCAACCACGGCGATGCCGCCTCATAATTTAACCATGGCGATGACCGGTGCCGGTATGCTGTGGGTTGGATGGTTCGGATTCAATGCGGGTAGTGCGCTCGCTGCCAATGGTGATGCGGGCATGGCAATGCTGGTGACCCACATGTCTGCTTCAGCGGGTGCCTTGACCTGGATGGCGTGTGAATGGTTCAAGTTTGGCAAACCGAGCGCCTTGGGTGCGGTGACAGGTATGGTGGCGGGTCTTGGCACCATTACGCCGGCTTCCGGTTTTGTGGGTCCTATGGGCGGCCTAGTGATCGGTATATTGGGAGGCTTTCTCTGTTTTAACATGACAAACCTGTTGAAAATAAAACTGCGAATTGACGATTCCCTCGATGTATTTCCGGTGCACGGTGTCGGTGGTGCCCTCGGTACAATTCTCGCAGGTGTTTTCGCCAGTGCTAGTTTGGGCGTCTTTAGTGGTCAAGGCTACGCGGAGGGCATGGACATGGCCTCTCAATTAACAGTGCAGTTTACCGGGGTGATCGCAACCTTTGTTTACACAGTAATCGCGACGTTTGTCATTTTGAAGCTTGTTGATGTGCTCCTTGGTTTGAGGGTTGGCACGGACGAAGAGACGGAAGGGCTAGATATTAATCAGCATAACGAACGTGGCTACGACCTTTAGAAACTTTGCTTTGCCGTAACTCGGCGTTAAAAATTCGGGAAAAGTGTTCTTTCATCTAAGGTGAACTGGGCCTTTTCCGTTTTTTGTGCTGCTTAAGCACAGCCTGCCGCAGTAGCGAGTTTCAGCAGACCCGGTGTTTGACTATCTTCTCGCAGCGGC